>Ga0187845_1000136_pt1 | contig 40455 bp, 28 predicted proteins | sample SpaLakP09_SKY_68_FD_134515 | JGI IMG/M metagenome (GOLD analysis project Ga0187845, IMG submission 134515) | Oligotrophic lake water microbial communities from Sparkling Lake, Wisconsin, USA - SP09_SKY_68 | ecosystem: Environmental > Aquatic > Freshwater > Lake | place: USA: Sparkling Lake... | reverse complement strand
GGCCGCGACGTCCTGCCGGAACGTCGTCAGCGGCGGGTACAAATAGGCGGAGATCGGCAGGTCGTCGTGGCCGACGATGGCCAGGTCCTTGCCCGGCTCCAGGCCGAAGCGGCGGCAGGCGGACATCGCGCCGATCGCGATCCTGTCGGTGCCGCAGGCCAGCGCCGTGACGCCGTCACGCTTCCAGGCGCCGCTCGCGAGCCAGTCGAGCACGTGGCGGAATGCGTACGCTTCGAAATCCCAGGAGGGCTGCGTGCTGGCCGGCACGAGGTGCGGCTGCATGCCGGCTTCCGCCATCGCGTCCAGGTAGCCGGCCAGCCGTTCTTCCGGCGACGGATGCGCGACGGGCGGCGCGCCCAGGTAGGCCGGGCGGTGACCGCGTCCCAGCAGGTAGCGCGTCAGCATCGCCATGCTTTGCCGGTTGTCGTTCATGACGTAGTTGCAGTCTTCGTGGACGTAGCTGTCCATGTAGACGATGCGCATTTCCTGCTCCAGCCGCAGCAGCAGGTCGAGGTTCGCCGTCGACGCGACCGCGGTCAGGATCACGCCCGCCACCTTCATCGACCGCATGGTCATCAGCGCCGCCGCTTCCTCGGCCGGGTCGTTGTACGAGCACTGGATGATCACGTCCATGCCCAGCGCCTTGGCCTTCACTTCGATCGCGCGCAGGGCTTCGGCGAAGAAGGGTTCGTTCACCACCGGCAGGATGACGCCGACCATGCGCGAACGCCCGCGCACGAGGCTCACGGCGTGCGGATCGGGCACGTATTCGAGGTCGCGGCAGGCCTGTTCGATGCGCGCCCGCGTATCGGCTTTCAGTCCCTCGCGGTCGTTGAAATACTTCGACACCGTGGCGCGCGACACGCCGGCCCGCGCGGCGACGTCGTGCATGGTCACAGGGCCACGGGGATTCTGCGCTGTTTTCATCAGTTTCTTGACTCGTGTAAAGTAGGCGCCCCGCCGACCGGCGCGTCACCATCATAGCAAAAATACTTGCGTGCAATAAGAGCGTTCTTTCTCCAAGGGCGTCACCTGTTTCGCCGCAGTGAGTTGTGCACCGTTGTGGTCACTCAACCATTAAAAATTTGTAAAAAAATCTGTTGACGACAAAAAGTCGACACGTGTAAAGTTCTTTCATCACGCAGCCTCGCACCATAAAAACAGCTCGGAGACACCGTCATGAAAAAACCTGCCGTGTACGCCTGCATCGCGGCGTTCGCTTTCTCGCTGGCCGGCCTCGCGCATGCCGCGCGGCCGCTGAAATCCATCGGCGTCGCCGTCAGCGACCTCGCCAATCCCTACTTCGTCGCCATCGGCAAGGGCGCGCTTGACGCCGCGAAAAAGGTCGGCGGCGACAAGGTCAAGGTCACGACCGTCTCGAGCAAGTACGACCTCAACACCCAGGTCGGCCAGATCGAGAACTTCATCGCCAACAAGGTCGACATCCTCATCGTCAACGCGTCCGATCCGAAAGGCATCGCCCCCGTGCTGCAAAAGGCGCGCGATGCCGGCATCGTCGTGATGGCCGTCGACGTGGGCGCCGACAATGCGGATGCGACGATCATGTCCGACAACACGATGGCCGGCACCGAGTCCTGCAAGCGCATCGTGGAGCGCCTGCACGGCAAGGGCAACGTCGTGATCGTCAACGGGCCGCCCGTCACCGCCGTGATCGCGCGCGTGGCCGGCTGCAAGCAGGCGTTCGCGGGGACCGGCATCCGCATCGTGTCCGACAACCAGGATGCGAAGGGCAGCCTCGATGGCGGCATGGAAGTCATGACGAACCTCCTGATCGCGCACCGCCGCATCGATGCCGTCTTCGCCATCAACGACCCGTCCGCCATCGGCGCGGAACTCGCGGTCAAGCAGGCGGGCCGCCCGGACGTGCAGATGGTCGCGTCGGTCGACGGCGCGCCCGACGCGGAAGCGGCCCTCAAGTCGAAGAACAGCATCTTCGCCGTCACTACCGCGCAAGACCCCTACAAGATGGCCTCGCTGGCCGTCGAGATCGGGTACGGGATCATGAACGGCAAGCGTCCCGCGAACCCGGTCGTGCTGATTCCCACCCCTGCGATCACCAAGCAGAACGTGCTGGCCTACAAAGGCTGGGCCAGCCACTAAAAGGCAGCCGGCCTCGAGGCCGGCAAAAAATTCCCCTTTACTGGAGGAGACATGGCAACACGAGATCCACAACCGGTGCTGGAGGTATCCGGCATCCGCAAGCGGTTCGGCGCCGTCACGGTGCTCGACGGCGTGCAGCTGACCATCCGCCCGGGCGAAATCCACGCGCTGATGGGAGAGAACGGTGCCGGCAAGAGCACCCTCATGAAAATCCTGGCGGGCGTGTACCAGCCGGATGCGGGCGAGATCCGCGTGGGCGCGAAGCCGGTGCGGATTACCTGCCCGGCCGATGCGCGCGCCTGCGGCATCAACCTGATCTACCAGGAGCTGTCCGTCGCGGCCAATCTGACCGTCGCGCAGAACATCTTCATGGGCGCGGAGCCGCGCGGACGCTTCGGCATCGTCGACACGGCGCAGATGAACCGGCGCGCGGCCGAGGTGCTGAAAAGCCTGGGCGCCACGTTTTCTCCGAACCGCATTGCGAGCGGCCTGTCGATCGCCGACCAGCAGCAGGTGGAAATCGCCCGCGCCCTCGTGCACGACAGCCGCGTGCTGATCATGGACGAGCCGACGGCCGCGCTGTCCGAGCGCGAGACGGCGCGCCTGTTCGACGTGATGCGGGCCCTGCGCGAGCGCGGCATCGCGATCATCTACATCAGCCACCGCATGGCCGAAGTGCGCATGCTGGCCGACCGCGTCACCGTCCTGCGCGACGGCACCTGGATCGGCGAGCTGACGCGCGACGAAGCGACGCCGGACACCGTCGTGCGCATGATGGTCGGCCGTGAGCTGGGCGGCTTCTACGAACACACGCAGCGGCGCATGCCGGGCCCCGTGCGCCTGAAGCTGGCCGACGTGCGCGGCGCCAAAGTGCATCCCGTGTCGCTGGAGGTGCGCGCCGGCGAGATCGTCGGTCTCGCGGGCCTCGTCGGCGCGGGCCGCACGGAACTGGCGCGGCTGGTCTTCGGCGCGGACCCTCTGTCCGGCGGCACGATCGACGTCGACGGCAAGCCGGCCGCCATCCGCACGCCGGGCGACGCCATCCGCCTCGGCATCGCCTACGTGCCGGAAGACCGCAAGGGGCAGGGCCTGTTCCTGCAACAGTCGCTGCTGGCGAACGTGACGATGAACGTCCTCGGCAAGCATGCCCGCTGCGGGGTACTCCGGCGCGGGGAACTTCTCGACGTCACGCGCGGCGCGATTCAACGACTGTCCGCGCGCGGCGCGGGGCCGGACGGCATCATCGGCGGCCTCTCGGGGGGCAACCAGCAAAAGCTGCTGCTGGCGCGCTGGCTGGAAATCAAGCCGCGCGTGCTGATCCTCGACGAGCCGACGCGCGGCGTCGACATCGGCGCCAAGCACGAGATCTACCGGATCATTCACGAGCTCGCGGATGCCGGCGTGGCCGTGCTGTGCATCTCGAGCGAGCTGGCGGAGATCATCGGTGTGTGCGACCGCGTGCTCGTCATGCGCGAAGGCTGGCTGTCCGGCGAGCTGCATGGCGAGCGCATCACCCAGGAAAACATCATGGCGCTGGCCACCCAGGCCCAGGCCGCATAGGAGACATCATCATGCAGACTCTGAAATCACCCCTTCCCACCGCGCCGGCAGCGAGCGCGCACGGCAGCATCGGCCAGGCGTTCTCGCGCATGTTCGCGACGATGGGCATGCTGCCCGTGCTCGTCGCGCTGTACGTCGTGTTCTACTTTTTGACCGGGTACTTCGCCGAAGACGGCGTCTCGAATTTCGCGACGACGGCCAACACGATGAACGTGCTGCGCCAGAGTTCCATCAACCTCGTGCTCGCGACGGGCATGACGTTCGTGATCCTCACGGGCGGCATCGACCTGTCGGTCGGTTCCGTGCTGGCCGTGTCCGCGGTGCTGGGCATGATCGCGTCGCTGCCCGGTCACGCGCCGGCGCTGTCGCTGCCGATCTTCCTGCTCGCGGGCCTCGGCATGGGCCTGCTCAACGGCACGCTCGTCGCCGTCTTCAAGATCAATCCGTTCGTCGTCACGCTCGGCACGATGACGGCGCTGCGCGGCACGGCGTACCTGCTGGCCGACGGCACCACGATCCTGAACCGCGAGATCCCGACCTTCGAATGGATCGGCAACGAGTCGTTCCTCGGCCTGCCGTGGCTCGTGTGGGTCGCCGCCGCGCTCGTGCTGGCCGCGTGGTTCATCCTGCGCCGCACGGTCCTCGGTATGCACGTGTACGCGGTCGGCGGCAATCCGCAGGCGGCGCGGCTCACCGGCATCAAGGTCGGTCTCGTCCTCGTCTTCGTCTATGCGTTCTCCGGCCTGTGCGCGGGCACCGCGGGCGCGATGTCGGCCAGCCGCCTGTATGGCGCGAACGGCAACTGGGGTTCCGGCTACGAGCTCGATGCGATCGCCGCGGTGGTCCTCGGCGGCACGAGCCTGATGGGCGGCGTCGGCACGATCTGGGGCACCGTCACGGGCGCCCTGATCATCGGCCTCCTCAACAACGGTCTCACGATCCTCGGCCTGTCGTCGTTCTGGCAGTACGTGGCGAAGGGCACGGTCATCGTACTGGCCGTGATGCTCGATAAATGGCGTTATCAACAACAGGCGAACTGACATGCAGGCACAACGACTCCCCCGCTACGTGGTCTTCGGCGAAGCGCTCACCGACATGATCCGCCAGGACGACGGCACGTGGCGCTCGCTGCCCGGCGGCTCGTGCTGGAACGTGGCGCGCGTCGGCGCCAGGCTCGGCGTACCCACGGGGTATGCGGGCGCCGTCAGCATGGATGCCTTCGGCGACGAGATCGCGGACGCCAGCCGCGCGGCCGGCCTGGACGAACGCTTCCTGCAGCGCGTGGACGCGCCGCCGTTCATCGCGATGGTGACGTCGCGTCATCCGCCCCGTTACGTCTTCCTCGGCGAGAACAGCGCGGACCTGCACTTCCGGCCCGAGCTGCTGCCCGACGGCTGGCTGGAAGCGGCCGACTTCATCCACGTGGGCAGCCTTGCGCTGGCGCGCGGACCGCTGGCCCGCCGGCTGGTGGAGCAGGCGCTGATGGCGCGCCAGGCCGGCAAGCGCATCGCCTTCGATCCGAACTTCCGCAACGCGATGCGCGACGCGACGTACCGGCCCACGTTCGAACTGATCGCGGGTCTGGCGAGCCACATCAAGGTGTCCGACGAAGATCTGGAAGGCCTGTTCCCGGGCCTCGCGCTGCACGACGCGCTGGCCGCCCTCCGGGCACTGGCACCCGACGCCGAGATCCTCTTTACGCGCGGGGCCGACGGCCTGTCGCTGATCCGCGGCGGCGAGGTGCGCGACGTGCCGGCGCTGCGCGTGGACGTCGTCGACACCGTCGGCTGCGGCGATGCGGCTATGGCCGGCTGGATCACCGGCTTGTTGCTCCATCCGGAGATGCGCGCGTCGTGCCAGCTCGCGCGCATCGCGGCGGTGGCCGCCACGGCTGCCATGCATGCCGGGCCGTATGCGCCGACGGCGCAGGAAGTAGAAGCCTTGCTCGACTTCACGTAACGCCAACACGTCGCGTACGTCACGCGTGGGCACGGGGTGCCCACCCTACCCAGCCGCGGCATCCACGCCGCGGCCGGACGGGATCCGCTTTGCCCAAAAAAACATATCAGGAGATACCATGCGCATGCCAACCATCGCGCCGGCGCTGCTCGCGCTCGCGTTCTGCTTTCCCGCGTCCGCCGTGGACGTCCAGAACTACCTGCGCGCCAACGCGGCCGCCAACTCCGAAGGCGGCGGCCAGACCTGCTTCGGCCTGGCCGGCGCAGGCGCGAAGTACCGGCTCGGCAACGAGTGCGGCGTCTACGGCGAAATGCTGCTGGGCCAGCACCTCGTGCAGGGCGACGCCGGCGAAAACGTGAAGGCGTACGCGATGCTCAACCTGGGCAACGCGGCCGCGTCGAACAATGCGAAGCGGCCGGAGGGCGAGTGGAAGATCGGCCTGCCGCAGGCCTATTTCGCCATCGAGCACGTGAGCGGTCTCGGCGACGCCGCCCTGTGGATCGGGCGTCGCTACTACAAGCGCGAGGGCGCGAACGTCAACGACTTCCTGTACTGGAATCCGTCGGGCATGGGCGTCGGCATCGAGGACGTGCCGCTGGGACCGATGAAATTCAGCTATGCCTACCTCCACGACGACCAGCAGACGATGCCGATCATGCGCGTCGGCGACACGGCGAACCGCCACGACTTTCAGTTGCGCGGGGTGCCCGTGAATCCGGGCGGGACGCTGGAACTGGGCCTGGCGCTGATCCGCAGCGACGGTACGCCCGGCCACCACGGCGGCTCGATGGTCACCGTGCAGCATCGCCAGAAGATCCTGTCGGGCGCCGGCGACAACCGCCTCGCTGTGCAGTGGGGCACAGGTTCCGGCACGGACAATGGCGCGACGGGCGATATCACGAACGGCGACGACGTGCACCGGCTGCGCATCATCGACAGCTGGTACGCGCAGGTCACGCGCCGCTTCGGCGGAGAACTGATCGCCGTCTGGCAGAGGGACACGGCGCACGATGCGGCAAAGGCGAAGACGTGGGCGTCGGCCGGCGGGCGCATGTCGTATGCGCTGTCCGACAAGGTGAAGCTGCTGGCGGACATCGGCCACGACCGCGTGGCGCCGCAGAACGGCGACGTGCGCCGGCTGACCAAGGTCACGGGCGCCATCGCGCTGATGTCGAAGCCCGGCTATTTCGACCGTCCGGAACTGCGCCTGTTCGTCACGCACGCGCGCTGGAACGAGGCCGCGCGCGCGGCCGCGCGGACGAACGATCCGCTGGCCGCGAACGGTATCCATGGCACGGCGCTGTCCGGGTTCACCGTCGGTGTTACGTTCGAAAACTGCTGGTAATCAGGCGTGCATCCCGGCCAGCAAGGTATCGATCGTCGCGAGCGACGGCGGCGTGGCGCCAGCCGCGAGGCAGGCCGCGGCACCCGCCGCGACGGCGAAGCGCAGGTGGGCGAGGCCATCGCGTTCGGGCGCATGCAGCATGCTCCACGCGAGCGCGGCGATGCTCGCGTCGCCCGCGCCGACCGTGTCCACGGGCGTGATGCGCGGCGCTGCCATCTCCCACGATCCCGCGGGCGTATGCAGCGAGGCGCCTGCCGCACCCTTCGTGTACAGGTAGGTGGCGTCCGGATTCCAGCCGCGCAGCGTCGCGAAGGCGGCATCGGCATCGTGCGTCCGGAGGAGGCCGACGAGGTCTTCTTCCGACACTTTGACCACGTCGGCCAGGGCCGTCATGCGGCGCAGCGTCGGGTCGTAGTTCTCGTCCATCAGGGCGCGGAAGTTCGGGTCGTAGCTGATGCGTACGCCCTGTGCCTTCAGCGTTTCCGCCAGCGCGACCAGCTTGCCGGCCAGCGGCTGGCGCGCCAGGCTGATGCCGCCGAAGTGCGCCCACCGGCACGCTCCCATCCAGCCTTGCGGGAGCTGCGCCGCGTCGAAATGCAGGTCTGCGCTGTCGTCGCCGACGAAGAAATAGCTGGGCGGGTCGAGCCGGTGCACGATCGCGAGCAGCGGCGATTTGTCCAGGCGCTGGATGAAACGTTCGTCCAGGCCTGCGTCGAGGGTAGCGCGCCACAGCTGGTCGCCGAACACGTCGCGGCTGACGGCGCCGGCGAAGGCGCTGGGCGCGCCCAGCTTCGCCATCGCGCGCGCCACGTTCCACGTCGAGCCGCCCGTCACGCTGTGCCAGCGCGTCGCGCCGGCGTCGTCGACGATCATGTCCGTCAAGGCTTCGCCGGCGGCGACGAATACGGGAAAGTCGGCCATGTCACTCCTTCACAAGAACTGTCAGCACTTCGTAGCAGGCGCCCATCGTGTGGTAATCCACCTTGCCGGCCGGGCTCTTTTCGTCCGTGAGCTTCTCGTTCTTCGGGCCGAGGATGCGGTACCAGGCGCCGTGCTCGTGGTCGACGAAGTGTTCCCAGCTGTAGGCCCAGATGCGATCGTACCAGTCCCAGTACGCTTTATCTCCCGTGCGCGCGCCGAGGAGGGCGGCGGCGGCCAGGCTCTCGGCCTGCACCCAGAAGTATTTGTCGGCGTCGCAGATTTCGTCCTGCGGACCGAAGCCGTAATGAATGCCGCCATGCTGCGTATCCCACGCCTTGGTCAGCGCCGCGTCGAACAGCTGTTTCGCGCGCGGCACGAGCCAGTCGGACGGGCCGGCCATTTGTTCTTTATGGCGCTCCATGATCAAGAGGAGCTTGGCCCATTCCGTCAGGTGGCCCGGCTGGTAGCCCCAAGGGCGGAAGATGTTCGTCTTGTCGTCGCGGTTGTAGTCCGGGTCGACGGACCAGTCGCTGTTGTAGTGTTCCCAGACCAGGTTGCCGTACAGGGCGGCCTGGCGCACGGTGATGTTGTGCGCCAGCGTCTCCGCGCGCCACAGGAACTTGGTGTCGCCTGTCGCGTCGAACGCTGCCAGCATCGCTTCGCAGGCGTGCATGTTGGCGTTCTGGCCGCGGTACGGGAACAAGGTGGACCAGTCGCCGCTCGCTTCGTCCGCGTATAGGCCGTGCGCCGGTTCCCAGAAACGGCGTTCCATCAGGTCGTACGTCTCGTCGAGCCAGGCGCGCGCCTCGTCGACGCCGGCCATGATGGCGTGAGAATACGCGAGCAGCACGAACGCAAGGCCATAGCAGTGGTTCGTATCGTCCGTGACCTTCTTGACCCCGTCGTTCCAGTCCAGCGTCCAGGCATAGCCGCCCGTTTCCGGGTTGCGGTGCGCGTCGCGCAGAAAGCGCAGGCCGTGCAGCACGCGTTCGCGGTCGGCGGGTTCCTGGAACTGGCGCCACGCCATCGAGAAGTTGAAGACGAAGCGGGTGCTGCTCACGAGGTGGCGCGTGCGCGCGTCGTAGATCGCGCCGTCGTCCTTGTAGAAGTGATAGAAGCCGCCGCTCGGATCGACGCAGCGCGGGTCGTAGAACTGGCGGGTGTGGCGGATGTGCTGCAGCAGCGTCGAGCGGGAATGGAAATCGGGGAGCATGGTGGGTGTCGGTGGATAAAAAATGACTTATTTACGGATGCGGAAGTCTTCGCACACGGTGCTGGCACGGACGACGAGTTCCACGGGCGCCACCTGTTCCAGCGGCGGATCCTGCGGACCGCGCAGCAGCAGCTCGACGCCCAGCGCGCCCAGCTCCTTCTTGTTGATGCGCAGCGTCGTCAGCGGGCGGTGGCCCAGCACGGCGCCGGGGATGTCGTCGAAGCCGACGATCGAGATATCGTGCGGCACCGTCTTCCCGGCCGCGAGGCAGGCGCGCATCGCGACGAGGGCGGCGGCGTCGTTGTAGCAGAACACGGCATCGGGCGGGTGGGGCTGCTCGAGCAGCGATTGCATCGCCTCGTAGGCGCCCGTCTCGAGGTCGACGCCGTCCGGCAGGCACGTCTCCAGGCGCGGGTCGGCCAGCATGCCGGCTTCGTACAAGGCCTGGCGGTAGCCGCGGTTGCGCTCGCGGATGCTGTAGTGGCCGAGCGAGCCGGAGATCATGCCGATGCGCTCGCGGCCCAGCGAAATCAGGTGTTTGGTCGCGAGGTAACCGCCCATGTGGTTGTCCGGGTTGACGGAGCTGTAGCCGCGCAGCTTCATGTCGATGAGGACGAGGGGCTTGCCGCTGGCGCGCAGGGCGTTCAGCAGCTCGGGTTCGAAGAAGCCGGCGCACACGATGGCGTCCGGCGCGTGCATGCGCAGCTGTTCGGTCACGCCGTCGGCCGGGCCGACCGCCATGAACGACAGCACGATGCCCTGCTTGCGGCAGGCTTCCTCCGCGCCGTGCAGCACAGGCGAGTAGAACGGGCTGCTGGCCGCCGTATTGTGTTGTCGATGCAACAGGAATGTCAGGCGGCGGATGCGCTTGCGGCGCAGTTTACAAAAGTCGTACCCCAGCTCGTGGGCGGCCGACAACACCATCTGGCGCGTGCTTTCCGTCAGGCCCGGCTCGTTCTTCAGGGCGCGCGAGATCGTGCCGGCCGATACGCCGGCGTACTTGGCCAGGTCGCGGATCGTGACCGGTGCGGGGCTGTCGCCCGTCTGGGGGCGTGAAGTGACGGGATTCACGTTGTCTCCGTTATCGTTGCTGGGCGCGCCTTGGGCGCCGCTGATTTGAATGGAGTCTTGCATATCAAAATTCCCCTGGTCAAACGCGAATCTGCATTTACAGGGAAGTTTAGTCGGCTTTACTAAACAGCTGTTTGCCCGGTATATTCTCGTGTAAGAAACCGATTTCATAAGAGGGACGGCCATGTTTAGTGACGCCTGACTAAACTTCGCGGCGAATCGCATACCCCGTTTGACCCCGTTACCCTGCTTCTGCAGAATCTTTTCACAATAAAGTTGCCGTCTTGTTAGCGGTAACATCTCAAGGAGACTATCCATGGAACGCGCACCACAGGCTGCTGTCGAGCCTGCCAACCGGGCCCAGCCCAGCTACACCTTTCCCCTGACCGTCGTCACCGCACTGTTCTTCATGTGGGGCCTGCTGACGTCGCTGAACGACATCCTGATCCCGCACCTGAAATCGGTCTACAACCTGACGTACGTACAGGCGATGATGGTGAACCTGGCCTTCTTCAGCGGTTACTTCCTGCTGTCGATCCCGGCCGGCGCGCTGATCCGCCGCATCGGTTATAAAGCCGGCGCCGTCGTGGGCCTGGCCGTGTGCGCCGTCGGCGCCGCGCTGTTCTACCCGGCCGCGACGAGCGTGTACGCGCTGTTCCTGTTCGCGCTGTTCGTGCTGGCCGCCGGCATCACGATCCTGCAGGTCGCGGCCAATCCGTACGTCACCGTGCTGGGCGAACCGGCCACCGCGTCGAGCCGCCTGAACCTGACCCAGGCCCTGAATTCCTTCGGTACCTTCGTCGGCCCCCCGGTCGGCGGCTACCTGATCCTGTCGCACATCTCGACGGTCGCCGATCCGAACAACATGACCGCCGCCGAGAAACTGGCGCAGGCGCAGGCCGTGCAGGGTCCGTACCTGGGCCTGGCCGCCACGCTGGCGATCCTGGCCATCCTGTTCGCCGTGATCCGCCTGCCGATCATCCGCGACGAGGACACCGGCACCGCGCGCACCGGCTCGATCCTGCAGCAGAAGCGCCTGATGCTGGGCGTGCTGGCGATCTTCCTGTACGTCGGCGCCGAAGTCAGCATCGGCAGCTTCCTGATCAACTACATGGGCGACAAGAGCATCGCCGGCTTCACGCCCGAGATCGGCGCGAACTACGTCGCCTACTACTGGGGCGGCGCGATGGTCGGCCGCTTCATCGGTTCGGCCGTGATGCGCACGATCAGCCCGGGCAAGGTCCTCGCCTTCAACGCCGCCGTGTGCATCGCGCTGCTGGTGGCGACCACGTTCGGCCATGGCCACTTCGCGATGTGGGCCGTGCTGGCCGTCGGCCTGTTCAACTCGATCATGTTCCCGACCATCTTCAGCATGTCGGTGCATGAACTGGGCCCGCAGACCAGCCAGGGTTCCGGCCTGCTCGTGATGGCGATCGCCGGCGGCGCCGTCGTGCCGGTCCTCCAGGCCCAGGCCGCGGACATGATCGGCCTGCAGCCGTCCTTCCTGGTCCCGGCCGCGTGCTACGCCTTCATCCTGTACTTCGGCGCGAAATACGCCCGCATGTACGTGGACGTCAAGGCCGTCTGACCCGCCTGATCCCTTTTGCCGCCACGGTTCGCCCGTGGCGGCACTGCTTCGCATACCTATAACGATCCGTATCCTAAGAGAGCCTCGTCCCATGCGTTTGAACCAACTGACCCTCGTTGCCGCCCTGGCCGCCGCCTTCCCCCTGTTCGCCACCGCCGCCGACGCACCCGCCAGTCCGGCCCAGAAGCCGTGGCTGGACCGTTCCCTGAGCGCGGACAAGCGCGCCGAACTCGCCGTCAAGGCCATGACCCGCGAAGAAAAACTGCGCTGGGTGTTCGGCTATTTCGGCACCGCGTTCGCCCCGAAGGGCACCACGCCGCCGAAGGCTGCGATCCCGTTCTCGGCCGGCTACGTGCCGGGTAACCCGCGTCTCGGCCTGCCCGACATGTGGGAAACGGACGCCGGCCTCGGCGTCGCCACCCAGGCCACCCCGACCCCGCGCGAGCGCACGCAGCTGCCGTCGGGGCTCGCCACCGCATCGACCTGGGATCCGCAGATGGCCCAGGCCGGCGGCGCGATGATCGGCTCGGAGGCGCGCCTGTCCGGCTTCAACGTGATGCTGGCCGGCGGCGTGAACCTGATGCGCGATCCGCGCAACGGCCGCAACTTCGAATACGCCGGTGAAGATCCCCTGCTGGCCGGCACGATGGTCGGCCACGCCGTCAAGGGCATCGAGTCGAACCACGTGATCTCGACCGTCAAGCACTACGCGCTGAACGACCAGGAGACCGGTCGCAACGAGCACGACGTCCACATCGACAAGGCCGCGGCCCGCATGTCCGACCTGCTCGCGATGCAGCTGGCGCTGGAGCAGTCGGACGCCGGTTCCGTCATGTGCTCGTACAACCGCGTGTTCGGCACCTACGCGTGCGAGAACGACTACCTGCTGAACGAAGTTCTCAAGAAGGACTGGGGCTTCAAAGGTTATGTGATGTCCGACTGGGGCGCGACCCACAGCACCGTGCAGGCCGCGAACCATGGCCTGGACCGCCAGTCGGGCCAGGAATTCGACAAGTCGCCGTACTTCGGCGGCGCGCTGGAAGAAGCGGTCAAGAACGGCTGGGTGTCGGAAGCGCGCCTGGACGACATGGCCACGCGCGTCGTGCGCGCCATGTTCGCCAAGGGCGTCGTCGACAATCCGGTCGCGCAGGACGGCAAGATCGACTTCGCGAAGAACGGCGCCGTCAGCCGCGCGACGGCGGAAGAGGGCATCGTCCTGCTGAAGAACGACAACAAGGTCCTGCCGCTGGCCAAGGACGTGAAGACCATCGCCATCATCGGCGGCCATGCCGACGTGGGCGTGCTGTCGGGCGGCGGTTCGTCGCAGGTGTACCCGGTCGGCGGCAATGCCGTGCCGGGCCTGGAGCCGAAGGTGTGGCCGGGTCCGGTCGTGTACCACCCGTCGTCGCCGCTGCGTGCCATCAAAGCGCTGGCACCGGACGCGAAGGTCGTGTACGACGACGGCACCGACCCGGCGCGCGCCGCACGCGTGGCCGCGCAGGCGGACGTCGCGGTCGTGTTCGCGACGCAGTGGATCGGCGAGGCGAACGACGCGACGTCGCTGGCGCTGCCGGACAACCAGGACACCCTGATCGACAACGTGGCCGGCGCCAATCCGCGCACCGTCGTCGTGCTGGAGACGGGCGGTCCCGTCGCCATGCCGTGGGTCGCGAAAACCCCGGCCGTGCTGGAAGCGTGGTATCCGGGCACGAGCGGCGGCGAAGCGATCGCACGCGTGCTGTTCGGCGCCGTGAACCCGTCCGGCCACCTGCCCGCCACGTTCCCGGCCTCCGAGCAGCAGCTGCCGCGTCCGAAGCTGGACGGCGATCCGAAACAGCCGGAGCAGCGCTTCACCGTCGACTACAAGGAAGGCGCGGCCGTCGGCTACAAATGGTTCGACCAGAAGGGCCTGACCCCGCTGTTCCCGTTCGGTCACGGCCTGTCGTACACGACGTTCTCGTACTCGGGTCTCGCGAGCCAGGTCAAGGACGGCCGCCTGCACGTGCGCTTCAAGGTCACGAACACGGGCAACGTCGCCGGCAAGGACGTGCCGCAGGTGTACGTGTCGCCGCTCGCGGCGAAGTGGGAAGCGCCGAAGCGCCTGGCCGGCTGGGACAAGGTCGCGCTGCAACCGGGCGAATCGAAGGAAGTCGATGTCGTCGTCGAGCCGCGTATCCTCGGCATGTTCGACGAGAAGAGCAAGACCTGGCGCATCGCCAAGGGCAAGTACAAGCTGGTGCTGGCCGAAGACGCCGCCGGCAAGAACGCGACGAGCGTGACGGTCGACCTGCCCGCGTCCACGCTGGACGTGCGCGGCCGCAAACGTTAAGCAGTATCACCCCTCTGCCGCCCACCGCCCGGTGGGCGGCGCATGACCCACACAACGACGCTCCCATGAAGGAGTGCGAGGAGACTACGACCATGCAACGCAAGTTCGGCAACATCGCTCTGGCCGCCGCCCTGCTGATGGCAGGCGGCGCACAAGCAGCGGACAACAACGGCTTCGTGGCCGTCAAGGACAGCCATTTCGAACGCAACGGCCAGCGCTACATGATCGCCGGTGCGAACTTCTGGTATGGCGGCTACCTTGGCGCGCCGACGGGTGTGGGCCAGCGGGCCCGTCTCGTCAAGGAGCTGGACCGCATGAAGGCGCTCGGCATCAACAACGTGCGCGTGCTGGCCGTGTCGGAGAAGACGGCAATGAAGAGTGCCGTCAGCCCCGCCACGACGAGCGCGCCCGGGCAGTACGACGAGCAGCTGCTGCAAGGCCTGGACTTCATGATGGCCGAACTGGCAAAGCGTGACATGACGGCCGTGCTCTACCTGAATAACTTTTGGCAGTGGTCCGGCGGGATGACCCAGTACCTGAACTGGTTCACCGGTTCGCCCGCGCACGATCCCAACGTGAGCAAGGACTACGAGCGCTACATGGCCGAAAACGCGACGTTCTACACGAACGCCCGCGCCCAGGCCGAATACCGCAACGTGATCGCGAAGATCGTCCAGCGCACGAACACGGTGACGAAGAAGCCGTACCGCGACGACCCGACGATCCTGTCGTGGCAGCTCGCGAACGAGCCGCGCCCCGGCAACAGCAAATCCACGCCGCAGGAAAAGGCGACGTACGTGAAGTGGGTCGCGGACACGGCCCATTACATCCGCTCGCTCGATGGCCGCCACATGGTCAGCACGGGCAGCGAGGGCCTGGCCGGTTCCGCGCAGGATGCGCAGCTGTACCTGGATGCGCATCGCACGCCGGACATCGCCTACCTGACGTACCACCTGTGGCCGGCGAACTGGGGCTGGTTCGATCCGAAGAAGCCCGACGCCACGTGGAACGGCATGATGGAGAAGGCCAGCCACTACCTGAACGTGCACGTCGACTATGCGAAGAAGCTCGGCAAACCGATCGTGCTGGAGGAGTTCGGCCTGAACCGCGACGGCGGCGCCTTCGACATCAAGGCCTCGACCAAGGTGCGCGACCGCTTCTACGACGAAGTCTTCACGACCCTGGAGAAGCGCGCGGCAGCGGGCGATCCGGTCGCCGGCTGGAACTTCTGGGCGTGGGGCGGTGCGGGGCGTGCGGCCAATGCGGATTACTGGTGGAAGCCGGGTAACGATTTCGTCGGCGATCCGCCGCAGGAAGAGCAGGGCCTGTATTCCGTGTTCGACAGCGATGCCAGCTCGCTCAAGTTGATCGCGGACCACGATAAACGCCTGAAGACGATTGGAGCAAAATAGTGAAACGGTGTGCCTCCCTGATCCTTGCCGCCGCGATCGCGGCGTCCCCGGCCGCGGCCTGGGCGCAGAAATTCGACGGTCTCGCGGCAACGCCGCAGATGGGCTGGAACAGCTGGAATAAATTCGCCTGCGACATCGATGAAAAACTGATCCGCGAGACGGCCGATGCGATGGTCAAGCTGGGCCTGAAGGATGCCGGCTACCAGTACATCAACATCGACGACTGCTGGCACGGCAAGCGGGACGAAGCAGGCAACATCCAGCCGGATCCGCTGCGCTTTCCGTCCGGGATGAAGGCCTTGTCCGATTACGTGCATGCGCGCGGTCTCAAGCTGGGCATCTATTCGGACGTGGGCGACAAGACCTGCGGCGGCCGTCCCGGCAGCCGCGGCCACGAATACCAGGATGCGAAGACGTACGCCGCCTGGGGCATCGACTACCTGAAATACGACTGGTGCGAGAGCAAGGGTCTCAATGCCGTCGGCGCCTACACGACGATGCGCGACGCGATCCGTGCGGCCAACCGTCCGATCCTGTTCAGCATCTGCGAATGGGGCGACAACAAGCCGTGGGAATGGGCGACGGACGTTGGCCACTCGTGGCGCACGACGGGCGACATCTACCCGTGCTGGGATTGCGAAAAGAGCGCCGGCTCGTGGTCCGCATGGGGCGTAATGCGCATCCTCGACATGCAGGCGGGCCTGCGCAAGTACGCGGGACCGGGCCACTGGAACGACATGGACATGCTGGAAGTCGGCATGGGCATGACGGAAGACGAGGACCGTGCGCACTTCTCGATCTGGGCCATGCTGAATTCGCCGCTCATCCTCGGCAATGACCTGCGCTCGATGCCGGACTCGGTCAAGAAGATCATCGGCCGCCGCGACGTCATCGCCCTCCACCAGGACCCGCTGGGCGTGCCTGCGCTGCGCTTCTGGAAGCAGGGCCCCGTCGAAATGTGGGCCAAGCCGCTTGCCAACGACGAGTGGGCGTTCATGGTGCTGAATCGCGGCGAGTCCGCGCTGCCGCTGCACTACGACTGGAAGCAGAACGCCATCAACGACGATCTCTCCAAGCGCGAAGTCGACTTCAAGAAGGCTACCTGGCACTGGACGGATGCGTGGACCGGCAAGACGGGCGACACGAGCAAACGTCTCGACGCGACCGTGCCCTCGCACGGCGTGCTGCTGCTGCGCCTGAAGAAGAGCTCATGATGCGAGGGCGCATGATGCGCCGGCCGTTCGTTGCCGCGCTGCTGGCTGTGTGCGCGGCCGCGGCGGCCGCCGGGCAGACGATACCCGCCGCCGATGCACACGTCGCGCGCATGGGCCGCACGGTGGCGGAACCCGATGGCACGGTGCGCTTCGGTTATCCGGGCGTGACGTTGTCGTTGAATGTCGACGGCACGCGCCTTGCGTTCGATGCCGCAGGCAGTGCGAACAGCCTCGTCGACGTCATCGTGGACGGCAGGCCGGCCGGCACGCTGCGCCTGACGCCGCAGGTGAAATCCTACGACGTGTTCAAGGGCGCGGCACCAGGCCCGCACAAGGTGGAACTCGTGCACCGCAGCGAGACGTGGCTGGGCGTGGCGTCCATCGCCCGCTTCACGGTCGACGGGCGGTTTCTTGCCGCGCCCACGCTGCCCGGACGGCGCATGCTCGTGCTGGGCGATTCCGTCACGTGCGGTGCCGACATGGAGCGGGGCGCCGGCGACAAGGACACGCCGGACTGGTGGAACCCGAGACTCTCGTACGGCATGCTCGCCGCACGTTCGCTCGCCGCACAGGTGCAGCTGGTCTGCTACGGCGGCCGGGGTCTCGTGCGCAGCTGGAACGACCGGACCGACGAGTTGCAGCTGCCCGCGTTCTACGATCTCGCGATCGCGGATGCGGCGCGCCCGGTGAAGTGGAACCAGGGCGACTACGATGCGGACCTGATCGTCATCGCCATCGGCACCAATGACTTCAATCCCGGCATCCCCGAGCGTGCGGCGTATGTCGACGCTTACGCGGCCTTGCTGCGCCGCATGCTGCGCGACCATCCACACGCGCACATCGCGCTGACGGAAGGCGTGCTGCTGGAAGGGGAGAAGAAGGCGGCGCTGATCGGTTATCTGAAGGAAGCGATGGCGCGCGTGGATGACAGGCGTGTGCACCTGCTTGCACCGATGACGCACCAGCCGGGCGATGCCGTCAACGGGCATCCGACGACGGCCCAGCATGCGGTCATGGCGAATGAATTGCTGCCGCAACTGCGGCGCATCGCGGGCTGGTAAGTCAAAAAAAACCGACGGACCAGGCATGACCCGGTGCATCGGAAAGAGAGCCGGACCACTCCGGCTGGAGACGAACCGGCCGCTCCCTGAAGCGACGGCCGGGCCGAGACCAGGTCGAGATTAGCGAGACCGCCGCGCCGGGTCAAACGCGTCGGCGCAGGAGGTCTCGAGTTTCGCGCTTATTACTAAACAGTAGGCCGAAGGCATGCCGGCGTCACGCGTGGGCAAGGGGTGCCTACGCCGGCCGCGCCCACCCTACACACATCAAACAATGGGCAGCGCCGTCGTTTCCTTGATGCGCTGCAGGGCGAAGCTCGACTTCACGTCCAGCACGGCCGGATGGCGCAACAGGGTGCTCATCATGAAGCGCGAGAAGTGGTCCATGTCTTCCACGTGCACGCGCAGCAGGAAATCCATCTCCCCCGTCATCGCATAGCAGGCCACCACTTCCGGCCATGTGGACACGGCCTGGGCAAATTCGAAGCGGGGCGACGTGGCCGGCACGCGCGCATTTGCCGCGCCTTCGCTGTGTTTTTCCAGGCGGACATTTACATAGGCCAGCAGGCCCAGGCCCAGCTTATCGGGATCGAGCAGGGCGACATATTGCCGGATGACACCGGCCTCTTCCAGCCGCTTGATGCGGCGCAGGCAGGGCGACGGCGACAGGCTGACGCGCTCGGCCACGTCCTGGTTCGACAGGCGGCCATCCGACTGGAGGATGGCCAGGATTTTGCGATCGGTTTTATCCAGCTCGATTTTTGACATGAATTCTCCACAGGACGGGCACGTGTCGCAATTTTATTGCGCAAATCGCCGGACGGGGGGAATTCATTGAAATTTAATGCTTGTGACACAGGTCTATACTGGCCCCGACACAACCCGGTGGTGGGCACGGGGTGCCTACCCTACGGCGATGCGGTACGCGTAGGGTGGGCTCCCCGAGCCCACCATGCACTGTGGACAACAAACATAATCGGAGACACGCATGAACGCCCCCCTGGACCGCAGCCAGCTGGAACCGCTACCCCCGCACGAGATCACGCTCGACGATAAATGGACGCTCGAGCGCGGCCGCGCATTCATGACCGGCACCCAGGCGCTGATCCGCCTGCCGATGCTGCAGCGCGAACGCGACCTGAAGGCCGGCCTGAACACGGCAGGCTACATCACCGGCTACCGCGGCTCGCCCGTCACCCAGGTCGACCAGACCGCGTGGAAGGCAAAAAAACACCTTGAATCGCACCACGTCCACTTCCACCCTGGGATGAACGAAGACCTCGCGGCCACCGCCGTCTGGGGCACGCAGCAGACCAATCTGTTCAAGGATGCGAAGTACGACGGCGTGTTCGCCATGTGGTACGGCAAGGGTCCTGGCGTCGACCGCTGCGGCGACGTGTTCAAACACGGCAACAATGCGGGCTCCGCGAAGAACGGCGGCGTGCTCGTGCTGGCGGGCGACGACCACGCGGCGAAATCGTCGTCGACGGCGCACCAGTCCGACCACATCCTGCACCACTGCGGCATCCCCGTGCTGTACCCGTCGTCCGTGCAGGAATACATCGACTACGGCCTGCACGCCTGGGCGATGAGCCGCTACAGTGGCCTGTGGGTGTCGATGAAATGCGTGACCGACATCATCGAATCGGGCGCCGTTGTCGACCTCGATCCGGACCGCGTGCAGACCATCCTGCCGACCGACTTCGAAATGCCGGCGGGCGGCCTGAACATCCGCTGGCCGGACGCCGTGCTGGACCAGGAAGTGCGCATGAACCACTACAAGTGGTATGCCGCGCTGGCCTATGCGCGCGCGAATAAACTCAACCAGATCATCTGGGACAGCCCCCAGCCCAAGATCGGCATCATCACCGCGGGCAAGTCCTACCTCGACACGCGCCAGGCGCTGGCGGATCTCGGCATCGACGAGCAGGCGGCCCGCGACATCGGCTTGCGCGTGTATAAAGTCGGCATGACGTGGCCGCTCGACTCGGTCGGCGTGCACGAATTCGCGCGCGGCCTGGACGAGATCCTCGTCGTCGAGGAAAAGCGGCAGGTGCTGGAATACGCGCTGAAGGAGGAGCTGTACAACCTGCCGGACGGCGAGCGGCCGCGCGTCGTGGGCAAGTTCGACGACGCCGGCGAGTGGAGCGTCAAGAACCGCTCCGGCCAGGGCGACTGGCTGCTGTCGGCGAACTACGAGCTGAATCCGGCCCAGGTCGCGCGCGCGATCGCGTCGCGCATCTCGCACTACTGTGCCGGCCACCCGGTCGCGGAGCGCGTGAAAGAGCGCATCGCGTTCCTCGAAGCGAAGGAACTGATCCTCAAGAACATCCCGAAGGCGAATCCGGAAACGGACCGCATCCCGTACTTCTGCTCCGGCTGCCCGCACAACAGCTCGACGAAGGTGCCGGAAGGGTCGCGCGCGATGGCCGGCATCGGCTGCCACTACATGGTGCTGTGGATGGACCGCGAGACGTCCACGTTCACGCACATGGGCGGCGAAGGCGTCACGTGGATCGGCCAGGCGCCGTTCACGGGCGAGAAGCACGTGTTCGCGAATCTCGGCGACGGCACGTATTACCACTCGGGCGTGCTGGCGATCCGCGCGTCGGTCGCGGCCAAGGTCAACATCACCTACAAGATTCTCTACAACGACGCCGTCGCGATGACGGGCGGCCAGGTCGTCGACGGTCCGCTCGATCCGGCCAAGATCAGCCGCCAGCTCGCGGCCGAGGGCGTGAAACCGATCATCGTCGTCACGGACGAGCCGGAGAAATATCCGGACGATTATCCGTGGGCCGAAGGCGTCACCGTGCGCCACCGCGCGGAACTGATGGACGTGCAGCGCGAACTGCGCGAAATGCCGGGCGTGTCCGCGATGATCTACGACCAGACCTGCGCGTCCGAGAAGCGCCGCCGCCGGAAAAAGGGCGCCTACCCGGACCCGGCCAAGCGCGCGGTGATCAACGAAGCCGTGTGCGAAGGCTGCGGCGACTGCTCGAAGCAGTCGAACTGCCTGTCCGTCGAACCGCTGGAGACGGAACTGGGCCGCAAGCGCCAGATCAACCAGTCCTCGTGCAACAAGGATTTCTCGTGCGTCACCGGGTTCTGCCCGAGCTTCGTCACGGTCGAAGGCGGGGGACTCAAGAAGCCGAAGAAGACCGCTGCCGAAGCGGCGCCGCCGTCCTTGCCGATGCCGAAGATTCCGGCCACGACGAACCCGTTCGGCATCCTCGTCACGGGCGTCGGCGGCACGGGCGTCGTGACGGTCGGCCAGATCCTCGCGGTGGCCGCCCACGTCGAAGGCAAGGGCGCCCTCGTGCTGGACATGAGCGGTCTCGCGCAGAAGGGCGGTCCGGTGATGTCGCACGTGCGCCTCGCGGACCGGCAGGACGACCTGTATTCGACGCGCGTCGGCACCGGCAACGCGGACCTCGTGATCGGCTGCGACCAGATCGTCACGGCCAGCCGCGACGCGCTGTCGCGCATGGGCGAAAACCGTACGTGGGCCGCCGTCAATGCGACGGGCGCGACCACCGCCGCGTTCATCCGCAACCCGGACTGGCAATTCCCGGCCGAAGGCTCGCGCGGCGCCATCGTGCAGGCTTGCGGCGAAGGCAACGTCGACTTCATCGACGCCGGCCACATCGCGACGACGTTGATGGGCGACGCCATCGCCACCAACATGTTCATGCTGGGCTACGCGTTCCAGAAGGGCCACGTGCCGCTGCAGGAAGCGTCGATCCTGAAGGCGATCGAGTTGAACGGCGTCTCCGTCGCCTTCAACAAGGCCGCGTTCAACTGGGGCCGCACGGCGGCGTACGACCTGCCGTCCGTGCAGAAGCTCGTCACGCCCGCGAAGGTGATCGAGTTCAAGCGCGCGCAGACGCTCGACGATCTCGTCAAGCGCCGCGTCGACCTGTTGGCCGCGTACCAGGACGCCGGCTATGCGGCGCAGTACAAGGCCTTCGTCGACCGGGTGCGCGCCGCCGAGGACAAGCTGGGCAAGGGCACGCGCCTGACGGAAGCCGTCGCGCGCTACCTGCACAAGCTGATGGCGTACAAGGACGAGTACGAAGTCGCGCGCCTGTACACGGACCCCGCGTTCATGGCCAAGATCGACGGCATGTTCGAAGGCGACGTCACGCTGAAATTCCACCTGGCGCCGCCGCTGTTCGCGAAGAAGGACAAGGAAGGCCACCTGGTCAAGCAGGAGTTCGGTCCGTGGATGATGAAGGCGTTCGGCGTGCTGGCGAAGCTGAAAGGCCTGCGCGGCACGGCGTTCGATCCGTTCGGCCACACGGCCGAGCGCCGGATGGAGCGTGCCCTGATCCAGGACTATCGCGGCACCATCGAAGGCCTGCTGCCCAAGCTGACGGCCGAGAACCTGGCGCAGGCCGTGGCGATCGCGAGCATCCCGGAAGACATCCGCGGCTTCGGTCACGTCAAGGAGCGCAACCTGAAAACGGCCAAGCGCAAGGAAGCGGAACTGGTGTCCGCCTTCCACGCGGGCAGTACCGCCACCCGCGCCGCCTGATGCTGTCCTTTTGACACGACGCCGCCTGCCGGATGACCTTCGGCAGGCGGCGTTGTCGCATCCGATTCGCCGTTACAGTTGGATGGTTTTCGCGCAGCGGCCGGGTCTATAATCGGACGCATGAAATCGCTTTCCTCCTCCGCTTCCTTAAGCCCCGTTTCCCGTCTGTTCGCCTGCGCCGTCGCCGCGCTCGTCACGCTGGCCGGCTGTGGCGGAGGCGGTGGGAATCCGAATATCGGCGCCTCGACGCCCGTCGCCGACAACTCCGGCACGGGAACGACGACGCCCACGCCACCGGCCACGCAGCCCACGCCGCCGGCCGTGACCCCGGACCCGATCCCGTCCGACTACATGAGCTACCAGAACCTGTGCGCCACGCCGCGCACGGGCGTCGACGCGGAAGGCTATGCGTTCCCGGACCGCCAGGGCACGCTGCAGGACGAGATGAAATTCCTGCGCGGCTGGAGCGATGCGACTTATCTCTGGTACAACGAAATCCCGTCCACGGTCCGCATGGCGGACTACACGAACACGCTCGACTATTTCGATGCGCTGAAGACACCCGTGCTGACCGCGTCGGGCAAGCTCAAGGACCGTTTCCATTTCACCTACACGACGGCGGAGTGGGACGCACTTACCAATGCGAGCCAGGACACGGGCTATGGCCTGACCTGGTCCGTGAATTCCGCGACGGCACCGCGCACGTGGATCGCCGCGATCGTCGAACCGGGTTCGCCCGCCGCTGCCGCCGGCATCCAGCGCGGCGACCTGCTGACGGCCGTCGACGGCATCGACTTCATCAACACCACCGACAAGGCGCAGGTCGCCCTGCTGAACGACGGGCTGTCGCCGGACACCGCGGGCGAGCACCACACGCTCACGCTCCGCCGCGGTGATACCACGATGGACATCGCGCTGACGTCCGCCGTCGTCACGACGACGCCCGTGAAGAACGTGAAAACGATCGACACGCCGACCGGCAAGGTGGGCTACCTGAGTTTCGAAGACCATAACGGCGTCTCCGAACTGCAGCTCGTCAACGCGATCCTGGCCCTGAAGAACCACGGTGCGACGGATCTCGTGCTCGACATGCGCTACAACGGCGGCGGCCTGCTGTACGTTGCCAGCGAGCTCGCGTACATGATCGCGGGGCCGGGCACGGCCGGCAAGACGTTCGAGCGCGCGGTCTACAACGACAAGACGGCGCCCGACGCCCCGATCCCGTTCCGTAGCACAGCCTACGGCTTTTCCGCGCCGCGCAACCTGGCGCTGCCCTACCTGGGCCTGAAGCACGTGACCGTGCTGACGACGTCCGACACGTGCTCGGCCAGCGAAGCCGTCATCAACGGCCTGCGCGGCGTGGACGTCCAGGTCGACCTCATCGGCGGCACGACCTGCGGCAAGCCCTATGGCTTCACGCCGATGGACAACTGCGGCACGACCTATTTCACGATCCAGTTCCAGGGCGCGAACGCGAAGGGCTTCGGCGATTTCGCGGACGGCTTCGCGCCGACCTGCGCCGTGCCCGACGACATGGCGCACGCGCTGGGCGATCCGGCCGAGGGCATGCTGGCCGCGGCGCTGTCGTACCGTGCCACCAATGCCTGCCCGGCGGCGCCGACGGCGCGCGCCCGCGGGGTGACTATGCACCTGGCGCGGTCGCAGCTGAAGGAGATTGCGATTTATCCGCCCAGGACGCGCTGAACCGCCTTGACTCGTCAATGATACGGTCGTAGGGTGGGCACCCCTGTGCCCACGCGTAATGTTCGCGTTGCGTTGGCATTCGCGTGGGCACGGTGTGCCCACCCTACAACTTTCGAAAGCAGTTTATCGATGATCCGCACCGCTTTTTTGCTGGCCTTGCTGGCCGCCCCATTGTCCCACGCCGCGCCTGATCTGGTGACGGTGTCCGAGCGCTCCGGCTTCCAGGCCACGGGCCGTTACGACGAGGTCGTCAAGCTGTGCGGCGCCTTCCAGCAGGCGTATCCGAAGCAGGTGAAATGCTTCCAGTTCGGCACTTCGCCGGAAGGCCGGCCGATGCTGGCGCTGGCCGTCAACGCGCGCGGCCTGGTCACGCCCGAGGCGGCGCGCAAGGCGAACCTGCCCGTCACGCTGATCCAGGGCGGCATCCACGCGGGCGAGATCGACGGCAAGGATGCGGGCTTCCTCGCGCTGCGTGAAATCCTGGAGGGCAAGCTCGCCACGGGCGTGCTCGACAAGCAGGTCCTGCTGTTCGTCCCCGTATTCAACGTCGACGGCCACGAGCGCTTCGCGAAATGGAACCGCCCCAACCAGCGCGGCCCCGTCGAGATGGGCTGGCGCACGACGGCGCAGAACTACAACCTGAACCGCGACTACGTGAAGGCCGACACGCCCGAGATGCAGGCCATGCTGGCGCTGGTGAACGCGTGGGATCCGCTGACGTATGTCGACCTGCACGTCACGGACGGCGCCATGTTCCAGCACGACGTCTCCATCCAGGTCGAGCCGGTGTACTCGGGCGACCCGGAATTCCGCAAGACCGGCCAGGCCCTGCGTACGAACGTCATCGCCGACATCGGCAAGCAGGGCTCGATGCCGCAGTCCTACTACATGTCGTTCAAGGAGACGGACGACCCGGCCTCGGGCTTCGTCGACGGCGTCTCCGATCCGCGCTTCTCGACCGGCTATTTCCAGCTGCGTAACCGGATGGCCATGCTCGTCGAGACGCATTCGTGGAAGGACTATCCGACCCGCGTGCGCATCACGCACAATGCCATCGTCTCCGTGCTGCAGCAGGTGGCCGCCCACGGTACGGAATGGACGCAGGCGGCGCGCGCCGCAGACGCGCGCGCCGCGCGCATCGCCGGCCAGCCCGTGACGCTGACGTACCGCACCACCGACAGGACGACGATGGTCGACTTCCAGGGCTATGCGTACACGCGCACGATGTCCGACGTGTCCGGCATGCTGATGACGCACTACGACGAAACGACACCGCAGGTCTGGCACGTGCCGCTGCGCGACGAGGTCGTGGCCGACCTGCAGGTGCCGGCGCCGGGCGCGGGCTACGTCGTGCCGGCCGCGTGGGCGCAGAGGGTCGCGACGAAGCTCGTGCAACACGGCATCGTGTTCCGCACGGTGGACAAGGCTGTCGACGCCGCGCCCGTGCAAACGTTTCGCGCCGACGAGGCCGCGTTTTCTCCGACGTCGTTCGAATCGCACCAGCGCCTGAAGGTCGAAGGCAGCTGGAAGCCCGAGCCGCGCAACCTCGGCAAGGGCGCGCTGTTCGTGCCGATCGCCCAGCCCAGGGCGCGCCTCGTCATGGCCCTGTTCGAGCCGCAGGGTCCGGATTCGCTGCTGGCCTGGGGCGAGTTCAACAACGCCTTCGAGCGCAAGGAATACATGGAGGAATACGTGGCCGAGGACGTGGCGCGCGAACAGATGGCGCGCGACCCGGCGCTGGCCGCCGAATTCCGGCACAAGGTCGAGACCGATCCGGCGTTCGCGAAGAACGCCCACGCGCGGCTGGAATTCTTTGCGCGCCGCCACCCGTCCTGGGATGAACGGCTGAACCTGTACCCGATCATGCGCACCGACGTGGCGCTGTAAGTCTGATCCCGCGCAAGCGCCGCCGATTCCGCTGCAACTGTTGCGCACGGCGCCGCTCTGAATCCATGTGTCTGGATCGATGGAGGGCGCCATGGAACAGTCTTTTCTTTTTGCAACTAACCGGCAAGCGCGTGCGCGCGGCGGGGGCTGAGCATGAGTGCCGCGGCCGTCCGGGCCAGCTGCTGCATCGTCTGCGTGGCGGCGGCACCGGACCGGATCGAACACCTGCTGCTGAGCCTCACGACCGCATGTCCGCACTTGCTGGTCTACCTCGCCGACGATACCCCACAGCCCGTGCTGGCCGCGCTGGCAGGGCGCTACGGCGCGCACTACCGCCCGCAGCCGGATTCGCCTGGTCACGCATGCATCCATAACCGCATCCTGCGCGAGGCGGTCGCGGCGGGGAGTGCCTACCACCTGCTGCTTGGGCCCGACATCGGCTTGCCGCTCGACGCGGTGGCCAGGATGATCGCCTACATGGAGCAGCATCCCGACGTGGGTCTGCTGGCGCCGCGGGTGCAGGATGCGGACGGGCGCCTGCAGCCGCTGTGCAGTCTGCTGCCGGGACCGCTGGAACTGGTGCTGGGACGCTGCTTTCCGCTGCTGCGCCGGTCCAGCGGCAGGCTGGCGCGCTACCAGCTGCACGCGGGCGGCTACAGCCGGGTGATGGAGGTGCCGGTGCCTCCGGCCTGCTGCCTGCTGATGCGGGTCGAGACCGTGCTGCGGGCCGGCATGTTCGACGAGCGTTTCCTGCAGCGTTTCGACACCGTCGACCTGGCGCGTCGCACCGGACGCATCGCGCGCACGGTGTTCGTGCCGCATGTGACGCTGTTGCGTCATCCTGTCCGTGATGCGGCCCAGGCAGGAGGGCGTGGCTGGCGCAGGCGGTCGGCCTCGGCCTGGCGGCAGTGCGTGTCGGCCTGGCGCTACTTCGACAAGTGGGGCTGGCTGCGCGATCCCGAGCGCGGCCGCATCAACGCCCGCGCACTGCGCCAGCTCGGCCAGGCGCGCAGGCAGCCGGATGGCGTGAGCCCCGCCGGGACCGACGTGACAGGGTGATGGCCGGCCGCGCTACTGCTGCTGCTGCTGCTGCTGCGGCCGGCGCGCATACCAGCCGAACGCGAGGATCACGAGGTAGCACAGCGCGGGCACGGCCAGCGCGAGGCGCAGGCCGGCGGCGTCGGCGGCGTAGCCCGTGATCAGGGGCACGATGGCACCGCCGACGATGGCCACGCAGATCAGGCCCGAGCCTTCGGCCGCGCGCTCGCCCAGGCCTTCCGATGCCAAGGTGAAAATGGTGGGGAACATGATCGAGTTGACGAGGCCGATGGCCAGCAGCGCCCAGCCCGACGTGGCACCCTGGGTGGTGGCGGAGACAAGCAGCAGCAGGGCGGCGACGGCGCCGGCGCCGGCCAGCACCTTGCCCGGCGAGCAGACGCGCAGGACGTAGGCGCCGAGGAAACGGCCGACCATGGCGCCACCCCAGTACAGCGGCACGTGCTTGCCGGCCGCTTCCGCACCGAGGCCCAGCACGTCGTGCTGCATCAGGTAGTTGACGATCAGCGAGCCGACGGCAACTTCGGCGCCGACGTACAGGAAAATGCACAGGGTGCCGAACGCGAAGCGGGGCTGTTTCAGCAGGTCGAAGGCGCTCCACATGCTGCTGTCGGGATGGGGATGTTCGACGAGCTTCTTGCGGTTGATCCAGACGAGCAGGGCGACGACGGCCAGCGCGACCGCCAGGCCGAGGTAGGTGTGCACGACGACCTGGCTCTCGGCCGCGCGGTAGGCGGCGAGCGCGTCGGCCGACAGGGTCGCCTGGTCGACGTGGGCCAGCGAGCCGAGGATCAGGATGGCGCCGACGTACGGAAAGACGGTCGTGCCGAGGGAATTGAAGGCCTGGGCGAACGTCAGGCGGCTGGATGCGGTGGCGGGCGCGCCCAGCATCGAGATCAGCGGGTTGGCCACGACCTGCACGATGGTGATGCCGGCCGCCAGCACGAACAACGCGAGCAGGAAGGTGACGAACATACCGGACGCCGCCGCGGGGATGAACAGCAGGCAGCCGGCCGTCATCGTGAGCAGGCCGACGACGGCCGTGCGCATGTAGCCGATGCGCTGCACGATGGCGGCGGCCGGCAGGGACACGATGAAATAGGCGGCAAAGAACGCCGATTGCACGAGCATCGCCTGCGCGTACGACAGCGTGAACAGGTCCTTCAGTTTCGGGATGATGACGTCGTTCAGGCTCGTGATGCCGCCGAAGATGAAGAACAGGGCGAACACGAACACGCGCAGGCTCGCGACCTGAGTGTTGGCGTGGGTAGCGGTGCCGCCGGGCTGGGCGGTACCGGCGGGCTGGCCGATTTGCATGAGGAATCCGGATGGGCGTGACAGGGGTAGGAATATTACATCTGTTTTCCCGCCAGTAGGTGCCTCCTCATCATCGATAGTGAGATTGAAATCGATCTCATCATTTGTTCATGAAGAAACTGCACTACACAGAGAATGTCAAATCATGCGGGTGCGTAGAGATTCTGTTCCCGAATCGGTCATGCCAGGCTGGCTGACTTCATCATCGACAGGGGGACACGCGGCCCCATGCGCGTGCCGGACGGGGCCGAGCGCACGAAGATGTTCGAAGGACATTTCGCCGACATGAAACGGCTGGCGGGCGAGAAAAAGCTGGTGGTCGCCGGGCCGCTGGACGGGGTGGAGGGCAAGCGCGGCATTTTCGTCTTCGCCACGCTCGACATCGAGGTGGCGAAGACCTATGTCGCCACCGATCCCGTCATCGTCAATGGCGAGATGGTGGCCGAGTACCATCAATTCTTCGCGTCGGCCGGCCTGATGGCCGTGAACGACATCCACGCGAAGCTACAGAAGCAATCAGTGCAGCGGCAGTAAGTCTTACAGCGGCTGCAGCGGAATCGTCCCCGTCGCCGGCGTCGAGCACGGCTCCTCGTCGAACGCGATGTCGCCGGCCGGATTGGCCACGCCATCCGCCTTCAGGTCCTGGAAGCCGAACATGTCGCGGTCCATCAGGTGCGACGGCACGACGGTCGACAGCGACGAGAAGATGTTTTCCACGCGGCCAGGGTGCTTCTTTTCCCAGTCGCGCAGCATCGCCTTGATCTGTTTTCTCTGCAGGTTTTCCTGCGAACCGCACAGGTCGCACGGGATGATCGGGAACTGTTTGACTTCCGCATAGCGTTCCGTATCCGCCTCCTTCACGTAGGCCAGCGGGCGGATCACCATGTGCTTGCCGTCGTCCGAGACGAGCTTGGCCGGCATGCCCTTGATCTTCGCCCCGAAGAACATGTTCAGGAAGAAGGTTTCGAGGATGTCGTCGCGGTGGTGGCCCAGGGCGATCTTGTTGCAGCCCAGCTCGTCCGCCACGCGGTACAGGATGCCGCGCCGCAGCCTGGAACAGAGCGAGCACGTTGTCTTGCCTTCCGGGATCAGGCGCTTGACGATGCTGTAGGTGTCCTGGTTCTCGATGTGGAACGGGATGCCCAGCTTTTCCAGGTAGGCCGGCAGCACGTCGGCCGGAAAGTTCGGCTGTTTCTGGTCGAGATTGACGGCGACGATGTCGAAATTGATCGGCGCGCGTTCGCGCAGGGTCATCAGGATGTCCAGCAGCGCATAGCTGTCCTTGCCGCCGGACAGGCAGACCATGACCTTGTCGCCATCCTCGATCATGTTGAAATCGCCGATCGCCTGGCCGACGAGGCGGCACAAGCGCTTGTGCAGCTTGTTGTTCTCGTAGGCCTGCTTTTCGGCCTTTTTTTCAAGCGCGTCCGTTTCGGGACGCGCCAAGGTCACTTCGTTCATGCTTCATCCTTGATCTGGAACACTTCGACGCCGACGCCTTCACAGTCGGGATACACGTCGGGCTTCATCGTCGACACGCGGGCCGCGCGCACGTTCGGGTGCGCCAGCATCGCCTTCACCACATCGTCGCACAGCGTTTCCTGCAGGTGCACGTGACCCTGCGCCATGCGCCGGGCGATGGTCTCGCGCATGAAATCGTAGTCGACCACTTCATGCAGCTGGTCGTCCTTCGGCGTCGACAGGGCGAGCGGGATGTACAGGTCGACATTGATCAGGACGCGTTGCTCGCCCTTCTTTTCGAACTCATGGACACCGATGTTGATCATGACTTCGTAATTGCGCAGGAACAGCCTGCGGCAATCGCGCAGCTGCGGGTAGAACAGGGCGGACAACATAGGAAACCTTCGATGGTGAGGTGGGTACAGGTTATTTAGTCAAAAACATCACGTCGCGCGCCAGCGGCATCAGGTGCTGGCCGCCGTCGACGAGCAGGGTGGTGCCGGTCAGCGCCTTCGCCTGGGCCGCGTAGCACACGGCGTCGACGATGTCCTGCGGCGTGGACGAGCGTCCCAGCGGCGTGACCTGGTGCGCGCGCTCGAAGCCGTCCGCGCTCTGGTCGCCCGAGACGAGCGTGATGCCGGGCGCGACGCCGACGACGCGCAGCTTCGGTGCCAGCGCCTGGGCCAGCATCGTGGTGGCTGTCTGCAATGCCGCTTTCGACAACGTGTACGACAAAAAATCCGGGTTGAGATTGTACAGTTTCTGGTCGAGCAAGTTGATCACGACGGCCTGGCCGCCGTCCGGCACCAGCGCGTGCAGTTCCTGCGCGAGCAGCAGCGGCGCGGCCACGTTGCACTGCATGTGCGTGGCGAGCAGCGCAGGAGAAAAATCGTCCGGCTTGTCGTATTCGAACAACGACGCGTTGTTGACGATGCAATCCAGGGCGCCCAGCAGGTGCACGGCCTGGCGGGGCAGGGCGCGCACGGCCGCCTCATCGGCGAGGTCCGCATGCAGCGCGACGGCGCGCCGGCCGAGGGCGCGGATGGCGGCCACGACCTCGTCCGCCTCGGCAGCGGACTGGCGGTAGTGCACGGCGATGTCCCAGCCGGCCTCGGCCATGCCGAGCGCGATGGCGCATCCGATGCGCCGGCCGGCACCGGTGACGAGCGCCACGCGCGCGCGGCCCGCGTGCGGGCGGTCGGCGGTGGGTTGAGCATGCAAATCTGTCTGTGTCATCGTAATGTCTGGCGCCGTTTGTGGGTCGCTGCCGATTCTCGCTACAATGGCCGGATGTCCTTACCTCTTCCCTCCAGCGACGCGCTGGCCGCGTCCCAAGCCCTGCAGCGCATGATCGCTGCCGAGATCGCCGACCAGGGCGGCGCCATCCCGTTTGCGCGGTTCATGGAACTGGCGCTGTACGCGCCGAATCTCGGCTATTACAGCGGCGGTGCGGCAAAGCTGGGCCGCGATGGCGATTTCACCACGTCGCCCGAGATCAGCCCGCTGTTCGGTGCCACGCTGGCGCGCGCGGCCGCCGCTATTATGGCCCAAAGTGGCCCCAACATCATCGAATTCGGCGCCGGCACGGGCAAACTCGCGTACGACGTGCTGACGACGCTGGGCGAACTGGGCGTGCGCGTCGACAGTTATACGATCATCGAACTGTCGGGCGAATTGCGTGCGCGCCAGCAGGAAGCGCTGAAGGATTTCCCGCAGGTGCGCTGGACGCACGACTTTCCGCTGGCGTTCCGCGGTGTCGTGCTCGCCAACGAGGTGCTGGATGCGATGCCGGTCGAGCTCGTCGTGCGCGACGGTGGCCGCTGGCTGCGCCAGATGGTGACGGTGGAAGGCGGCCGCTTCGCTTTTACATCCGCAGAGCCCGATGCGGCGCTCCTGGACCAGGTCGCCCGCCAGATTCCCGATGCCGACACCCTGCAGGACGGCTATCTGACGGAAGTCCATCCGATCGCCTCCGGTTTCATGCGCTCGCTGGCGCGGATGTTCGAGAAGGGCAAAGGCGCCGCGTTCCTGATCGACTACGGTTTCCCGGCCCACGAATATTATTTCGACGAGCGCACGAGCGGCACGCTGATGTGTCATTACCGCCACCACGCGCACCCGGACCCGTTTTATTTGCCGGGCCTGCAGGACATCACGGCACACGTCGATTTCACGGCGATGGCGCTGGCGGCCCACGGCGCCGGACTGGACGTGCTCGGCTACATGAGTCAGGCGGCATTCCTGCTGGCGGCCGGCATCGGGGAACTGCTGCTGAAAACGGATCCGGAGGATGCGCTGCGCTACCTGCCGCAGTCGAAGGCCGTGCAAAAGCTCGTGTCGCCGGCCGAAATGGGGGAATTGTTCAAGGTGCTCATCGTCGGCACCGGCGTCGCGGCGGATCCGGCCATCGAACGTGCCGATCGCAGCCACAAGTTGTGATACCGACATCTTGCGTGGCGGATACAAACCCGGCTATGCTGTACTGCCGCCCGTACGGCAGGCTGCCCTGTGCCTCTGCCGTTAAAGAACGAATCGGCTACTATTGAAGCAGCTGGCGCCCTGTGCAACCTGACCCTGACCCATGGCCAAGATCCATACCCATTATGACAACCTGAAGGTGTCGCGCCACGCACCGCAGGAAGTCATTCGCGCGGCCTACAAGGCCCTGAGTCAGAAATATCACCCCGACAAGAATCCGGGCGACGAGCGCGCCGCCCGCATCATGGCCATCGTCAACACGGCCTATAACATCCTGTCCGATCCCGTGCGCCGCAAGGAGCATGACGAGTGGATCGCGTCGGAAGAGTGGGAAGTCGAGTGGCTCGAAAGTTCCCATGGCGAGGATGGCCGCGAGAGGCCGCGCGGCGAGCACTGGGAACCGCGCCAGGTCGAGGCGCCGTCGCGCTGGCGCGTGCTGCGCGACCCGCGCTGGTGGGGCCTGATGCTCGCGGCGTTCGCGGGCGGCGGCGCACTGGCCATCGTCCTGCTCGAGCCGGCGAAGATGCTGCCGAGTGCGCTGGCCTGGCCGGGCAAACCCCAGCCGGCGGCTGCGACCGCGGCGGTGGCGTCCGCCTCCGCCTCTGCTTCCGCTGCCGCATCGGCCCCGAACACGCCACCGGATCCGCTCGGCAGCGATGCCAGCGCCGACGGCTGGGCCCGTCCCGCCGGGCAGGCCGATGCGCCGCCCGACATCAAGGCCCTCGGCGTGACCCAGCTGGTCGTGCCCGCCCGCGCCCCCGATTGCGATACGGACCTGCAGGCCCAGGTCGCGCCGACGGGCGATCCGTGGCCGGCGCAATCCGGCTACGTCGACGGTTACCCTCTCGGCAACCAGGGCGAGGAGATGCAGGTCCTGGTCGACAACAGCAACAATCCATCGCCCGTCCTGGTCAAGATCTACGACCTGGACCGCCGCTCGAACGTGCGCCACGTCTACGTGCTGGGCCGTGCCAAATTCCTCATCGATAAACTGTCGGCCGGCAAGTACGAAGTCCGTTACCAAAACATCATGATCGGCGGCGCCCGCCCCGAATGCGCCAGCGGCCATCGCGCACCGCTGCGCCAGGCCGCCGCACGCCAGCCCGGCGCCTGACCACCCAAAGTGTGGTTTTTCGCGACAATTCACCAGGTTTACACGCTGGTGAGGTCAAGAATTTTGTTCCCTGGACGTAATATAGTCGGTAGACCACACGGGCCCATGCAGCCCTCCCAGCCCATCGCAGGCACACACGGAAAACCGGAACATGAACGAACTTGACGGCCTCAACGCCCTGATCATCGAGCCGCACGCCGGTATGCGCTCGATGATCCACAACATGCTGAACATGTGCGGCCTGAGCAAGATCGACCACGTCGGCAGCTCGAACCAGGCCGTCAAGCACCTCGACCTGAAGCACTACGACCTGATCCTGTGCGAATACGCGCTGGAAGGCGGCCAGGACGGCCAGCAACTGCTCGAGGACGTGCGCCACCACAAGCTCATGCCGCTGTCGACCATGTTCTTCATGGTCACGGCCGAAGGCGATTACGGCAAGGTCGTCAGCGCCGCCGAACTGGGGCCCACCGATTACATCCTGAAGCCGTTCACGGCCGACCGCCTGCTCGAACGCATCGCGCGCGGCCTGGAACGGAGAAATGCGCTGCTGCCCGTGTACGAACTGATGGAGGCAGGCAACCAGCGCGAGGCGATCGCCGCCTGCCTCGACGGGGAAGAGCGCCATCCGCGCTACCTCGTCGACTTCCTGCGCCTGCGGGCCGAACTGCACATGTTCCTCGGCGAGCCGCACGAGGCGGAACCGATCTACCGCCAGCTGGTCGAGACCAAGGCCATCGCCTGGGCGCGCCTGGGCCTGGCCAAGACGCTGTTCCTGCGCGAGCGCTACGACGAAGCGCAGGAGATGCTGGAAGACCTCGTCGACAGCAACAAGAACTTCGTCGACGCCTACGACTGGCTCGCACGCACGCACGAGGCCATCGGCGCGCTCGATGCGGCGCAGGCCGTGCTGACGGAGGCCGTGACCGTGGCGCCGCACGCGGTGCGCCGGCTGCGCAAGCTGGGCGAGACGGCGCTGGAGGCGGGCGACCACGACACGGCCGAGAAGATCCTCAAGCAGGTCGTCAGCAAGGCCAAGTATTCCGAATTCAAGGACCCGCAGGACCATGTGCGCCTCGTGCAGACGCTCGTGCGCAAGGGCGATCCCGTGCAGGCCGCGGCCGTCATCCGCGACCTCGACAAATCGATGGCGTTCCAGAAGCATACGCCGCTGTGCAGCGCCATCGCGTCGAGCCTCGTGCACGAATACACGGGCAACGAGGCGCGCCTGGCCGAGTCGCTGGCGACGGCTCTTGCCGCCAGCCAGGAGGCGCCGGACCTGCGCCCCGAGCTCAAGCTGGAACTGGCGCGCACCTGCATCGAGAACGGCATGGAGGAGGGCGCCGCCGAGATCGTGCGCGACGTGATGCGCAATGCGCAGAACGGTGCCGCGGTGGCGCGCGCGATGGCCGTGTTCGAGAATGCGGGCCAGGCCGAGATGGCGCAGCAGCTGGCCCTGGAAAGCCGCCAGCAGGTCGTCGACCTCGTCGCCACCGGCGCCGCCAAGGCCAAGAGCGGCGACTACAAGGGCGCCGTCGTGCTGATGCAGGAAGCGGCGACCAAGCTGCCGGACAATCCGCAGGTCGTGTTCAACGCCGCGCTGGCGATCCTGAAATGCCTCGAGCACGACGGCTGGGACGAGCGCCTCGGCCAGCAGGCCCAGGGCTTCATCGCCGGCGTGCGCCGTCTCGATCCGGTCAACCCGAAGCTGCCGGCCTTGGCCGGGCTGCACCAGCAAATCCTGAAGAAATATGACAAGAGCCCGCGCCTGAAGAAGGCCGGCTAAGCCACCATGATTCCTGCAGTCGGGAGCACCGCTTCCTCCTCCAACCCGAACCCCACGCCGTTCCAGGCGACGGACGGCGGACGCCGCGTGCGCGCCGCGCTGCTGCAGAAGGTCTGCGGCGACGAGGACATGTTCGCGCTCGGCAGCGCCATCGCGCGCGTCGTGCAGATGGCGACCTCGGAAGACCAGGGCACGCACGACCTCGCGCACTACGTGCTGTCGGACGTGGCGCTCACGCAGCGCATCCTGCGCCTGGCGAACACGGTCCGCTACCGCACGGCGGCCGGCACGGCCGTGACGACGGTGTCGCGCGCCATTTCCCTGCTGGGCTTCGACAACGTGCGCACGGTCGCGCTGGCGATGCTGCTCGTCGATGCGCTGGCCAGCAGCGACCATGCGTACAGCGTGCGCGTGGAACTGGAAGCGTCGCTGTGCGCGAGCCTCGTCGGCCGCGAGATGGCGCGCCACAGCTTTTACCAGGGTGCGGAGGAAGCGTCGATCGGCGCGCTGTTCAAGAATCTCGGCGCGCTGCTGGTGGCGTCGCACGAGCATGACCGCTACCGCGAGATCCACGCCCTCCTCGCCACGAACAAGCATACGCCCGCGCAGGCCGCGCAGATGATCCTCGGCTGCAGTTTCGACGCGCTGTCCGAAGCCGTGCTGGGCGAGTGGAAGATCCCGGATGTGATCATGCGCGCCCAGCGCCCGCTGGAAACCGGCGCCGGGACGCCGGCCGCCTTGAAGCTCGCCGTCAACCGCGGCGAGTGGATGCGCCAGGTGGCGTCGTTCAGCCTGGACGTGGCGCGCCTGATGGGCAAGACCCCCACGCCGTCGGACACGCCGGAAGCGCAGGCGCTGCTGGCGCGCTACGGCACCGCGCTGAACCTCGGCGCGTCAGAGCTGGACGAGTTGTTCGAGACGGTGGCGTTCGAAATGACGAGCCTCCTGCAGAGCATGAACCTGCAGCCGGTGCCGCGCCGCGCGCCGCAGGAAGACAAGGGCGGCCTGCCCAACGTGCTGCTGCTGGCGACCCTCGGCGGGGAAGAAGAAGACAAAAGCTGCTACCCGAGCGGCAAGCCGAAGAATGCACGCGACCTGCTGCTGGCGGGCGTGCAGGACGTCACCCAGATGCGCGCGTCCGGCCGGCACAAGGTCAACGACGTCGTCATGGCCGTGCTGGAAACGCTGTACACGGCGCTGGGCTTCCGCTTCGCAACCGTCGTGCTGAAGGACGTGCGCGCCGGCCAGTACCGCGCGCGCGCATCGTTCGGACTTGCGCAGGCGCGCGTGCAGGAGGGCTTCACGTTCCCGCTGGCGCCCGCCGGCGACAAGGGCGCGCGCGACCTGTTCTACCTCGCGATGGAAAACGACGCCGACCTCATGATCTCGGACGCGCGCAGCGCCAAGATCCGCGACCTGCTGCCGGCCTGGCACAAGGCGCTGCTGCCGGACGCGCAGAGCTTCATCGTGCTACCGCTGGTGGTCGGCAAGGTGCAGCTGGGCCTGTTCTACGCCGACCGCACGGAGCTCGCGCCGGAAGGCGTGCCGCCCGACGAGACGGCGCTCATCAAGGCGCTCAAAGGCCAGGTACTGGCTGCGCTTGCGCCCTGACAAACTCCCGGAATTCACGCACCGGCATCGGCCGCCCGAACAGATAGCCCTGCGCCTCGTCGCTGTTGCGGTCGCGCAGGAAGCCCCGTTGCGCCTGGGTCTCCACGCCTTCCGCGATCACGCCCAGCCCGAGCGCATGGGCCAGGCCGATGGTCGCGCCGACGATGGCGGCGTCGTTCGGATTCGTCTCGATGTCGCGCACGAAGCCGCGGTCGATCTTGATGCGGTCGATCGCGAACAGTTTCAGGTAGGCCAGCGACGAATATCCCGTGCCGAAGTCGTCGATGGCCAGTTTGAAGCCGCGCGCGCGCAGCTGCAGCAGCAGTCTGCGTGTGCTTTCCGGGTCGCGCATCGCGGCCGTTTCCGTGATCTCCAGCTCCATCCGCGCCGGGTCGATCGCGTGCTCGGCCAGCAGCTGGTCCAGGCGCGACAGCAGGGCGCCGCCCGTGAACTGGCGTGCCGACAGGTTCACGGCCAGGCGCAGGTGCGCCATGCCGTCGTCGCGCCATTCGGCCAGCAGGGCCATCGCGCGCGCCAGCACCCAGTCGCCGAGCGGCAGGATCAGGCCCGATTCCTCGGCGATGGGGATGAAGCGCCCGGGCTCCACGCTGCCCAGCTCGGGATCGTGCCAGCGCAGCAGCGCCTCGGCGCCGATCACGCGTCCCGTATCGAGCTCGACCTGGGCCTGCAGGTGGACCTCGAAGCCGCCGTTCTCGAGCGTCGCCCACATGCGGTTTTCCAGCAGCAGGTGCTCGTGCGTGGCCGCGTTCATCGCGGGCGAGAAGAACTGGAAGTTGCCGCGGCCCTCGCGCTTGGCAGCGTACATCGCCATGTCGGCGTGGCGCAGCAGCGTGTCCGGATCCTGGCCGTCTTCCGGGAACAGGGCCACGCCCACGCTGGCGCCGCTGTGCGCGGTCGTGCCCGCCAGGCGGTAGGGCTGCTGCAGCGACGCCACCAGGCGCACCGCCACCGCGCTCACGCTGTCGGGAGACAGGGGGCCGCACAGCACGATGATGAATTCGTCGCCGCCCAGGCGGGCGAGGGCGTCGACGTCGCGCAGCAAGTCTTTCATGCGCGCGGCCGCGCCCATGAGGAGTTCGTCGCCGGCCTGGTGGCCGAGCGAATCGTTGATTTTCTTAAAATGGTCGAGGTCGATGAACAGCACGGCCAGCGGCTGCCGGTTGCGGCGCGCCTGCGCGAGTTGCTGTTCCAGGCGGATGCCGAGCGCATGGCGGTTCTCCAGGCCCGTCAGCGGGTCGTGGTGGGCCAGGCGGTGGATGCGCGCCTGGGCGCGCTGCTGCTCCGTCAGGTCGCGCAGGATGCACACGTACAGGCGCTCGCCGGCCAGGTCGACGATGGACACCGCCGCCGCGAGCGGCAGCGGTTCGCCGCGCGCGTTCAGGCCGTCGAGCTGGCGCTCATCCGTGCGGCCGTCGGCCAGGCGTGCCAGCAGGGCCGGGCCATCCTCGTCGCCGTGTCCCGGCACCAGCGCCGTGAATGCGAGGCCGGGCAGGTGGTTGATCGGGTAGCCGAACAGCAGTGCCGTGGCGCGGTTGGCAGACAGCACCTGGCCGTTCGCGTCGACGGTGACGATGGCGTCGGCGGCATTGTCGAGGATCGCCCGCAGGCGCGCCGTGCGGTCCGCCACCTGGGCCTCGATCTGGGCACGCTCGCCGCTGACGATCAGCATCAGCGCGCCCAGCAGCGCGGCCAGCAGCAGGCCTGTCGTGATCACGATCCAGCTGGCGAGTCCCCGTTCTCCTTCCATGTAGGCGGCGGTCGGCGTAAAGCGCAGTTGCAGTGTGCGCCCGCCGAATTGCAGCGGAACAATATAGTCACCGTTGTCCGTGCGCCGGTGCGGATCACCTGCGAGTGGCAGCGGCGCCGCGCCCGGCGTCCTGTCGACCAGGCTGACCTCCAGGCCGCTGAAACCGTCGTGCCGCATCGCGTGGTGGACCAATTCGCGCGTGTCCAGGAACAGCGCCAGCATGCCGCGCGGCGACTCGCCGGGCTCGCGTACCGCGCGGAACAGGGCGATACCCGGCGTTCCTGTCGTCACGAGCGTGATCGGTCCGCTGGCTACGGCGGTTCTGCTGGCCATCGCCCGCGTGGCGGCCTCGCGTCGTCCCGCCGCCGTGAAAAAGTCCATGCCGCGGATTGCCTTGTTCGCCGGCGGCCACGTGTACAACAGCGGGAGGTAGCGCGTCCGAGTATCGGCCGGGCGGAGCCTGTTTCCCGGCACCAGGTCGCGCACGCCCGGGAAGTTCGGATCGACGTTGGCGCGGACCCAGGCCTCGAACATGGCGCGCTCGGCGTACGTGATCGGCACGAGCCAGTCGATGCCGGCGATCTCGGCGCGATCACCCGCGTAGCTACTTGCCGTGCGCACGAACCTGTCGCGCTTCATGAAACGGTCTTCCGCGCCGAGGGAACGCGCGAACGTATCCACGAAGCGTTCATGTTCGCGCAGCTCGGCCTGTAGTTCGTCGGCCACCTGCTGCGCTTTCAGACGGTACGCGTGCAGGTGTTGCAGGTGTTCCCATCGCACGGTTTGCTCATAGGCTGCCATGACGATGCCGGTCGCCAGCAGCAGGGGCAGCGCGACGATACGCGCGCGCCGGCGCCACAGCCGGCGCGGCTGTCCGCACACGATCCAGACGAGCGGCGCGGCCAGCAGGACGCCCACGGTGTCGCCGGCCCACCAGTTGATCCAGTTCGGCGCCCGTTCGGCCGCCGTCACTAGGCCCAGCCGATACAGCGCGGCCACGTTGGCGGTCGCGCTGACGAGGCAGAAGACGGGGGCCAGCGCGAGAAACCGCGCGACGTCGCCGGCCGTGCCAAGGGCCGGGTCGACGAAGCGGCGAAACCAGCGGGCACCGAGCCAGGCCTGGGCGAGCGAGCCCAGCGTGGCGACCGTCGTCGCGGCGGCCGCGGTCAGGGGCGCGGTATCGGGGGCCATCCAGCCGTCGGGCAGGTGCGACAGGCACGCGCCGATGGCAACGCCGGGGAGGGCGCGCCAGCCGAACGCGACGGCCAGCGCGAACCCGACGCCGGCCGGCAGGTACACCGGGGTGGCATAGCCCGCAGGGAGGGCCAGTACATGGCTGAGCAGAAGAGTGCCGAGATACACGGCGATCGTCGCCAGGTTCGCCAGCCACAGCCGGAGCCCGTGCCCTTCGTGATTGCCGGTGCGATGGTGGTCCATGAGATGGCCCTCTGTCGTCAATACAGTCTACGCGCAAATGCCTGGCCGGCTCGCGCTGATGGAATTCTTGCAAACAGCCCTTGCGGAGTTGTACTGCGGCCGTTACAATCACGCCCCGAAGCAACGACACTGTTTGAGTTTGATCAGTTCAAGCAAAAGCAGTTGACGAAGTTGTTATCTTGCTTCATACTCTGCGGTTCTTCGCGGTGGGGTGGCCGAGTGGTTAAAGGCAGCAGACTGTAAATCTGCCCTCTCTGAGTACGCTGGTTCGAATCCAGCCCCCACCACCAAATGCGATGATCGTGTAGTGAATCGAATGAGTTGAGCTGAGAAGTACCTCGCGCGGGTGTAGCTCAATGGTAGAGCTGAAGCCTTCCAAGCTTATGACGAGGGTTCGATTCCCTTCACCCGCTCCAGTTTCAAATAAGCCCTTGTAGCTCAGTGGTAGAGCACTCCCTTGGTAAGGGAGAGGCCACGTGTTCAATCCACGTCAAGGGCACCAGAATTT
>Ga0187845_1000128_pt1 | contig 41398 bp, 33 predicted proteins | sample SpaLakP09_SKY_68_FD_134515 | JGI IMG/M metagenome (GOLD analysis project Ga0187845, IMG submission 134515) | Oligotrophic lake water microbial communities from Sparkling Lake, Wisconsin, USA - SP09_SKY_68 | ecosystem: Environmental > Aquatic > Freshwater > Lake | place: USA: Sparkling Lake... | reverse complement strand
GAGAAAACCCTGCTTCGGGGCTTCTGTGAAACGCATCGGCACATCCTCGCCTAAAAAGCGACTGATCACATCTTTGTAGGCTTCTGCGACGTTGCTGCTCTCCACGTGCACCACTGGGATACCTTGGTTGGAGGCTTGCAAAACAGCATCGCTTTCCGGAATGACGCCGATGAGCTTGATGCGCAAAATGTCCTGTATATCTTCCAGCGACAGCATCTGACCCAGGTCTACGCGTGCCGGGTTGTAGCGGGTGATCAGCAAATGTTCCTTGATCGGTTCTTTGCCTTCGATCGCACGCTTGGTCTTGCTGGCCAGCATGCCCAAAATGCGGTCGGAGTCGCGCACTGAGGACACTTCTGGGTTGGTCACCACCAGGGCCTCATCAGCAAAATGCATTGCCATGAGCGCGCCGGTTTCGATGCCTGCAGGTGAATCACAGACGATGTACTCGAAGCCCATTTCGGCCAAGTCAGTAAAGACTTTTTCCACGCCGTCTTGGTGCAAGGCATCTTTATCGCGGGTTTGCGATGCGGCGAGAACAAACAGGTTGTCGCATTGCTTGTCTTTGATCAGCGCTTGGTGCAAATTAGCTTCGCCTTGGATCACATTGATCAGGTCGTACACCACACGGCGCTCGCAGCCCATGATCAGGTCGAGGTTACGCAGACCGACGTCGAAGTCGATCACGGCGGTCTTGTGGCCGCGCATGGCCAGACCGGTGGAGAAGCTGGCGCTGGAAGTCGTTTTACCGACACCGCCCTTGCCGGAGGTTACAACAATAATTCTCGCCACAAAAATTCCTTTTCAGAGAGTGGATACGCCGGCGCCTGCTCAGGCGCGGGTTGCTGAATTGACAGATAGTATATCGATTCGGTCGCCGTTGAGGCGAATTTGCGCAGGGGTACGTGCATATTCAGCGGGGAATCCGTCTTCAAATGTGCGGTAAACGCCTGCAATGGAGACTAACTCCGGCGCCATGCCCATAGCAAAGATACGCGCATCGGGGTTGCCCGACGCGCCGGCCAGGGCACGGCCATTCAAGGTGTTGTAGACGTGGATACTGCCGTCGGCAATGATTTCCGCGCCATTGTTGACCACGGCAGTAATCACCAGATCGCAGCCGCGCGCGTAGATGCGCTGGCCGGCCCGTACCGGGGTGTCGATAATCATCACGCGGGCGCCGCCGGGAACAGCCTCGGCTGCTGCGGCAGCAGGAGCCGGGGCAGGCGCTGGCGCCGCTGCGGCTTTTTTAGGCGTTTCCGCTTCGGCGCGCTGGGGTGCGGCGGTTTCCAGGCTGAGTCCGTGGGCAGCGATGGCAGCACCCATTTCCGGCGCGGCATTGCGCACGGCCACGGGATTCAGACGGTATTTCTTCAGCAGGGCGATCAAGCCGCCCCAGTCGATGTCGGCGCCGCCAGCCGGCAGCGCGCCGATATCGATCACCGCCAGATCGTCTTCGAAAAAGTCGGTGCTACCGCCGGTCATTTCGGCCATGGCAGCATCGAGCGCCAGACGGTCGGAAGTGGCCAGGATGGCGGACACGGCGACGACAGTGGAAATCTTGATTTCTATGGGCTTTTGAAACTGGCTCTTGGACATGGGCGATACAGTGATGAGGTTAAGCCCGCGTGGGCTCCAGCATTCTACTGTGGAAAACGGCCGCTGGGGAGGGCAGGGCCAGCAATTGCGCGGCCTGCAGCCCGGATCGCGCTGATTCGGGCTGCAGAGTTTGCTTACTGTTTGGGCAGCCGCAGGGCGCGGCTGTGGCGGGTAGCGGATTTGTTCGTCGGATACTGACCCGGCGCCAGCACGGCGCCGGACCCTAGCTAGGCGGGTGCCAGCTCGGCGCGCAGCTGGTGTGCCGCCGCCACCATATTGCGCAGCGCGCTCTCGGTTTCGGCCCAGCCGCGGGTTTTCAGGCCGCAATCGGGATTCACCCACAAGTGTGCCGCTGGCACCACAGTGGCGGCCCGCTGCAGCAGACGCACCATTTCCTCCTGCACCGGTACGCGTGGGCTGTGGATGTCGTACACGCCGGGGCCGATCTGGTTCGGGTAGGGGAAGCGGCGCAGTGCCTGTAATAGTTCCGCATCGGAACGGCTGGTTTCGATGGTGATGACATCGGCATCCATGGCGGCGATCTGGGGCAGGATTTCATTGAATTCCGCGTAGCAGATATGGGTGTGGATCTGGGTCGCGTCGCTGGCCGCGCTGGCGGCAATGCGGAAGGCGCGGGTGGCCCAGTCCAGATAGGCGTCCCAGCGGCTGCGCCGCAGCGGCAAGCCTTCGCGCACAGCCGGTTCGTCGATCTGGATGATGGCGATGCCAGCCTGCTGCAGATCGGCCACCTCGTCGCGGATCGCCAGCGCCAGTTGCAGCGCGGTATCCTGGCGCGGCTGGTCTTGGCGCACGAACGACCATTGCAGGATGGTGACGGGCCCCGTCAGCATGCCTTTTACCGGCTTGTCCGTCAGGCTCTGGGTGTACACGCTCCAGTCCACCGTCATGGCTTGCGGGCGGCGCACATCGCCGTAGATGATCGGTGGTTTGACGCAGCGCGAACCATAGGATTGCACCCAGCCATGGCGGCTGAACAGGAAGCCTTCCAGCTGTTCGCCGAAATATTCCACCATATCGTTGCGCTCTGCTTCGCCATGCACCAGCACGTCCAGCCCCAGCGCTTCCTGGCGCTGCACGGCGTCGGCGATTTCGGCGCGCATGCGTTCGGCATAGCCGGGCTGATCCAGTTCACCGCGCTTGAAGGCGGCGCGCGCCGCGCGGATGGCGGCAGTCTGCGGGAAGGAGCCGATGGTGGTGGTGGGGAAGGCCGGCAGCTGCAGTCTGGCCTGCTGCACCTGCTGGCGCACGGTAAATGGCGACTGGCGCTGGTCGGCATCGGCCGGCAGGGCAGCCAGACGGGCGCGCAGATCGGGCCGGTGCAGGCGCAGGCTGTGCGTACGGCTGGCCAGTGCGGCACGCGCGGCCGCCAGCGCGGCAGGATCGGCGGTGCCCTGCAGTGCCTGCTTGAGCAAGGCCAGTTCTGCCAGTTTTTCGTGGGCAAAGGCTAGCCATGGGCGCACTTCGGGGTCGAGCTGGTGTTCGGCCGCCAGCGTGTAGGGTACGTGCAGCAGCGAGCATGAGGTGGACAGCCACAGCTTGCCCTGGCGTTTGGCCAGCAGCGGCTGCAGGATGGCCAGTGCAGCGTCCAAGTCGCAGCGCCAGATGTTGCGGCCATCGACGATGCCGACCGAGAGCACTTTAGGTACGGGCAGCCAGTCGGCGATGCTGGTCAGTTCGTGGGCGGCACGCACGCCGTCCACATGCAGCCCGGCCACGGGCAGGCGGCAGGCCAGGCTGAGGTTTTCTTCCAGCGGCGAGAAATAGGTGGCCAGCAGCAGTTGCGCGCCGGCCTGGTTGAGCTGCCAGTAGGCCGTTTCGAAGGCGTTGCGCCATGCTGGCGGCAGGTCGAGGCCGAGGATGGGTTCGTCGATCTGCACCCAGCTCACGCCCTGCTGCTTGAGGCGGCTGAGCAGGGCGCCGTACACCGGCAGCAGGCGTTCCAGCAAATCCAGCCGCTCGTAATGCTGCTCGCCGCGCACTTTGCCCAGCCACAGGAAGCTCAGCGGCCCCAGCAGCACGGCTTTGACGGCGTGGCCCAGCGCCTGCGCTTCGGCCACTTCATCGAACAGGCGGCTGCTGGCCAGCGCAAATTCAGTGTCGGCGCTGAATTCCGGCACCAGATAGTGGTAGTTGGTGTCGAACCATTTGCTCATTTCCAGTGCGGCGCTGCTGGCCAGTCCGGCGTCGTGCTGGCCATGCAGGCACTGGCTGTGCTCGCAGCTGCCGGGGTGGCTATCGGTGTGCACCGCCGCCGGATGGGTGGCGCCGCGCGCCATGCGGAAATAGCGGCTCAGTTCGGACTGTTCGGGGCGGAAGCCGTAGCGTGCCGGTTCGCAGCCGAACAGCTGGATGTGGCTGGCGACCTGATCGTAGTAGGCAAAGTCGCCCACGCTGACAAAGTCGAGCCCGGCCAGCTGCTGTTCTTCCCAGTGGCGTGCGCGCAGCTGGCGGCCTACGGCCTGCAGGGCGGTTTCGTCGATCTCGCCGCGCCAGTGGCCCTCCAGCGCGAACTTGAGCTCGCGTGCTGCGCCCATGCGCGGATAGCCGGGTACGTGGCTGAGGATGGCCGTTGCGGTGCTGTTGCCTGCGGTGTTGCCGGAGGAATTGGAGGTGGTGAAAGTAGTTTGCATAGTGTTGTCATTCGCATTTCATATTGGTGCGCTAAAGTGTGCGGCATTCCGGTCTATAATAAAAACGAAAGATTTTGCGGCTTAACATGAATATTTCTAATAGACCATGCTAGAACTTCGACACCTACGCACCCTGAGTGCCTTGCGTTCGGCTGGTAGCCTGGTCCGTGCAGCACAGCTGCTCAACCTGACCCAGTCGGCTTTGTCACATCAGATCAAGTTGCTGGAAGATCGCTACGAAGGACCGTTGTTTGAACGCAAATCCGTGCCGATCAGCTTTACCGCCACCGGCGCGCGCCTGCTGCAGCTGGCCGATTTGCTGCTGCCCGAAATCGAACTGGCGGAACGCGATGTGGCCCGCCTGACGCAAGGCGATACGGGCCAGTTACGGGTGGTGCTGGAATGCCATACCTGCTTCGACTGGCTGATGCCGGTGATGGATGAATTCCGTCGCCGCTGGCCCGACGTGGAAATCGATCTGGTGTCCGGCTTCCACAGCGAACCGGCCGAGCTGCTGCGCAGCGGCGCGGCCGATCTGGTGATCGGCTCGAATTACGGCAGCGAATTCGCCACCTTCCCCCTGTTCCGTTTCGAAATTCTGGTGGTGATGGCGCAGAAGCACCGCCTGGCCGCCCAGCGCCGCCTGCAGGCCGCTGATTTCAAAGGCGAAACCCTGATTACCTATCCCGTGCCCGAGCAGCGCATCGACCTGATGCGCGAAGTGCTGAAACCGGCCGGCGTGCAGGTCGAGCGCCGCACGGCCGAGCTGACGGTGGCGGTGCTGCAGCTGGTGGCAAGCCGGCGCGGGATCGCCGCGCTACCCAACTGGGCCATCAAGAATTACGTTGATTACGATTATGTGATTGCCCGTCCCATCGGCGAGAACGGCTTGTGGAGCGACCTGTTCGTTTCTGTTCCACCCGCCCAGCAGCACAAGGCCTATGTGCGTGATTTCGTGCACGTGATACGGGAACAGTGCGCCAGTTCGCTGGACGGTATCAAATTATTACCGTGACAAAAAGTTAGCGATTATTCAAAATAATTCATAAATGCTTGATACGGCTCAAGGAAGCCGTTTTATCCGGCACTTACGATGGATGACGTGCTGGCCTTGGCATGCTTGCTGCTAGAGAATTGGCTGCTAGATTTGCGTGGTTTTGGGTCTGATTTGGGTCTTTCTCGCGGCAGCGCAGCATCGAAACCCTGCACGGCAGGGATGCTGGGGCGTATGATGAAAGTTCATGTTTTCGCTCGCGGTGTTACCCGTAGTGTTGCAAATGAGTTGCTAATGATTTTGCTCAACCTCGCTGGCAGTTGCCGGCACATTGGAGAATCAAATGAATGATGTAGTTATCGTGGCCGCTGGCCGTACTGGCGTAGGTAAATTCGGTGGCTCGCTGGCCAAGACTCCGGCTGCCGAACTCGGCGCACACGTCATCAAAGGCCTGCTGGCCAAAACCGGTCTGGATGGTAAGCTGGTGAGCGAAGCGATACTGGGCCAGGTGCTGACCGCTGGCGTGGGCCAGAATCCGGCACGCCAGGCCGTAATCAAGGCCGGCCTGCCGAACTCCGTACCGGCATTCACCATCAACCACGTCTGCGGTAGTGGCCTGAAGGCGACCCATCTGGCTGCGCAAGCCATCAAGGCTGGCGACGCCGAGATCGTCATCGCCGGTGGCCAGGAAAACATGAGCGCTTCGCCGCACATCATGAACGGCTCGCGCGACGGTTTCCGCATGGGCGACTTCAAGATGACCGACAGCATGATCGTCGATGGCCTGTGGGACGTGTACAACCAGTACCACATGGGCACCACGGCTGAAAACGTGGCCAAGAAATACGAGATTTCGCGCGCCGAACAGGACGAATTCGCCCTGCAATCGCAGCTGAAAGCGGAAGCCGCGCAGAAAGCCGGCAAATTCAAGGATGAAATCCTGCCGCTGGAAATCGTCCAGAAGAAGGGCAGCATCGTCTTCGATAGCGACGAATACATCAAGCCGGGCTCCACCATTGAAGCCTTGTCTGGCCTGCGTCCGGCTTTCGCCAAGGATGGCAGCGTCACTGCCGGTAACGCTTCGGGCCTGAACGATGGCGCTGCCGCCGTGATTATGATGTCCGAAAGCAAGGCCAAAGAATTGGGCCTGCCTATCCTGGCCAAGGTCAAAGCCTATGCTTCGTCTGGTATTGACCCAGCCATCATGGGCATGGGTCCGGTAACGGCAGCCAAGCTGTGCCTGAAAAAAGCCGGCTGGACTCCGGACGATCTGGACCTGATGGAAATTAACGAAGCCTTCGCCGCCCAGGCTGTGGCCGTGAACAAGGAAATGGGCTGGGACACCAGCAAGATCAACGTGAACGGCGGCGCCATCGCCATCGGTCACCCGATTGGTGCATCGGGTGCCCGTATTCTGGTCACGCTGATCCATGAAATGGTGCGCCGTGACGCCAAGAAAGGCCTGGCTTCGCTGTGCATCGGCGGCGGCATGGGTGTAGCGCTGGCGATCGAACGCGCCTGATAGATGTGCAGTACCCCAGGCTGCGGCCCCTACGCCGCCGCCCGGATTTTTCTGTGTTGATTTTTTGTGTCAATTTAAGAGGGGACGAGAAATGGCAAGAGTTGCATTAGTAACCGGTGGCATGGGTGGTCTGGGTGAAGCCGTATGTTTCAAACTGTCGGCACTAGGCTATACCGTCGTCACCACGTATTCCCCCGGCAATACCAAGGCAGAACAATGGCTGGCCACTACCCGTGACCAGGGCTACAACTTCCGCGCTTACCCGTGCGACGTGGCGGATTATGATTCCGCCCAGGCGTGCATAGCCGCCATCGAGAAAGACATCGGCCCGATTGACGTACTGGTGAACAACGCCGGTATCACGCGCGACATGACTTTCAAGAAAATGGACAAGCCGAACTGGGATGCCGTCATGGCCACCAATCTGGATTCCGTATTCAACATGACCAAGCCAGTTTGCGACGGCATGGTGGAACGCGGCTGGGGCCGTATCATCAATATTTCTTCCGTGAACGGCCAGAAAGGCGCTTTCGGTCAGACCAACTACTCGGCTGCCAAAGCCGGTATGCACGGTTTCACCAAGGCACTGGCGCTGGAAGTGGCACGCAAGGGCGTCACCGTCAACACCATTTCGCCGGGCTATATCGGCACCAAGATGGTGATGGAGATCCCGCAGGAAGTGCTCGACAGCAAGATCATTCCGCAAATTCCTATGGCCCGTCTGGGCAAGCCGGAAGAAGTGGCCGGTCTGGTGGCCTACCTGTCGTCGGACGAAGCTGCTTTCGTGACGGGCGCCAACATCGCCATTAACGGCGGCCAGCACATGTCCTAAACCGGACAGGGCGGGGGCGCAAGCCCTCAGCGCAGCGGGCGCGACGCGGCTTTTATGGCTGCGCTGCGCCCGTAGTTTTTTCCGGCCGGTTTTTTCCGTACAATCTGCTATCGCCGCCATGAGGATAGCCATGTCTGAACTGAACCCGTCCCTGTTTCCACCCATCACGCCTAGCCGCCACGGCATGCTGGCCGTGGATGAACTGCATACCATCTACTGGGAAGAAGTGGGCAACCCTGCCGGCATCCCCGTGATTTTCCTGCACGGTGGCCCCGGCGCGGGCCTGTCGCCCCAGCACCGGCGCTTTTTCGACCCCGAGCAGTACCGTGTGATCCTGTTCGACCAGCGCGGCGCCGGCAAGTCGCTGCCGCTGGGCGAATGCCGCAACAACACTACCCAGCTGCTGATCGAAGATATCGAACGCCTGCGCCTGCAGTGCGGCATCGAACAGTGGCTGGTGTTCGGCGGTTCGTGGGGCTCGACGCTGGCGCTGGCCTACGGCGAAGCCCATCCCGAACGCTGCCTCGGCTTTGTGCTGCGCGGGATTTTCCTCTGCACCCAAACGGAAGTGGACTGGTTCCTGCACGGCGCGCGCTGGTTCCATCCCGAAATCCACGAGGAATTTATTGCCCACATACCGCAGGCCGAGCGCGGCGATCTGCTGCAAGCCTATCTGGACCGCATCATGCACCCCGATCCCGCCGTGCACCTGCCTGCCGTGCGGGCCTGGAGCCGCTTCGAAGGCCGCCGCGTGTTCCTGCTGCCGCAGCCGGATGAAGCGCCGTGCGACGCGCTCGATCTGGGCGTGGGCCGGCTGGAAGCGCACTACATGGCCAATCTGGGCTTTTTCACGGAAGACCAGCTGCTGCGCCAGATCGGTCGCATCGCCCATCTGCCGGCAGTCATCGTGCAGGGCCGCTATGACGTGATCTGTCCGCCCGTAACGGCCTGGCAGCTGCATCAGGCCTGGCCCGGTTCGGTGCTGAAAATGGTGGCCGATGCCGGCCACGGCGCCATGGAGGAGGGCATTTCGCAGGTGCTGGTACAGGCCACCGAACAGTTCAAACATCTACGCCGCTTCGACTAGGCGCGGCGCCGCCGCCATGCCCGCCGGACTGGCGGGCTGTTACACTAGCGTTTACTGACCAAGTCCACCTTAAGATCTGCTTCCATGAATATACAAGTTGGCGACGTAGGCCATATCATCCAGCTGGCGATTGCGCCGGTATTCCTGCTGACGGGCGTGTGCACCAATCTGATGGTGCTGACCAACCGGCTGGCGCGGATTATCGACCGTTCGCGCGTGCTGGAAGACCGCCTCGATGTGGGCTATAGCGACGTCTATCTGAACGAGCTTGACGTGCTGTACCAGCGCTCGCACCTGATCAATTCTTCCATCACCCTGTCGACTGCCTGCGGGCTGCTGATCTGTCTGGTGATTGCCACGCTGTTCCTGGGCGATGTTACCGACATCTCGCTCGATAAATACATCGCCGGCATGTTCGTGGTGGCCATGATCGCCCTGATCGGCAGCTTCTGCTACCTGCTGCGCGAGATCTTTATCGCCTCGGCGGCCATGCGTTCGCACCGCCACGTGCGGCGCCCGCTCAAATAACCTGACCAGAATAGAGTTTTTATGCACGACTACCAACGGCCCCCCACCCTGTACCGCTACGGTCTGCAAGAAGACCTGGAGCTGGCGCTGAGCCAGGGCCAGTTCATCCTGACGCCGGCGGCCAACTGCCTGACCCTGAGTTTTTCCAAGGTGTGGGAGCCCAAGCTGTTCGAACTGTTCGCTGCCGAGAGCTGCCTGATCATCCATAACACGGAAGAATTCGGCGAACGCGTGCACCGTGCCGTACAGCGCGCCCTGCCTAGCTGGGCGGGTATCGATGGCGCTGTTGAATACGGCGTGCGGGCAGCGCTGGGCGCAGCCTTCAGCAAGACGGCGGCCGAAGCGGCGGAGCAGGAATGGCAGTTTGCCTGGCGCGCCATGCAGGCCAATCTGAGCCTCAATCCGGTGCTGATCAAGATCGGCAGTCTGGAAAACTTCGCCGAACTGCGCAAGCGCGATACCTATCTGGCTTGACAGGGTGTAGGGGCTACCGCAAGTCCATGCTGGCCGGCAGGCGCTGGCCAGGTCGGCGCCTTATTTCGCCTCTTCGCGCCGGTCCAGCCGTGCCAGCACGGCGCCCATCATGCGCTCGATATCGCCGCGCACCATCTTGGCCCCGAGGATGCCGGGCACATAGAAGTTGGGCATCAGGCGGCCGCTGTACACCACGCGGGTGCCGCCCGTTTCCGGCACCGGTATCAGTTCCCAGTGTGATTCGTAGTGCTTCATGTCGCCCGAAACCAGCGCAATGTCGATCGACGACATGGCTGTTCGGTGGCGCGCACGATCAGGTGGATGGCGCGCGTCATGAATAGAAAGCGGGCCACGCCGAACTGTTCGATCACCACTTCATTGCCATTGCGCGACAGGACCTTGGACGACTCCATGTCCGGCACGAAGTCGGCCATGCGTTCGTAGTTGGTGAGGGTTTTCCAGACTTTGGGCAGGGGCGCGGCCACCGTGCCGGTGGCGTCGACTTCATACATTTTCTGCCCGTCGATTTCGATGCGGTTGACCGAGACTTCCAGTTTGGGCAGTTCCGGGCGCGCTGTCTGCGCCTGCCCCAGCGGGGCCCAGCTCACGGAAAACAACAGAAACAGAAAGAATCGCGTCATCGCGCCAGCGTAAGGGAAAGGGGGGCAGAATACAAGTGTGCAAGCGCACGCTCACGCCCATTCCCTGCCCGCTGGCGGGACTTTAGAAGCCCCGGTCTAGAGATTTGGGTTTTAATGCGGTGATCCTTCAGTCTGATATAACAACGACAATGACAAATTATCCTCATCTGCTGGCCCCCCTCGATCTCGGTTTCACCAAACTGCGCAACCGCGTGATGATGGGATCGATGCATACCGGTCTGGAAGACCGCTTCTACCACTACGGCAAACTGGCGGCGTTCTACCGCGAACGGGCCCGTGGCGGCGTGGGGCTGATCGTCACGGGCGGTATTTCGCCTAACCGCTCCGGCTTGCTGCTGCCGTTTGGCGGTACGCTCAATTTCAAGGGTGATGTGCTCAATCACCGCCGCGTCACCAAGGCCGTGCACGAAGAAGGCGGCAAGATCCTGATGCAGATACTGCACGCAGGCCGCTACGGCTATCAGCCGCTGGTGGTGTCGGCCTCGGAAAAGAAGTCGCCGATTTCGCCGTTCAAGCCGCGTGCGCTGACCGAAGCCGGCATCGAAGCCACCATCAGTGACTATGCGCGCTGCGCCAGGCTGGCGCGCGATGCCGGCTACGACGGCGTGGAAGTGATGGGCAGCGAAGGCTATCTGCTCAACCAGTTCCTGTGCGCGCGCACCAATCTGCGTACCGACCGCTGGGGCGGCAGCATCGAGAACCGCATGCGCCTGTCGGTGGAAATCGTCAAGCGCATCCGCGCCGAAGTGGGCGAGAACTTCATCATCATGTACCGTCATTCGCTGCTCGACCTGGTCGAGGGCGGCAATACCTGGGATGACGTGGTGGCCGTGGCCAAGGCGCTGCAGCATGCCGGCGTGACTATCCTGAACTCGGGCTATGGCTGGCACGAAGCGCGGGTGCCGACCATCGTGACCTCGGTGCCGCGTGGCGCGTTTGCCGGTCTGGCCGGACGGCTGCGGCGCGAGGTGACGATCCCGGTGGTAGCGTCCAACCGCATCAACATGCCGAACGAAGCGGAAGATATCCTGCGTCGCGGCGATGCCGACATGATCTCCATGGCCCGCCCGTTCCTGGCCGATGCCGACTTCGTCAACAAGGCGGCGCAAGGCCGTGCCGATGAAATCAATACCTGTATCGGCTGTAATCAGGCCTGCCTCGATCACACTTTCTCCAACAAGCGCGCCAGCTGCCTGGTCAATCCGCGCGCCTGCCACGAAACGGAGCTGGTGTATGTCCCGGCGCAGAAGAAGCGCCGCGTGGCGGTGGTGGGGGCCGGTCCTGCCGGGCTGTCGGCGGCGACCGTGGCGGCCGAATGCGGCCATGATGTCACCCTGTTCGACGGCAATGAACAGATCGGCGGCCAGTTCCGCATCGCCATGCAGGTGCCGGGCAAGGAGGAGTTCCGCGAAACCATACGCTACTTCGAGCGCAAGCTGGAAATCACCGGCGTCAAGCTGCGCCTCGGTGTGCGCGTCAGCCGCGAACAGCTGATCCAGGATGGCTACGATGAAGTGGTGGTGGCCACCGGCATCAAGGTGCGCCGCCCGCCTATCCAGGGTATAGACCATCCGAAAGTGCTGTCGTATGTCGACGTATTGCAGAACAAGGCAGCGGTAGGCAAGCGCGTGGCGATCATCGGCGCGGGCGGCATCGGCTTCGATATGGGCGAATACCTGCTGCACAATAGCCGCCACCCGCTGCCGCTGGCGCTCGACGTGTGGGCGCGCGAATGGGGCGTGGACTTGCAGGGCAATACGGCCGGTGGCCTGACGCCGGCAGAACAGCCGCAGCCGGTGCGCCAGCTGTATCTGCTGCAGCGCAAGACTTCCAAGCCGGGCGCAGGACTGGGCAAAACCTCGGGCTGGGTGCACCGTGCCGTACTGGCGCGAAATGGCGTGGTGATGCTGTCCGGCGTGCAGTATGACCGTATCGACGATCAGGGCTTGCACATTACCGTGGGCGGCGAACAGCGTCTGCTGCCGGTCGATAACGTGGTGGTGTGCGCCGGCCAGGATAGCCTGAACGAGCTGATGCCGAGCGAACAGGAAATCAAGGGCCATCCGGGCTGGCCGCGCTTCCACAAGATCGGCGGCGCTGCACTGGCGGCGGAACTCGACGCCAAGCGCGCCATACGCGAAGGCGCCGAGCTGGCAGCGCGCTTCTAAGCCTGCGCGGCCGCAGCTGGTTTAGTGCGGCCCTTGCTGTTTGCGGGCGAACTGCGCCAGCACGTGGGCGCTCATGCCCTTGGCCAGTTCCTGCTCGCCCATGAAGATTTCACCGGCCCGCTCGCTGCGCAGCAGCTCCGCTTCGCTGTCGCTGTGGGTCCGCACCACGGTCTGGATGTGCGGGTTCAGCGTGCGTGCTGTTTCTATCATGGCGCGCACTTCGAAGGTGTCCGGCGTGGCGATCACCAGCATGGCGGCGCGCGCAACGTGCGCCTGTATCAGCACGGCAGGCTCGCCGCCATTGCCGGCCACGGCGTGTATGCCGCGCTGGCGCAGCGTATCGACCAGTTCGCGGTTGTGTTCCGCCACCACCAGCGCGATGCCTTGCGCTTCCAGCGCATCGGCAATGCGCCGTCCCACCCGGCCATAACCCACCAGTACCACGTGGCCGGACAGCTGTTCCTGCGGCACCGACGTCGGCAGCATGGCCAGCGGATCGGTGGTGCGCTCGAAGCGTGCGGCCAGCTTGCTGTTCAGGCCTAGCAGGCGTTCCAGCGGTCCTAGCGTATGGAATACCAGCGGGTTGAGGGCGATCGAAATGATGGCGCCTGCCAGGATCAGGCTCTGGCCTTCGGCCGGCATCAGCCCCAGCGACAGCCCCAGCGCCGCCAAAATGAAGGAGAACTCGCCGATCTGCGCCAGACTGGCCGAAATCAGCAGCGCGCTCCTGGCCGGATAGCGCAGCAGCAGCACCAGCAGGAAGGCCACCGCGGATTTACCGAACACGATGATGAACACCACGGCCAGCAGCTTCAAAGGCTGCTCGATGATGATGGCCGGCTCGAACAGCATGCCCACCGAGACGAAGAACAGCACGGCGAATGCGTCGCGCAGCGGCAGCGATTCTTCCGCCGCGCGGTGCGCCAGCGCCGATTCGCGCAGCACCATGCCGGCGAAGAAGGCGCCCAGCGCGAATGACACGCCAAAATAGTGGGTGGAACCGTAGGCGATGCCGACGGCGGCGGCAATCACGCACAGGGTGAACAGCTCGCGCGAGCCGGTGCGCGCCACCTGCCAGAGTATCCACGGGAACAGCTTGCGGCCCACGATCAGCATCAGGGCGATGAAGGCGGCTACCTGACCTAGCGTGACGGCCAGCGTGGTCCACAGGCTGGCGCCGGCACCATGCTGGGCCGCGTCGGGCAGCACACCGCCCAGCGGGCCGGCCAGCGCCGGCAGCAGCACCAGTACCAGCACCGTCACCAGATCTTCCACCACCAGCCAGCCGACGGCAATCCGGCCGTTCAGGCTATCGAGGATGCTGCGCTCTTCCAGCGCCCGCAGCAGCACCACCGTGCTGGCTACCGACAGGGCCAGCCCGAATACCAGCCCGCCGCCCACGCTCCAGCCCCAGTACAGGGCCAGCCCCATGCCCAGCGCCGTAGCGAACACGATCTGCAGGATGGCGCCGGGCAGGGCGATCTTGCGCACGGCCCAGAGATCGTCGAGCGAGAAGTGCAGACCGACGCCGAACATCATCAGCATCACGCCGATTTCGGCCAGCTGGCCGGCCAGTGCCGTATCGGCCACGAAGCCGGGCGTGGCCGGGCCGATGATGATGCCGGCCGCCAGATAGCCCACCAGGGCCGGCAGTTTCAAGCGGGTGGCGATATAGCCGAACAGCAGCCCGGTGCCCAGTGCAGCGGCGATGGTGGTAATCAGGCTGAGATTGTGGTGCATGCGTGCGCGACTCCCAAGGCGATAGGCTGGATCAAAGCCTCAGCGTAGCACAAGCTGAACGGAGCCGTGTCCTGCCTGGCGGCGGCGCCTCTGCAGGGGGCGGGTTGGGGCGCGCTGGCGGGTTCAGGCCAGTGCAGCGAGTGCGGCCGGCGGGCGGCGCATGCTGACGCTGAAGCGGTTGAAGGCATTCATCAGCGTGACGGCCACGGTGAGATCGGCCAGCGTCTGTTCACCCAGCACTTGCAGTGCGTGCGCATATACGGCATCCGGTACCCGGGTCTGCTCGACGCGGGTGACGCTTTCGGCCCAGTCCAGGGCGGCGCGTTCCGCTGCGCTGAACAGGGGTACAGCTTCGTCCCACACCGGCAGCAGGGCGATTTTCTCCATGCTCACTTGCAGTTTCAGCAGCTCGCGCGTGTGCATATCGATGCAGAAGGCGCAGTGATTGATCTGCGAGACGCGCAGGTAGACCAGCTCCAGCAGCTCGGCGGGCAGGGCCGCCGAGACGTAGTCCTTGATGGCGAGCAGGTTCTGATAGGGTTGCGCTGCCAGTTTGAAGATTTCCAGGCGTTTGCCCATGATGATTCCTTTTCCAGGGTGGTTGCGATGGAATCATTGTGCGGACTTATGGTCTGGTGCAGTAGAGCCAAGAACTGTGATTCGGTCTAGGCCATAAGTTCGAGCATGCGCTGAGCCAGTGCGCGCGCGCGGGCCGCGCTGTCGATGTTGGTAAACGCCAGCAGCAGTGCCGGCGCAGCGTGCGGCAGCATGCTGCGTTCGGATAGCGCGCTGGCAGCCATGCCATGTTCGCGCATGCGTGCTGCCAGCGTGCGGTCGGTATGGCGGCCTTTCATGCGCAGTACAAGGTGCATGCCGCCCGGCTGGGGTTCGACCAGCAGGTGTTTGCCCAGTACGGCGGAGAGTGCGCTGGCGGCCAGCTGGCGGCGCTCGCCATACAGGCGGCGCATGCGCTGGATATGGCGGGCGAAATGGCCCTCGTTCATGAAGTCGGCCACGATCTTCTGCATCAGCGTGGCGCCGCCGGCGGCAAAGGTGCGGCTGACCTGTTCGAAGTGCGCCACCTGCGCCGGCGGCACCACCAGATAGGCCAGCCGTATGGCCGGGAACAGCACCTTGCTGAAGGTACCCGAGTACAGTACGCGGCCATTGCGGTCCAGACTCTGCAGAGCCGGCAGGGGTCGGCCCTGATAGCGGTATTCGCCGTCGTAATCGTCTTCCACCACCCAGGCATCGGCCTGCGCGGCCCAGTCCAGCAGGGCCAGACGGCGCGGCAGCGAGAGCGAGACGCAGAGCGGGCTCTGATGGGCCGGCGTGACGATGGCGGCGCGCGCCTTGGGCGCACTGGCTATGCCGTGCGCCACCATCAGGCCTTCGCCATCGACCGCCACCGCTACCGGCCGCAGGTGGGCTGCGCCCAGCAGTTCGGCCGTGGGGGGATAGCCGGGATCTTCTACCCATACCTGGTCGCCCGGCTGCAGCAGGGCGCGCGCCACCAGCTCCATGCTGTTGCGGTAGCCGCTGGTGACAAATACCTGCGACGGGGTGCAGTCGATGCCGCGCGACAGCTGCAAATAGGCCGCAATGGCAATGCGCAGTTCCGGCAGGCCGGCCCATGGCGGGTAAATCATGTCTTCTGGCCCGGTGGCGCGGACGGCGCGCGCTGCCAGCCGCGCCCATACCTTGCGCGGGAATGCGTCCAGCGCCGGTATGCCCATCTGGAAGGGCAGGGCGGAACTGGCGGCGTGGCCCAGATTGTCGATGGCCGGCAAGGAGGGCGGTGGCGGCGCCAGGGGAGTGCGGCGGGCCAGCGCTCTGGTAACCACCGTGCCGGCCTGGCCGCGGGGCTCGACATAGCCTTCTGCGGCCAGCAGCGCATAGGCCGATTCCACCGTGCCCCGTGCCAGCCCCAGTTCCAGCGCCAGTGTGCGCGCGGCGGGAATCCGGTCGCCAGCCTGCAGCAGGCCATCCGTGATGGCATTGCGCAGGCGCGTGTAGATCTGCCGGTAGAGCGGTTCGGCGGCGCTGGCATCGAGTTCGAGCAATTTCATGGCCTATTCCAAATGTCATTTCATGGATCTATGGATTATGCCATTGGCCGCCTACGATAGGATTTTGCAAGGAGTAAACATGAAGATCGTGGAAACCGAACAAGAACTGCGTGCCTGCTACCCGGCCATGAAAGCATTGCGGCCCCATTTGCCATCGGAGCAGGCGTTTGTGGAGCAGATCCTGCGCCAGCATGAGCAGCACTACCGCATCCTGGCGATTTGGGACGACGGCAAGGTGGTGGCGCTGGCGGGCTACCGGCTGCAGGAGAATACCGTGTACGGCCGCTTCCTGTTTGTGGATGATCTGGTGGCGCTACCGGACCAGCGCTGCCGCGGCTGGGGCGCGCTGCTGCTGGCGCATCTGAGCGTGCTGGGCAAGCAAGCCCTGTGCACGCGGCTGGTGCTGGATACGGGGCTGGAAAATGTGCTGGCGCAGCGCTTCTATTTCCGTGAAGGGCTGCTGCCGGCCACCCTGCGCTTCGGCAAGGCACTGGCCTGAGGCACTGGCCGGCGGGCGCCGGCCAGCATGACGGCGCGGGATCAGAGGCGTTTGACCACCACGCAGCCGATCGAGTAGCCGGCGCCGAACGAACAGATGACGCCCAGCTGGCCCGGCTGCATATCGTCCGAGTGCTTGTGGAAGGCGATCACCGAACCGGCCGACGAGGTGTTGGCATAGGTGTCCAGAATCACCGGCGCTTCGCCCGGCTCGGCATCGCGCCCCAGCACCATGCGGCTGATCAGCAGGTTCATGTTCAGGTTGGCCTGATGCAGCCAGTAGCGGCTTACCTGCGGCACTTCCAGACCGGCACCGGCAATGGTGTCCTTGATCATTTCGGCCGCCATCGGGCAGACATCCTTGAACACTTTGCGGCCCTGCTGGCGGAACAGCTTGTCCGGCTGGCCCACGCCCGTTTCGTCGAAACGGTTGAGGAAGCCGAAGTTGTTGCGGATATTGTTGGAGAAGCTGGTTTTCAGTTTGCTCTCGACGATTTCCCAGCGCTGCGCGCTGGTGGCCGTATCGGCGGCCTCGATCACGATAGCGGTGCAGGCATCGCCGAAGATGAAATGGCTGTCGCGGTCGCGCCAGTTCAGGTGGCCGCTGGTGATTTCCGGATTCAGCACCAGCACGGCACGGGCCTGGCCGCTTTGCACGGCCGCCACGGCCTGCTGGATGCCGAAGGTGGCCGAGGAGCAGGCCACGTTCATGTCGAAGCCGTAGCCTTCGATGCCCAGGGCGCCCTGTACTTCTACGGCCATGGCCGGATAGGCGCGCTGCATATTCGAGCAGGCCACCAGCACCATGTCGATATCGGCCGGCGTGCGGCCAGCGCGCTCGAGCGCCTGGCGGGCCGCGGCGACGCAGATTTCTGCCTGCAGCGACAGTTCCTCGTCGCTCCGTTCAGCGATGCGCGAGACCATGCGTTTTGGATCGAGGATGCCGCTTTTCTCCATCACGTAGCGGGCCTTGATGCCGGAAGCTTTTTCGATGAAGGCCACGCTGGACAGTTCCAGCGCAGTCACGCTGCCGTCGGCAATGGCAGCGGCATGGTCGGCATTGAACTGTTCGGCATAGGTATTAAAACATTGCACCAGCTCTTCGTTCGTGATGGACTGGGCTGGGGTGTAGAGACCGGTACCGCTGATGACGGCTTGTTTCATAGTTAAACTTTCAAATTAGGCAATGGCTTGCACCATTAATGACGCAAATTCTACACAATGGCTGCAAGTTAGGCGAAATTAAAAGCGGCGCCCGCAGGCGCCGCTGTTGTAGCCGTTGTAATCAGGGGCTTATTTGCCGCCGCCGTGGTCAGTTGCCGGCAGGGCCGTCTGGACCAGTTTGGTTTCCGCTTTGGCCACCTGCACAGGCAAGCCCTTGAGATGGTTGAGCGCCTGCTGCAGCTGGAAGTCGTCGCTGCTGCCGTATTCGAGCGGCTTGCGTTTTTTCTCCTGTGCCACCAGCCGTAGCTGTTCTTCCGGCTCTTCGTGACGGGCGTGCACGCCTTCTTGATCGCGCTCATTCACCAGATGCTTGTCCAGATCGGCTTCGCGCGGGCGCAGTGCGTTCAGGCCGTCGCCATCAGCGTATTCATCCACCGCCAGGTCAGGCACGATGCCCTTGGCCTGGATCGAGCGGCCATTCGGCGTGTAGTAGCGCGCCGTGGTCAGCTTGACGGCGGTATCGGCCGTGAGCTGGCGTATGGTCTGCACCGAACCCTTGCCGAAGGTCTGGCTGCCGATGATCTGGGCCCGCTTGTAGTCCTGCAGCGCGCCGGCGACGATTTCCGAGGCCGAGGCGGAACCGCTGTTGACCAGCACGGCCAGCGGGATGCGCTTGATCGCAGCCGGCAGCTTGGCCAGTGCATCGCTTTCGTTATGCACGGCATAGTATTCGGCACGGCCATAGAAAATCTGCTTGGAGTCGGACAGCTGGCCATTGGTGGAGACGATGGCCGCATCTTTCGGCAGGAATGCCGCCGCCACGCCGATCGCGCCCTGCAGCACGCCGCCCGGATCGTTGCGCAGATCAAGTACCAGCCCTTTCAGCTTGGGGTCCTGCTGGTACAGTTCGCTGATCTTGGCGGCCAGATCATCCACCGTCGGGTCCTGGAACTGGGCGATGCGCAGCCATGCATAGCCTGGCTCGACGATTTTGCCCTTGACGCTCTTCTGCTGGATTTCCTCGCGGGTCAGCTGGAACACCAGCGGCGCCGGCTCGCCCTTGCGCAGCACGGTCAGGCTGACTTTGCTATGCGGTTCGCCGCGCATTTTCTTGACCGAGTCTTCCAGACTCATGCCTTTGACGGGGGTGTTGTCGAGCCGGCTGATCAGGTCGCCGGGCTTGATGCCGGCCCGCCAGGCTGGCGAATCTTCAATCGGTGCGACGATTTTGATATAGCCGTCTTCGCTTTCGCCGATCTCGATGCCGAGGCCGACAAACTTGCCCTGCGAGCCTTCGCGCAGCTCGGCGTAGGCGCGCTTGTCGAGGTAGGCGGAATGGGGATCGAGCGAAGCCACCATGCCGGAGATGGCCTCCGTCAGCAGCTTCTTGTCATCGACTTTTTCCACATAGTCGGATTTGATCAGGCCGTACACATCGGCCAGCTGGCGCAATTCTTCCAGCGGCAGCGGCTGTTCTACAGGCTTCTGCGCCATGGCAGAAAATTGCAGCGAGACGGCAATGCCGGCCACGACACCGAGGCCGACCAAGCCCGTATTTTTGAGTTTCTTGCCCATATTGCCACCTATCTAATGTTGCAGATCGCCGTGGCCGCCCTTGAGTTTTCGCGGCAACGTGCCCGATTCAGTATAAACCTGATTTTCGGAAAGCGTTCTAGCCGTCACGAAATGATTTACACCTTTACGCAGATTTACCACGCTGCAGCTTGACAAGCGCAGGGCCCCAGCAGGGCCTGGGCAGGCTGAATAATTTGCAATTTGCTGCGGCTTGTATAGATGGCGTAAAGGTCGGTAAGCAAATGTAAGAAGCTGGTCCTGCCCTGCAAACGCGGCCTACACTGAACTCGTATTTCTCTCTACCCTGAAGTGGTTTTCTGCCTGCGCCCCAAGCGCAGGCTTTTTTTTGCCAGCGGGGTCAGGTCAGGCATGGCTGCCTGTGTCACTATGCCTGACCTGACCCTCAACTGATGGAGTGTGTATGCATGCAAGAATGATGACGGGCTGGCGCCGCGGCGTGGCGGCGCTGGCGCTGGGGGCCGCGCTGGCGCCGGCCTGGGCTCTGCCGGCCATGGAGATGCGGGCCGAGGATTACCTGCCCATGGCGGCGGAACTGAAGAAGTCGCTGAACCTGAACAGCAACCAGCTGATCCTGTGGCAGCAGACCGAGACCAAGACGCGCAATCTGCTGCGCGAACGCCAGACGCGCCGCGAGCAGATGCAGGCCAGCCTGCAGGAAGGCCTGAAAGGCACGAATGTGGAGCTGCGCGAGCTGGCCAGGGCGGTGGAAACGGAAGCGGCGGCCGCCGCCAATGAGGAGAAACTGCTGCGCGAATGGTGGTTGACGGTGAATGACGCCCTGAGCGAAAGCCAGCGCCAGACTGTGGTGCAGCTGGTGGCCGAGCAGCTGATGCGTGTGCCGGAACGCGCCGGGCCTGCTGCCGGCGCGCCGCGCCGCGAAGAGGGCGGCGAAGGACGCCATGGCGGCGGCCGGCGCGGCGGCGGCGGGGCCAGCATCAATGGCCCCGGCGGTAGCAGCCTGAACCTGCCTATGCCGGGCGGAGGCGGCTGAAACGCGACCTGAACATAGCCAGCATAGGTCCGTACTTGCTCCCCAGGTGGCCAGCTGCGGCGCCTGTGTATCGTAAAGTAACATTTTGTGGCTGTATAAGTTTGCCGGAAGGGCTGCCAGTAGAATAGCGGCCCTATGAGCAAACTGATTCCTTACGCCTGTATGGCACTGCTGGGCGCATCCAATGCGATCGCGCAAAACGAACTGGGCGGCTCCGCCAGCAAGCCGCCGCTGGGGCCCGACGGCAAACCGGTGCAGCAGGTCAATGTGACGGGCGGCCGTGCCAGCGATATCGACGAGCGCCGCAATTCCGTCGCCGGCAAGCAGATATTCAGCCGCGAAGAGCTGGACCGCAATGGCGACAGTAATCTTGGCGACGTGCTCAAGCGCCTGCCTGGCGTCACGCTGGGCGGCCGTCCCGGCCGTGGCGGCGATGTGCGCATGCGCGGTATGGGCAACGGCTACACCCAGGTGCTGCTCAATGGCGAACGTCCGCCGGCCGGTTTTTCCATGGAATCGCTGTCGCCCGATCAGGTCGAGCGGGTGGAAATCATGCGCGGCCCGGTGGCCGAACACAGCACGCAGGCCATCGCCGGCACCATCAACATTGTGCTGCGCGACGGCTACCAGCAGCGCGACAAGCAGCTCAAGCTGACCGATACCATTGAGCAGGGCCGCCACGCGCCGAATATTTCGCTGACCACGCCCGGCAAAATCGGCCAGCTCACGTATTTGCTGTCCGGCTCGCTGTTCGAGAATCTGCCGCACGATAACAGCCTGACCTACAACCGCGATACCCGCGCCGACGGCGTGGTGCTGAAAGACCAGAATGTGCTGGACCAGAGCCGCCGCACGGGCTATGGCCTGCATTTCACGCCGCGCCTGTCGTACAAATTCGGCGGCGGCGATACGCTGAACTTCCAGCCTTTCATCATGAGCTTCCGCAGCAATGGCGATGCCCGCAGCGATCTGGGTCAGAATACCGGACTGGTGCCGCCGGCCTTGCAGCAGCCGCCTGAATATGTGACGGCGCTGAGCAGAACCCACACTTCGGGCACCTTCATGCGCAGTTTCGGCAACTGGATCCACAAGCTCGATGGCGCGGCCAAACTGGACGTCAAATTCGGCTTCGGCATAGGCCGCAACGATAGCGACACTGAACGCGCCCAGTACGATGGCGCGGGCAAGCTGCAGGACAGCTTTAGCGATACTGCCTCGGTGCGCGACCACAGCTTCAACAGCGGCGGCAAGTACACGGCGCCGCTGGGCCGCAACCACGGCCTGGCCGCAGGCTGGGAAGTGGAAATGGGCCACCGGGTAGAAACCAAGGTGTCGGTGGACCAGAACGGCGTGCCGCAGTTTGCCGAGTCGGGCGATAACCTGACGGCCGATAGCCGCCGTCTGGCCCTGTATGCGCAGGATGAATGGGATATCTCGCCGCAATGGTCAGGCTACGGCGGCCTGCGCTGGGAAGGCATACGCACCACCAGCAGCCGCGCCGGCGGCGATATCGACAACACCAGCAAGGTATTCAGTCCGCTGCTGCACGCCGTGTACCGCATACCCGGCAGCGAGAAAGACCAGCTGCGCGCCAGCCTGACCAAGAGCTACAAGGCGGCCAACGTGCAGGACCTGATTGCGCTGCCGTCGATCTCGCGCCTGAACAGCGCCACCCGTCCTGACCGCACCGGCAACCCCAACCTCAAGCCGGAACTGGCGACGGGGCTGGACCTGGCCTATGAACATTACGTCGGGCGCGGCGGCATCCTCAGCGTGACGGGTTTTGTCCGCAACATCGATGATCTGATCCGGCGCGAAGTTGCGCTGGTCAATACCGTCACCGGCCCGCGCTGGGTGTCGACGCCGCAGAACATCGGCCATGCCCGCACCAAGGGCATCGAGCTGGAAGCCAAGTTCCAGCTGCAGGAATTGCTGGCGCAGGGGCCGGCCATCGATTTCCGCTCCAACTACAGCCGCTTCTGGTCCAGCGTGGACGATATTCCGGGCCCGAACAACCATCTGGATGCGCAGCCTAAACAGACGGCCAATCTGGGCCTGGACTACCGCCTCAAGGCCGTGCCGCTGACGCTGGGCGCGAACCTGAACTGGACCGCACCGACGCTGGTGCAGAGCAGTCTGACGCAGGAAATCGGCACCAGCCGCAAGCGTTCCTTCGATGCGTACGGCCTGTGGAAGATAGACAGCTTGCAGCAGCTGCGCATTTCGGCCAACAATCTGATGGCCGAAAGCGCACTCGGTAGCAACATCGTTAACACCAACGGGCTGTCACAAGCGGCCTACACCAGCAACCAGACCTATGTGGTCTGGAGCGTTAAATATGAACTGAAGTTCTAACGGAGACCTCAATTGAAAACACGTTTTGTACTGAGCACGCTGGTCCTGAGCCTGACGGCTGCCTTTGCCAGCGCCCACGACACAGCGCCGATTTCCGGCATCGATACCCAGTTCATCGATCACAGCGTGCGCGCCCAGGATGACTTCTTCCAGTACCTGAATGGCACGTGGCTGAAGACCACGGAAATCCCGCAAGACAAATCCAGCTGGGGTACCTTTGCCAAGCTGCGCGACGATGTGCTGCCGCAGCTGCGCAGCATTATCGAAGCGGCCGAGGCGGACAAGAAACATAAGGCCGGCAGCGATGCGCAGAAGATCGGCGATCTGTATGCCAGCTATATGGACGAGAAGCAGCTCGACGCGCTGGGCGTGAAACCGCTGGCGGGCGAACTCAATCACATCCGCGCCATCAAGGATAAGAAGGCTTTCCCGCGCCTGATCGCCCACCTGAGCGAAATCGGCGCCAGCGCGCCTTACGGCATCTATGTGAGCCAGGATGCGCGCGCCTCCAGCGTGTATGAAGTAGGCATTGCGCAGAGCGGCCTGGGTCTGCCGGACCGTGACTACTATCTGAAAAAAGACGATGCGGAAATGGCCAGCGTGCTGGCCAAGTATCAGGCCCACATTGCCCACATCCTTAAGCTGGCCGGCCATGGCGAGCCGGAAGCCAGCGCCCAGGCCATCGTGGCGCTGGAGACGGCGCTGGCCGAAGCGCAGTGGACCAAGGTGGAAAACCGCGATCCCGTCAAACGCTACAACAAGATGGGCCTGCAGGAACTGGCCGCGCTGTCGCCCGGCTATGACTGACAGGGTGCACTGGCGGCTGCCGGCGTGGCCGGCAAGACCGATTACGTGATCGTCAATCAGCCCAGCTATCTGACGGCGTTCAATGGCGTGCTGGAGAAAACCGATCTGGCCACCTGGAAGGCGTATTTCGAATGGACACTGCTGCGCCGGGCATCGCCGTATCTGTCGCATGATTTCGCCGACGCCCATTTCGCCTTCTTCAGCACCGTGCTGACCGGCGTGGCTGTGAAGCCGCCGCGCTGGAAATCGGCCGTGGGTCTGGTGGAAAACAGTCTCGGCGAAGTGCTGGGCAAACTGTATGTCGCGCAGCACTTCCCGCCCGAGCGCAAAGCCCGCATGGAAGTACTGGTGCAGAATCTGCTGGCTTCCTACAAGACCAGCATCGACGCGCTGGACTGGATGAGCCCGGAAACCAAGACGGAAGCGCAGGCCAAGCTGGCCAAGTTCACGCCGAAAATCGGCTACCCGAACAAATGGCGCGACTACAGCGCGCTGGCGATCAAGAAAAATGATTTGATCGGCAACGCCATGCGTGCCTCGAGCTTCTCCCACCTGCGCATGGTGGAGAAGCTGGGCAAGCCGGTCGACCGCGAAGAATGGGCCATGACGCCGCAGACGGTGAACGCCTATTACAACCCGTCGAAAAACGAAATCGTGTTCCCGGCCGCGATCCTGCAGCCGCCGTTCTTCGATGCGCGTGCCGATGACGCGGTCAACTACGGCGCCATCGGTGCCGTGATCGGCCACGAAATCAGCCACGGCTTCGACGACAAGGGCAGCCAGTCCGATGGCGACGGCAATCTGCGCGACTGGTGGAGTACGCAGGACCGCGCCAACTTCAAGCTCAAGACCGATGCACTGGTCAAGCAGTACGATGCCTACAGCCCGGTCAAAGGCTATCACGTCAACGGCGCGCTGACACTGGGCGAAAACATTGCCGATAACTCCGGTCTGGCCATCGCCTACAAGGCCTATAAGCTGTCGCTGGGCGGCAAAGCGGCACCGGTGATCGACGGCCTGACGGGCGACCAGCGCTTCTACATGGGCTTTGCCCAGGTATGGCGCGCCAAGGTGCGCGACAAGCAGCAGATCGTGCTGATCAAGACCGACCCGCACTCGCCGGGCCAGTTCCGCGCCAACGGCACGCTGGTCAATCAGGCCGGCTTCTACGAGGCCTTCGGCGTGCAGCCGGGCGACCAGATGTATGTTGCGCCGGAACAGCGCGTGAATATCTGGTAATCGTTTCCAGTTAATAAAAAGGCCATGGTATGTGCACATATCGTGGCCTTTTTGTTATTGTTCTATCTTTGCTATCGGCTATCTTTTGACCGGCCACCACGGGAGTCCGCTTTGAAAACCTATCTGTTGAGTGCATTGAAGCTGGGCCTGCTGGCCACGGCCGCTGTCCAGGCCCAGCCCAAACTGTCCGGCGTCGACCATGCCGCGGCCGATACCAGTGTGCGTGCGCAGGACGATTTCTTTCTTCATGTGAATGGCCGCTGGCTGGCGCAGACGGATATCCCTGCCGACAAGTCGAGCTGGGGTTCGTTCGAAAAACTCGACGACGACACCAAGCCGCAGCTGCGCGCCCTGATCGAAGCGGCCGCCAGTGACAGCAGCAAGCAGGCCGGCAGCGATGCCCAGCGCATCGGCGATTTCTACGCCAGCTATATGGATGAAGCCCGGCTTGAACAACTGGGGCTGGCACCGCTGCAGCCCGAGCTGGACCGCGTTGCCGCGCTGCGCGACAAGGCCCAGCTGCCCGCCCTGTTTGCCCACTATCACCGGCTGGGCGTAACGGCCCCGTTCGGTTTCCTGATCCATCAGGACAACAAGGACTCCACCCGCTACGTGGCCGATATCGCCCAGGATGGCCTGAGCCTGCCGGACCGCGATTACTACCTGAAGAAATCGGACCGCAAGATGGCCGATACGCTGGCCAAATACCAGCAGCACGTGAGCCGCATGCTGGCGCTGGCGGGCAGCACCCAGCCCGAGGCCGAAGCGCACGCCATCGTTGCGCTGGAAACGGCGCTGGCCAAGCTGCAGTGGGATAAGGTTGCGCTACGCGATCCCGTCAAAGCCTATAACAAGCTGCCGCTGGCCCAGCTGAACAAGCTGGCGCCCGCTTTCGACTGGACCACCTGGCTGACCGATACGGGCATAGGCGGCAAGGTCGATTATGTGATCGTGAGCCAGCCCAGCTTTATCAAGGGCGTGAACGGGCTGCTGCAGACCACTCCGCTGGCCACCTGGCAGGCGTATTTCCGCTGGCAGGTGATCCATGCCCATGCGGCCTATCTGTCACAGCCGTTTGCGCGCGAGAACTTTGCCTTCTATGGCACAGTGCTGAGTGATGTGCAGGAACAGCAGCCGCGCTGGAAGCGTGCCGTGAATGCCACCGACGGCGCACTGGGCGAAAGCCTGGGCAAGCTGTATGTGGAGCAGTATTTCCCGGCAGAGCGCAAGGCGCGCATGGAAGCGCTGGTGCAGAATCTGCTGGCGGCGTTCAAGCAGAGCATCAATACGCTGGACTGGATGGGGCCCGCCACCAAGCAGCAGGCGCAGGACAAGCTGTCCAAGTTCATGGTGAAGATAGGCTATCCCGACAAGTGGCGCGACTACTCGGCGCTGACGGTCAAGGCCGATGATCTGGTGGGTAATGTGCAGCGTTCGCATGCCTTCGAATATGCCAAGGAAGTCAACAAGCTGGGCAAGCCTATCGACCGTGCCGAATGGGGCATGACGCCGCAGACGGTGAATGCCTATTACAACCCCGAGTTGAACGAAATCGTGTTCCCGGCCGTGATCCTGCAGCCGCCGTTCTTCAATGCCGAGGCCGATGATGCCGTCAACTATGGCGCCATCGGCGCCGTGATCGGCCACGAAATCAGCCACGGCTTCGATGATCAGGGCGCCCAGTACGATGGCGACGGCAATCTGCGCGACTGGTGGACGGCGGCTGACCACAAGAACTTTGCGGCCCGCAGCAAGATGCTGGTGAAGCAGTACAGCGCCTTTAGTCCGCTGCCCGGCTACCGTGTCAACGGCGCCCTGACGCTGGGCGAAAACATTGCCGACAATTCCGGCGCAGCCATCGCCTACAAGGCTTACCAATTGTCACTGCAAGGCCGGCCGGGCCCCGTGATCGACGGCCTGACGGGCGACCAGCGCTTCTACATGGGCTTTGCCCAGGTGTGGCGCAGCAAGACCCGCGAAGCCCAGCAGATCGTGTATCTGAAAGCCGATCCGCATGCGCCGGACCGTTTCCGAGCCAACGGCACGTTGCGCAATCAAGCCGGTTTTTACAACGCTTTTGAGGTAAAACCGGGCGATAAAATGTATTTGGCGCCGAAAGAACGCGTCAATATGTGGTAAGCCTTTATCCGCTGGGGGCCGTGTGCTATAAAGTTAGTCCGGCCCATCATCGTGTATCGGCCTCTTTGTTTCCCTATCAAGAAGGATAAAACGTGAAACGTCATCTCGTAAGTGCCCTGACCCTGAGCCTGATCGCGGGTCTCGCAGGTGCTGCCGACAACGCCAAAAGTGTTGCACCGGCCAGCGCCAAAGTTGCTCCCAAAACTCTGACTTCTGGTATCGCCGTCGAGTACATCGACCCTGCCGTACGCGTGCAGGACGACCTGTTTGCCCACCTGAATGGCAAATGGCTGGCGACCACTGAAATTCCAGCCGATAAATCGAGCTGGGGCAGCTTCGCCAAACTGCGCGATGACATCCAGCCGCAGCTGCGTGCGATTATTGAAAACGCGGCGGCCAACCCGTCCGCCGGCGCCGATGCCCAGCGCATTGGCGACCTGTACGCCAGCTTCATGGATGAAGCCCGTCTGGAACAGCTGGGCCTGAGCCCGCTGAAAGGCGAGATGGACAAGATTGCTGCGTTCTCGGACAAGAGTCAGCTGCCGGCACTGGTCGCCCACATGGGCGAAATCGGCGTGTCGGCGCCGTTCGGCTTCGGCATCCATCAGGACAACAAGGATTCCACCAAATACGTGGTCGATCTGGGCCAGGATGGCCTGGGTCTGCCGGACCGTGATTACTACCTGAAAGCCGACGACGCCAAGCTGGCGGACGCACTGGCCAAGTACGAGCAGCACATCGGCAAGATGCTGGCGCTGGCTGGCAACAGCAACAGTGCCGCTACCGCCAAGCAGATCGTGGCGTTCGAAACCGAACTGGCCAAGCTGCAATGGACCAAGGTCGAACTGCGTGATCCGGTCAAAGCCTACAACAAGGTCGACATCGCCAAGCTGGCTGAAGTGGCACCGGGCTACGACTGGGATGCCTACCTGAAGGCAGCCGGCATCAGCGGCAAAGTGGGCTATGTGATTGTTGGCCAGCCTAGCTACCTGAAAGGCATGACCGCGCTGCTGGCTGCAACGCCGGTCGACACGCTGAAATCCTACTTCCAGTGGCATCTGCTGCGCGCCAACGCGCCTTACCTGAGCAAGGCCTTTGTCGACGAGAACTTTGCCTTCTACGGCACGGTGCTGAGCGGCGTAACGGAAATGCGTCCACGCTGGAAGCGCGGCGTTTCGACCACCGAAGGCGCGCTGGGCGAATCCGTCGGCAAGCTGTATGTCGAGAAATACTTCCCGGCCGAGCGTAAAGCCCGCATGGAAGTGCTGGTGAAAAACCTGCTGGCGGCCTACAAGACCAGCATCGACAAGTTGGACTGGATGAGCCCGACCACCAAGAAGCAGGCGCAAGCCAAGCTGGCCAAGTTCACCACCAAGATCGGCTACCCTAACCACTGGCGCGATTACTCCAAGCTGGTAATCGCCAAGGATGACCTGGTGGGTAACGTGATGCGCTCGCATCAGTTCGAATACAACAAGGAACTGAACAAGCTGGGCAAACCGATCGACCGCGACGAGTGGGGCATGACGCCGCAGACCGTGAATGCCTACTACAATCCGGAAATGAACGAAATCGTGTTCCCTGCATCGATCCTGCAGGCACCGTTCTTCAATGCGGATGCGGATGATGCCGTCAACTACGGTGCTATCGGCGGTGTGATCGGCCACGAAATCAGCCACGGTTTCGACGATCAGGGCGCGCAATACGACGGCGACGGCAATCTGCGTGACTGGTGGACCGCTGCCGATCACAAGAACTTCGCCGCCAAGACCAAGATGCTGGTGGAGCAGTACAACCAGTTCAGCCCGCTGCCTGGCTATAACGTCAACGGCGAGCTGACTCTGGGCGAGAACATTGCCGACAACAGCGGTGTGGCGATTGCCTACAAAGCCTACAAGCTGTCGCTGAAAGGCAAGAAAGCCCCGGTGATCGACGGCCTGACGGGCGACCAGCGCTTCTACATGGGCTTTGCCCAGGTTTGGCGCATGAAAATGCGTGAAGCCCAGCAGATCGTGCAGATCAAGACCGATCCGCACTCGCCTGGTAAATTCCGTGCCAACGGCACCATGCGTAACCAGCCGGGCTTCTACGACGCCTTCGGTGTGAAACCGGGCGACCAGATGTATCTGGCACCGAAAGACCGCGTCATCATGTGGTAAGCAGGCCTTAGCCTGTTTGCCAGACCGAAGGGCCGCAGCGATGCGGCCCTTTTTTATTGTGGGTTACACTAGCGGCTTCACATTCAAGGATATGCCGAACCATGCGTCTGCGTTATGTTGTGCCTGCTGTGTTGCCCCTGCTGCTGACAGGCTGTGGCGATAGTTTTACGCCGGTGGACCTGTATATGGCGAAAACCCCCGAATGCCGCGACTGGCAGGAAGGTTCGCGCTACAACCTGCCGCGCGGCATCAGCGTTTCGACTTCGCCGCCGCAGGTGCAGACCGATGGCAGTACTGAATTCACTTTTGTGTATCTGGTGCCGCGCGGCCAGCGCGCCCTGTTCCTGAGCCGCGAATATCTGGTCACGGCACCTCATGGGCCGGTGCTGGCCAAGGCCGAGCTAGTGAGCTTCTACCAGCGTGCCACCAACTCCCGCGCCGAGATTGTCGACGTGATTCCCAAGGTGCCCGACATGCTGGTGGCCGGTGCCACTGGCGACGAAACCATCTGGCGGGTGCGTTTGCGCGTGAAGGAAAAGCTGCCCGAGCGCTACGACGTGCAGCCGCCGGCGTTCGAGATAGCCCTGACCAAATACCCGATGCGCACCTTTACCTACCGCTATTTTGCCGAACGCAAGATGCCGGGCCTGTGCAGCTGAAGCCTGTGCCGGGACAAAAAAACCGGCCAGTTGGCCGGTTTTTTCATGCGGAAGTATTGCGCTTATTTGGCTTCAGCAGCTGCTGGCGCTTCCGGTTCCTTGAACTTGGCACCGGCAGCGTTGCCCATGTAGGCCACGGCGCGGGCGATTTCCACATCCGCCAGTTCAGGATTACCGCCTTTGGCAGGCATGGCGCGCAGACCTTCGTTAGCGTGTTTGACCAGTGTTTCGAAACCTTGAGCAATACGTGGACCCCATGCACCAGCGTCACCGTATTTTGGCGAACCGGCGGCGCCGCTGCCGTGGCAGGCTGCGCAAGTCGAGGTGTAGATGGCTTCGCCCGTTTGCAGCACTTTAGGACCGCTGGCATCTTTCAGCGTGAAACCATTGTCGGCGACAGGTGCCAGGCGGGCAGCAATTTCATCGGGTTCCTGGCTGCTCGAACCGCGCCCGGTCAGCTTGTCGGTGGTGACATACTGGACCAGCAGGACGATACCGAGGATGACTACGGCGAAGAAGCCGATAACAGCAGCGATCAGCTGCTTAGGGGTTTTGATGGCGGATTCGTGTTCGTTATGTGCGTCGCTCATGATTTCCTTAACAGACTGATTTGAGAGTCGGATGGGGGTGAAAAGATCAACCAACAGCCGAGCAAAGGCTCTACTTGATCGGCGATTATAGACTCAAAAATGCCCTCAAGGAAACGAGAACGCACGCAAAACGACACTTTCCATGGACGCAGAACGAATAAAACGGTATCCTACGGCTCACTTCAGAAATCCCCTCCAGCGCGGCTGTAGCTCAGTGGATAGAGTATTGGCCTCCGAAGCCAAGGGTCGTGGGTTCGATCCCCGCCAGCCGCACCAATCAAATCAAATAGTTAGCTATGATTCGCAGCTCCTGACTTTTATTGGGGTTACATTCTGCATTTATTTTGATGAGAAATGATGCATGAAAGGCCTCACGTTTTTGCCGGAGTGCGACACTTATATTGGTTCAGTCGCTGTATGCTGCGCTTTAAACTTTGTTGACCTGTGTCAAAATACTTGACCCTGTAAAAGGTGCTTTTTTAACTTGCAGCTTTTATTTGCTCTGGGCCATGGGTGCAATTTATCAACTAAGCCGAGAATTGTTGCTATTGCAGAAAAAACCTCCACGTTAACCGGAAGGGAGTATAGTCTGGAATGAGTGGTTGGCTCCTCATATTGTTGCTCACCGTCACAGGTCATAAGTTACCTGCTAACGTTTATCACAGAGTCAAGAGGTCCTTATGGGCAAGGCGCAATTTGGCGGAGAACTGCCGCTTGCCGACCCGGACCTATGCATCTGGTTCGATGGCCGCAAGTTCCACTATCAACAATATCGCTACGATAGACTGGCAGATGCGATTGCTTAGCCCACGACAGATCAGCGTCGCACCCACTTCCAGCCATTGCCACTGCCGCTGACTTGGGAGCAATGGACTGAGCCCACCACTGAAGAAGCCGAGATCATGGCAACCTTAGGCATCATGTTGGAGCATGGGAGCGATTGCTGCAGGACGTTGCGCTATGCTTACCTTGACATGCGCTGGCTTATGCGCATCAGGTATCAGCACAGACCTCAATCGAACGTGCAGCCCAGCTGGCGTGCCTTGATTGAGTGGCAACGACGCACAGATGTAGCGATCGCCAATGCAGTTGCCTGAGGACTCAATATCCTAGCCGTTCGCAACGCCAATTTGGCGCGCCGGTACGTGGAACATAAGCAGGTGCCCGTCTGAGTGATCGCGCGGGTATTGGCGGAGCCGGCGCGGCGAAGGCGCGAAAGTGCAGAGCAATCGCTTGCGGAAGCTATCACGTCAAGCAAGCAGTGATGTTGAAACCAGGGAGAAACGAGTGCCCCTTCCGCCAGAACCACTTGGCAAGAGCGAGCAGTTACAGGGTCTGCTCACGATGGCCAGGGAATTGTTGCAGATTGATGAACCGAGCGCTGTGTTGCGACTGGCCGGGCGTTCAATTACTGAGTTGCTGGCAGCAAAGGAAGCGTTGTTGTTAATCGGTGGAGATACGCCGCTTTGCGTGGTTTTCGGGTGCGATGGAACGGCTATGTCAGTGTCCACATCACACGCTTGGTATGCCACAGCCCACGCACGCCTGACAAGCGGCGCCAGTATACCGAGCCCAACAGGTAGCTTGATGGTCGCGGTGCCTCAATCGCAACCCCAAGCCGTTCTTTTGGCCGCTTGTCCAGCGGCCTCTGTGTTAGAGATCGCGCAACAGCAGCTCGCTACTCTTGAGACTTTGCTTGAATTAATCGCAGCGACCTTGGGACGCATCCAGATTCGCAGCTCTCTTGAACAAACGGTCACTTTACAGTGCAACCAACTCACTGAAAAGGTGCAGGAACATGCCGATGCGCTAGCAAGACTCGATTTGGCTGCACGCGACATGCTGTCCTTATCCCTGACGGACGTACTCACGGGCTTGAACAATAGGCGCGGCTTTTTCACGAGAGCAGAACCCCTCTTTCAGTTATCCCGGCGCCAATATCGCGGAAGTGCGGTGATCTATGCCGACATTGATGGACTTAAGCAGGTCAACGACACGCTCGGCCACATGACGGGGGATCAAATGATCCGCGACGCTGCCTCTATGCTTCGCGCGTCATTGCGTGAAACTGACGTGCTTGCACGTATGGGCGGGGACGAATTCGTTGCCTACGCGCTGGACGAGGCCGAGCCGCATGCGCTGCTCTCTCGTCTGCAACAGACGCTGGACGCGTTCAATCACTTGCGGCAGCGTCCTTATCAACTTTCTCTCAGCCTGGGGATAGTCTCTTGCGGCCCTGCGGCAAACGTGACACTGAACGACTGTATCCAGCAAGCCGACCTGGCCATGTACGAGCATAAGCGTCGCTTGCACTAGGTGTATGTTGCATCGCGAGATTTAGCGGCTGCGTCGGATAGGCCGGCGCGCTCCACCGGCCTTTGGTGCATCGATATGGCGAAAAGTAATCCGGCCCTTGTCCAAATCATAAGCGGACAACTCCAAGGTTACGCGGTCACCGGCAATAATGCGGATGAAATGCTTTTTCATGCGGCCCGCCGAATAGGCAATCAGGCGATGGCCGTTATCCAGCTCAACGCGATATCGGCCATCCGGCAGGACTTCCTGAACCACGCCCTGCATCTCAATAAGATCTTCTTTTGCCATTGATCAGAGCCGGCGCACCACATGAATCTGGGTCGCGCGCGCGCCAAGCGCCGATGTGACCAACTGATAAGCAACGAGCTTATCTGCTAGCGCCCCTGCAGGCTGCGTCTCGACGAAATCCCCGATATCTGCCATGACGTCGTGCCCCCCTGCGTCTGGCCTGATTTGGCCAATGCCTTTCAAACGACTGAACCAATAAATAGTTCCCGTATGCGTAATCATGCTACTCCTTGCTATAGACGAACGAAGCCAATTCTCTAGTAGAGCCAGTGGTCGAGCATCAGACAGGAGTGGCGGGTTAGCCCAATCAGGAAGGAGACAGGACGGTGACAGAGTACCGAAATGGAAGTACGACTCTACAGGAATTTAGAACAATCACCTAACGAAAATTAAATTATCATTGATTACGCAATCAATATTATTGCAAGCGGTTAGCTATTGGCCGTAAGACTAAACGGTTCCGATTATCCGCGTTTGACGTATCGACCGGCGGCTCAGGGGGCGGAATCAATCGGTGATCGCAACACTCTAACCCATGCATACGCATTCGGTGACGGACGCCATACTCCCCAAGAGGAGTTGCTTGAACGATGCGATCCGGGCAAATCTATTTTAAAAGCGGCGGAAGGAGCCAGTAATGGGGCGTCTTGGCGGGCCAGCCTGTGGTCCCCTGCTTGCTACCGGCTCAAGTTCAGCACTTGAACATAATTGTAGGTTGGCACCAACAAAAGTCTTCGAATCGCCAAGCCACATAAAGGCAACTATTTGCGATGCGTAGTACGCCGCGCACCGGCGCCGCAACGCAGTATCCGGCATATTCGTACTTCTGGACTGATGCGGTCCCTGGGTGCAAGATTGGCCAGTTCATCGCGGTTCGTCGTTCCCGTCGAGACGTGTGGATGTCGGGGGCAACTTGAGCCAATCTCTTTCCTTCCCCAGCGCGCCGACCAGGTTTCTGAGGGGTTCAGACAATGCCACCTTGGGCGGCCCATCCGCGTGACGCGCGGCGCTTATCTTTACCGCGATGGCGATCTGGTTGGCGATCGGCTATTCCTGGTGCACTACGGTGCGTTCAAGACTGGTAGGCAGGATCATCATGGCCGCACGTGCATCGCCTCGTTTCAGTTGCAGCATGACATGCTGGCGCTCAACGCGATTGGCCTGGCGCCAGTGTCGCGCGGAGAATGGTCGTGTTCTTGTTAAGCTGCGCCACCCGCTTCGCTGCGTTGGGCTACTCATCGCGCTGTTTTCAGCTGCCTATGTCACGCGGCGATCTGGCCAATTTCCTCGGCATGAGCAAGGAAAGTGTTAGCCGGGTGATGGAGGACTTGCGTACTGTGGAAATTGCGCAAGCCGATGGCCGACGGGTTACGCAACTCGACCAACCGCGTCTGCGGGAAATGGCCGGCGAGGGCAGGGCGGCCCGCGACTTCGCAGCCGGTGGGACATGCATTCCCATCGAACTCTTGGGGGACATCATGAGCGTGGTCGGCACCGATCGGCGTGCGCACGAACGCAGACCTGCGTCGACATTATGTGTTGAGAGCCGGTCTCACGCGTGCCCGCACGGAGAGCTCGATGCGCAGGGTCTCCGCCCGATTGAGTCCATTGCGATCCGTTGCCATACCGTGCAGGCGGGGCATCATCTGTACCGGATGGATCAACCGGTGAGCGACAGGGTGTACCTCATTCACAGCGGCCAGTCCAAGATTTATCAGCTCTCCCTGCACGGCCAGCAACAGGTGGCGGGTTTTGGTGGCGCTGGTGACTTACTGGGGCTGGATGCGGTCAGCAAGACACATAAGCGCTGCAGCGTAGTAGCACTGTGCGACAGTGTGCTGTGTGAATTTACGCTGTCGCAACTGAGGGCGCCAAACGCCCGGCTGGACAGGTTGATACCTAACCTAGCGTGTATGATGAGTCAGGGCATAGCCGGGGAAGAGTTTCTGGCCCTGCTCATGGGGCAGAGCAATGCGGCCCAAAAACTCGCTAAATATGTTCTGGCGCTGGCCAAGCGTCTTCCTCTGGGCGTTCCACTGGACTTGCGTCTGTAGATGACGCAGGAAGACATTGCAGATCACCTTGGACTAGCGCCCGAGACGGTTAGCCGGACACTTTGCGATATGGAACGTAGAGGTTATATCCGCATCGCGCGTCATATGGTTTACGTGGCTGCCCCGGGCCGCCTGCAGTTTCTGGCCGATCATGGATAGTTGCTGCCGGGCCGCTGGCATCTGATGCCAGGCGAGTTGCGTTCTTATGCCTGCGGGCGCTCCAGTGTGAAGTCGATGAAGCCTCGTTCGACGGAAGTGGAAACCAGCCGGACATGCAGCGGCTGACCCACCTTCAGCTCGGGCAGCTGGCCCAGCAAGCGTCCTTCCGCCGGCGGCTCGACAATGCGGATCCAGACTCCATGATCGCCGATGCCTGTGACCAGACCGCTAAACAGCTGCCCCACGCGTGAGTGCAGCAATAGCGCCGCTTCCGATTTGCGTACCTGCCGTTCGACCTTGCGCGCGGCATCTTCCTGCATGGTGCAGTGCATGGCCAGCGTCTCCAGTTCGGTGTTCGAATAAGGTGGCGCGCTTCCTGCAATAACTGCCTTGACCAAGCGCTGGGTAATCAGGTCCGGGAATCGGCGGTTGGGAGCCGTCGAATGCAGGTAATTTTGCACTGCCAGCCCGAAATGGCCGATGGGATGGGCATGCGCAGGCTCGACTACATATTCTCCCGAGCCCATCAGCTTGACCAGCACCGTTGACAAGTCAGGAAAACGCAAGGGATCCTGCTCGTGCTGTCGCGACAGGAAGGCTTCCAGCGCCTTGCCGTCGGGCTGGGCCGGCAATCCTTCGCCATATTCTCTGGCGACATCAACGATCTTGCTCCAGCGCTCGGGGGAACGCACCACCCGTCGTAAGGCGGCAGTGCCGTGGCTGGCCAGGAAACGCGCGATGCAACTGTTGGCGGCGATCATGAATTCTTCAATCAATTGGCGTGCCCGGTTATGGGGCTGCAACCGGATGCCGGTGATCCGGTCCCCTTCGAAGGTGGCGCGCGGCTGAAACGTCTCGAACTCCAGCGCGCCCTGCGCGCGCCGCAGCACCCGGAGTTTTTGTGCCATTTCGTCCTGGGTGCGCAGCTGCCGATCCATGCCCGCCACTGCCCGCGCCCCAGGCGGCAGTTCTGAGGCGCCAAGGATCCAGTCGGAGACGGCGTCGTACGCAAGCTGGGCCTGGTTCCTGACTAGCGCACAGTAAACGCTGGAGCCGATTAGCATGCCTTCGTCGCTGAACTCCATGTCGACCACAATGGCGATCCGGTTGCTATTGGGATTGAGCGAAGTGAGGTCGGTGCAGAGCCGTTCCGGCAGCATCGGGAACACTCGGGCCGAGGTGTAGACCGAGGTGGTATTGAGCCGCGCATGCTGGTCGATCGGCGTGCCCTTTTTCACCAGTGCGTCAACGTCGGCGATCGCCACATAGATCCGTACTCTGTTTCCGGATAGCGGTTCGCTGGCTGTCAATTGATCAAGGTCGCGCGAGTCATCGTTATCGATCGAGCACCAGGGCAGGCTGGTCAGGTCGCGCGCGTCGCCTTCCAGTTCGCTGGCGGGGCCGTGCAAGCTGGCGAGCTGTTGTTCCACCGCGGGCGGAAACTCCGGTTCCAGACCGCGGCTGAACATGGCGAGCGCGGCAATGGTAGATAGATTGGCGCGATGATTGTTCAAGGCATTTCGCATTTTTTCCCGTCATCAGCTGTTGCTTTATAGGCAGGGCGGGCGGAACGGACGGTCTTGCCCTGCTGCGCAAATAGCAGGCCGGGCACCATTGGCAACCAGAAGCTCAAACCCCGGAACAATAGCGTCGCCGCCAATGAAACAGGTAGTGGGACGCCCGCGTGCTGCAAGGTCACGACCGATGCGGCTTCAAATACGCCCAGACCACCCGGCACGATGCTGAGGGTTCTAAGCAAGGTGGCGGCCATTAGACTCGTAAACACCGTGTCCGGTCTGGCCATTCCACCCAGCGAGCGGATGAGCACCCAGACCGTGCCGGTATCCAGCAGCACGATGGCAAGGTGAGCCAGGGTACTCTTGAGCAGCAGGGGCGCATTTCGGCTGAGCGCGGCATCCGCTGCACTTAGCCGCGATAGCACGCCATGCAGCACCGGGACGCGCATGAACCGGCCATGAGCGGCGCTGGTCCGTCCCGCGAGGGCAAGGACTCCCGCCGCCATTGCGCTACCGAAGACGGCCAGCAGCAGGGCGGCCGCCAGAAGCAGGGGCGGTGCATCGCCGCCGGCCACGCTGATGCATAGCGCCGCCACCAATGCCGCGACATAGGCGACGTAATATGCCGTGCCGTCGATCACCACGGCAGCCATGATGACGGGGCGGGGAATGCCGTTTTGTGTGAGCACCCGGCTGACGATAAGTGCCCCGCTGATCCCTCCCGATGGCAGCGCCTGGTTGATGAAGAGATTGGTCAGACTGAGCTTGAACGCCAACCATATCGGCAGGTTGAGTCCGGCCGCTCGCGCCACCAGGCGCCAGACTTCGCCCTGGGCCAGATAGGTGTTGGCCTGCAGCGCAATCGCGAGCGCCAGCCACCATGGCTGCACTTGCCCGGTGAGGCGCAAGAACTCTCGCCCCGCTGTGAAATGGAGCGTGGCGACGATCACCCCGGCTAGTATGGCGAGGCCGACGATCCAGGACAGCCAGCGCGCGGCGCGGCCTGGCAGCAGTTCCCCGCCATCGCTGTCGGCGCTCACGCCGCCAGACGGCTGGTCTGGCGCGGCGGCGGAAACATGGCCAGATGCTGAGCCTGCGCTTTTCGCATTCTTGTCCCACATAAGAGCTCCATTTTGGCCGCAGCGGGAAGGTTCTACACTATACTACCGATTCAGGCAACCACGGGAGCAATGCCATGTCTTTGCAACGCCAGCCATTGCCGTGGTGGTTGACGCCTGGCTTGGCGGCGGATTCAGCCGTTGGCCTGTCAGCCGCAGAGGCGCAAAAGCGCCTTGAGCGCGACGGCCCGAACCGGCTGCAAGAACGCCATCACCAGTCGCGCGTGCATGAATATCTCAAGCGCTTCCGCAATCCGCTCGTCATCATCCTGCTGGTTGCTGGTGCAGCCTCGGCGTTTAGCGGAGAGGCCGCCAATTTCCTGATTATCAGCGTCATCATCCTGCTGAGTGTGACGCTGGATTTCTTCCAGGAGTTTCGCGCCAACGCGGCTGCGGAAAAATTGCGTCAATCGGTGTCGGTACGGGCCACGGTGCTGCGCGACGGCCGCTCACAGGACATTCCAGTGGCCCAGGTCGTTATCGGTGATGTGGTGCTGCTGGCGGCCGGCGATCTGATCCCGGCGGACGGCCGTGTGCTTGCAGCGCATCATTTCTTTGTTAAGCAGGCCCTGCTGACCGGTGAGCCTTACCCCGTTGAAAAAAAGTCGGGTGAATTGCCGGCCACGGCAACGGAACTGGCGGAGGCCAGCAACGCCGTGTTCATGGGGACCTCGGTCATCTCCGGCAGCGCTAGCATACTGGTGGTCAAGACCGGCGTGGCCACCGCCATCGGCGAAATCTCGGACAGCATCAGCCACCAAGCGCCGCCCACTTCCTTCGAGATGGGGACGCGCCGCTTCGGCATGCTGATCATGCGCCTGACGATCCTCTTAGTGATGTTCATGCTGCTGGTGAATACTCTGTCGCACAAGCCATGGTTGGAGTCCTTTCTGTTTGCGCTGGCGCTCGCCGTCGGGCTGACGCCGGAACTGCTGCCGATGGTGGTGTCGGTCACGCTATCGCGCGGCGCCTTGCGGATGGCGGCAAAGCAGATGATCGTCAAGCGCCTGTCCGCCATACAAGACCTGGGCTCGATGGACGTGCTGTGCACCGATAAGACTGGAACCTTGACGGAAGCAAAGATTCAAATGGAACGGCATGTGGATGCGCTCGGGCAGCCCAGCAAACGGGTGCTGGAACTGGCCCATTACAACAGCTATTTTGAAACTGGGCTGAAGAGCCCGCTGGATGAAGCCATCCTCAGCCACGAACACGTCGACGTCGGCCTGTGGCAGAAAATTGACGAAGTGCCATTTGACTTTGAGCGGCGGCGGGTTTCCGTGCTGATCGACAACGGCGCGAGCCGCTGGCTGATCGTCAAAGGCGCGCCGGATGAGATCATTGCGCTCTGCACCGCTTACGAAGTGGAAGATGGGGCGCGCCAGCTACCGGTGGATGAACCGGCCCTACGTGATCTTCATGCCCAGTGCCATGCGCTGGAGGAGGCTGGGCTGCGCGTTCTGGGCATAGCCTGGCGCCCGGTATCACGCGATCATCCGCACGCGGCGGTCACTGACGAGACCGGGCTGGTGTTGGCCGGCTTTGCAGCCTTCCTTGATCCGCCCAAGGCGAGCGCGGCGGCGGCGCTCAAGGAACTTCAGCAGCTTGGCGTCGCCATCAAGATTGTTACCGGCGACAGCGACTTGGTGACGCGGCATGTCTGTAGCCAACTGCAGATCCCGGTGACGGGAGTTCTTACCGGTAAGGAGCTGGCGCAGCTGGACGACCATGCGCTACGCGTCAGGGTAGGACAGGTCAACCTGTTCTGCCGCGTCAATCCGGCCGAGAAAAATCGCGTGATCCTGGCGTTGAAAGGGCGTGGCCACGTGGTCGGCTATTTGGGCGACGGTATCAATGACGCACCGTCGCTGCATTCGGCGGACGTTGGGCTATCGGTTGATTCAGCCGTTGATGTGGCCAAGGAAGCGGCCGACATGATCTTGCTGAAGCCGGACTTGCTCGTGCTGTACGAGGGCGTGCTCGAAGGCCGGCGCACATTTGGCAATATCATGAAGTACATCATGATGGGCACCAGCTCCAATTTCGGCAATATGCTGAGCATGGCGGGGGCTGCGCTGTTCCTGCCTTTTCTGCCGATGCTGCCGACCCAGATCCTGCTCAACAACATCCTGTATGACGTCTCCGAAATGCCGATTCCATTCGATGCCGTGGATGCGCAACAGATCGAGCGCCCGCGTGTTCTTGATCTCGGCTTTATTCGAAATTTCATGCTGACGGTTGGTCCGGTCAGCTCTCTGTTTGACTTCCTGACCTTCTACGTCATGCTGAACGTGCTGAAGGCCGACGAGCGGCTGTTTCAGACCGGATGGTTCGTTGAATCGCTGTGTACCCAGGTGCTGGTCATATTTATCATCCGGACCCGGGGTAATCCGCTCAAGAGCCGCGCCCATCCCTTGCTGGCGGCCACTTCGGTCGCGGTGGTGGCGATCGCGGTGGGGCTACCGTACACGCCGTTAGGAAGTTATTTCGGCTTTGTGCCGCCGCCTCTGCGCTTCTACGTCATTCTCGGTGGCATGGTGCTGCTCTATCTCAGTGCAGTGGAACTGGCGAAACGGGGCTTTTATCGCTGGATAAAAATGGCGACGCCAGCCGTGAATGGACTACAATGAACTTCGTCGGCACCGGCTAGGCTGGCGGCCTTTCCCTGAATTGCCCTGGCGGAAGATCATTACCATGATTAATCTTGCTTTGCTTCACTCAACGGCGTGCCAGGACGTGCTCGAGGCAAGCCGGCTGGAGGACGCACTTGACTATTGTGCGGCACAAGGGGTAGCACCACCTTTTTCGCCCTGCGTGCAAGGGACCCCTGAGTATGCGCAGTGCGTTGCGCGTGCCAAGGAAACCCTGTGCGACTATGGGTGGTGGGAAAAGCGTTTGAAGCTGAAGGCGGCACGCGAGCCGCATGCGCACCACAACAGCCTGCCGCCCAAAGCTCCTTGAGGGCGTCTCGGCCGCGTTTTACTGTCTGTGCGCTTGGGCCTGCGCAGACTCAATGCGAGTAGCCCAGGGGAGTCCTACAGGAGAGTGCCGTGGAATTTCCCCTCAACGCGTGATGGCAGGTGATGCTGGGGTGAACCCTGCTGACCACCCATGGCACCACCATTTGCGTGACGGTATTCCGGCAGCGCTGCAAGGCCCACCGTGCCTTGTGCTTGCATCCGGCGGTCAGCCATATATCCCTGCGGAGGAGGCTTCGGCTGGCGCATGTGCGACCCCTGGACAAGGCGCCAGCACGGCTGCGCTTTGTGCTTGCCAACTGCCCCCTGGTCATGGCAGGACTGTGCGCCCCGCCTGCTCTGCCAACTGTCCACAGTCGGGCCAGGCAAGGTACGGACGGGAGTGCTGCGGCGACGCGAGGCCGTGCGCTTGCAGGGGCGCGATCTCGCCCATTTGTAGCGGAGG
>Ga0187845_1000123_pt1 | contig 42351 bp, 41 predicted proteins | sample SpaLakP09_SKY_68_FD_134515 | JGI IMG/M metagenome (GOLD analysis project Ga0187845, IMG submission 134515) | Oligotrophic lake water microbial communities from Sparkling Lake, Wisconsin, USA - SP09_SKY_68 | ecosystem: Environmental > Aquatic > Freshwater > Lake | place: USA: Sparkling Lake... | reverse complement strand
TCAGCCGGATTTGCGGGCTGCGCGCGCCGTGACCGCAGACACAGGGAGTACGACGCCGATTTCTCAGGCTGCAGCTTGCCACTGATCGTTGCATCCGGGCAGTGGCAAATCCCACCGCGGTGGCTACACTGAAACGGTGCGTCGCTTCCTTGTTTACCTGCTTCTTCTCGTGGTGCCGCTGCAGTTCGCTTGGGCTGCGGCGTGCGGTTGCTGCGACGCCTTTGGCGGTACGACGACTGAGCACTTGTGTCACCAGGAGCTCGAGCAGGCGTCCGGGCATGCGCACGCAGGCAAGGATGGCAAAACTTCCAGGGCAGGCAGCCAAACGCACGTCTCCTGCGAGAAGTGTCATTTCGGCTCCAGTCTGACTTTGGCTGTTTCCTTGTTCGTGCCAGACCAAGTGTCCGGGCAAGGCTTGTTCGCAGAGCCGTTGCAACCCGCTTCTTACATTCCCCCGCTGCCAGAACGCCCCGACAGATCGCGCGCCGCCTGATCCGGCGAGACGCGCTGCTTCACTTCCCTTCAGCCGCTGGCGACGTCCGTCGGATCTCCTCTTTGGTCTTTACCATTTGGAGAGTTCGATGCGAATGCAGATGCCTGGGCTCGCGCGCCTGGGAAGAGGCCAACTTGAACGGTTGCCTGGCGTCCACAGGCGAGCACTCGTGGCGGCGACAGCGTTGGTCGGTGGGGCGCTGTTGACTGGCTGCGCGGGTGGGGCAGTTGCTACTGCCCACGATGGCTACTGCTATCGAGCCCGCCGACGCTCCGGATCGACGGCGACGTGCATCCAGGGCCCCGTTCCTGACGCCGCCGCTGATGCGCTTGCCAAGCAGTTTGAACCAGCCCCAGGAAGGTTGACTCTTTATCTGGTGCGCCATCGGTGGGCAGACACGGTGAACGTGGTTGTCGTCGGCATCGGTGGCGGGCAGATGCTGCCCACGGTGCCCGCGTCCTTCGTCAGGTTTGTGACCGCGCCGGGTCCGGCATGTCTGACTTTTCAATGGGCAAAAGGCAGCGGCGAGTTGGTCGTTCAGGGCGAGGCGGGGCAGGTCGTCTTTGTCGACCTGGTGGGCAGTCTGTGGTTCTGGAACGAGAACTACCGACTTGAACCCGGAGATCTGCACAGCAAGGAACGCGTCTTGAAAAGTCGACTGGTCGCAGACGTGGAAGTGGGCGCGCCGCAATGATGGACAACCGACAGCGGGGCGACGATCGCGGCGCAGAAGTGAACTTGCCGCCGGAAACCGCGGCCGCGCACCTTGAGGCGCTGGCCAAAGGCATCAACGACGTCGACATCATCATCCAAGGCTTGCGGAACAAGGTGCCGCCCGCAAAGCCATGGCAGCGCCAACTTCACGCTCAGTTGGCCGAGGCTGATCGCCACATCGAGATCCTCAGGCTGACCATCGCGTTGGAGCGAGACGCCAGGGAGATTTCGGAGGCCGCTGCCCAACTGAAGCTCGTGCTGCAAAACGCGCATGTGCAGATTGCCGGTGGGCGGGCCGATGGCTGGACCAAGGGTGCCGTACAGGTGGCACTTCATGCCGCCTGGCTGATCAATGCCTTGCTAGCACCATGAGCGGCGCCCATCTCCACTGTGTCGCCAGCAAGACAGCGACGACGTCAACGTGGGGCTCGCCGAAGGGGATCGATCGGCCCGAATCCTCACCAGCGCCGGATGACGCACAAACCCTACTCAACAACTTGCTATCAGCAGGAGACGTCGATTGATGAACGATCCTGGCGCTACGCCGTCCGCCATTTGGCAGAACGACTTTACGGTCGACAACTTGATCGACTACGCACGCGCGTCAAGGGCGTTGTCGGAGTACATCCGTGTCCTTGTGCATGATGGTTTCAACCATCTCGTCGTGCCTAGCCGTGGGGCAGTGCCGTTCATCGAAGCGGCGCACACGGCATGGCGCCTTCAAGCGCGTTCGATGCCCACGGTGCAGGAAAGGGTACATGAGCTCGGCCAACTGAACTCGTCCCCGTTCATCCGGGAACTCGTGCTCCCGTTCTCGGCCGATCCGCAGGATGCCACGCAAACCACGGCGGCCATCCGGCGCTATTGGTCTCGCGTGCTCGCCGCGCTGGTGCGGCGCAATGGCACCGACCCCTACCTGACGTTCTACAAGATTCTGGTCGAGAACTTGGCAAAGCGATCTTGGCTGGCTGCTTTGCCGAGCAAGCTTCCCAATGAAAAATTCATCTTCGTCGACTCGGTCGTCTCGGGCAGGGCAATCTGCGAAATCTTCAAGGCATTCGAAGAGGTGGGGCTCGACCAATGCCACTTCATCCTGATCGTTGACGCGGGCGGCGCGGAGGTGGCACCGCAATACCAGCGCGTCATCGAGCAGATGGCCGGCTTGAGGCGATGCACGCTGATTCCGGTAAATCGCCTGTTCACTGAGGACCGCGGTCCAGCTGTCAGTGGCGTCTGGAGCACCGTCTACCCGCAGGTGCTCGATGCGGTGCGCAAGAAGTTCGAGTGGGCAACCGATGCTTATGGTGCGGGAACGTTCTATCACCGGGTATCGAGCTCGCAGGTGACCCAACGCGAGGGAATCGGGGACGCCGAGTACAACATGCCGGTCACGCGCATGTTCGCGTCGTTATCGGTCGGGATATTCACAGCCGTCAGTTCGCTGCACGAGATGGAAGTTGCGGAGCGCAAGCTGGCGCAAGCAGTTGGATGCGACGTTGATGGCTTCGATGACATGCTGGCCGACCGAAGGTTGGATATCGAAGGCTCGATGCGCCGGCAACTGGAGTACCAGCTGATGAAGTTCCGTCAGACGGTTGAGGAAATGAAGCCCTACACGCCACTGGACAAGCAGACGACCCGAATCCTGGCCGCGCCGCGGGTCCTCGATGCCCATCCCAACGCCGTCGTCGACGTCTCAAGCTCCCACCTTGTGCGCGTCACCTTGCCGGAGGCGGAGATTGCCAACGTCATGCGGGAGGCAGATCGAGAACTCGCGTCAGGGAAGGACGTCCTGGACGACGATTGGTTCCGATAGCGTGCCCGTCGAGAGGACGTCCGCATTGGAGCGCGGCGCCTGCGCGGCCTGGTGAGGTCGGAAGCGTCCTCCACCGGCGCGCCGGACTGGCCATCAACGTCGTAGCGCCGGAAAAAACAAGGCTCTTTGCGCATTGGTTGGTGACGGGCTCAAGCGCCGACAGCCAAAGCCAGGAATGGCGCGGGTTGGCGAGGAGATTGGGCGGACCGGTCCAGGGCTCGGAACCAGCCCAGGTAGCTGGCCAAGTACGAACTGGCTACGCCGTTGAAGCGGCGCATCCAGTTCTTGAGCCTGGCGTGATACGCGTTAGCGTTCTGGATGTGCCAAGCGCCCTGCACGCGCTGACCCTTGGAGAGGTTCAGCGCATGGTGCTCAACGCCCAGATGCCGGGCCGCCGCGCCCAGCGAGCCACTGCAGTCCGTACAAAGCACCACGTCCGAGGCCAACACTGGCGCCAACACGGCGATGGTCTGAGCCTTGCCGGCGCGCGGCAGGATGAAGTCCGCCGTCGCGCCTGAGCGGTCACGTGCCACCAGCACGGGCTCCTGTTCGTCGGACAAGCCTCGCTTGGCGCCGCTGCCGCCTCGGTGTCGTGCCTTGCGTGCCTGCACCCGCTGGCCCTTGCTGGAGCGCAGGAAGTAGGTCTCGTCGGCCTCAACCACACCTTGCAGCAGCCGGGCCTTGACGCCCTGGGCCAGTTGGAGGAAGCGGTGACGCCAGCGGAAGGCCGTGCTGGGGGCCACCGCCAGGGTGTCGGCCGCCTGATGCACGCTCAAGCCCTGGCGCAGCACTTCGGCCTGGCGCTCCCATTTCCCCTTGTGCCGCAGCCGAGCCAGCGGTGTCTCGGTCAGCGAATTGAAGGTCCTGGCGCAGTGGCGGCACTTGTAGCGCTGCAACCCGCTGGCGTGCCCATTGCGAACCACGCGCTCACCTTGGCAGTGCGGGCAGACCTGCGGACGGGATTGCACCGTCTGCACAACCCGCGCGGCCTCATCGACATCGCTCAGGGCCCGCATCAGCTCCTGCCTTTGCACTAGCGTCAGCTTCGACGCCTCGGCCAGCATCTTCTTGAGTTCTCGGCTGCGCATCTGTGGCTCCTCATGCCCCGACCCTCGGGGCCATGCAAGCCAATGTCTTCTTGCGATAGCTCACCAGCTGAGCCATCACGAATCAATGCGCAAAGAGCCAAAAACAAAGCCCCGGCTAGGGCCGGGGCTCAACACTTCTTCGCTGTCATCACGTCGAAGCGCCTGCCTCAGGGAGGATAAGCAGGGAGGCAGCCCGGAGGGCCACCTCGCTGGCAACTCTAACACCGCGGCGGAGTCGAGTTGAGCACTGCAGGCCTAGCGATGACGGGGGCAGGCTGCCAGTGCGGTGTCGTCGGTCCGGCACGAGTTGCGCGAAAGTCCGCTCAGCGCGACTTGCCGCGAACCTGAGCGTTGAAGCTAATCCGTCAGGATGAGGGGGCGCGAACGACCAGTCTGCGAAACACGGCATCTACATCCTCGGCAGCCAGATGCGCGCCGCTGTCCAGCCACCCGGTGAGGACCGACATGAAGGCGCCTGTGTAGAACCTCACCTCAAGATCGTCAGTCGATGCCGGTGCGGGTTCTTCACGGCCCAGCTCCTCGCCAATCTGTTTGCGCACCAGGGCGGTAACGGCGGCCATCGCAACATCGCGTCCTCGACCGGTGCCGAGCGCCCGGATGTGCTTCAAGTGCGCTTTGGCATGCTGCAGCAACGGCAGGCTGAACGAGAACAAGCGACCTTCCGACGGCGGCCCCACGAATTCAGCTTCAAAGGCGGCGATACCGCTGCGTTTGAGATCGTCCTTGCCGCGGAAGTGCTCATAAAAAGTTGATCTGCCGACGTTGGCGTGTTCGCACAGATCCTCGACCGTGATCGCCTCATAGTCCATCTGCAGCGTCAGCGAGAGCAGAGCCTCCTGCAAAGCCAGTTGCGTGCGGGAGATTCGACGGTCGGTTGGCGAAGCTGGCATGGAGAGGCGAACAAATGCGGGCCAGTGTCCGGTTTCGGACGATCACGCGGCAATGTCGGTTGACCCGGCGCGCGCCTCTTTCTACCGTGGCGTCAACAGCGTAACCGATGCGATTCATGCGACTTAGCCCAACCTGGCGCAAAGCCATACTTGTTGTCCACTTGGCCAGTTCACTGGGATGGCTAGGTGCCGTTGCTGCCTATTTCGCCCTCGCTCTCAAGGGTCTCAACGGCCCGGCAGACCTGGCAACGCGGTCGGCCTACCTCGGCGTGCAAGCCGTTGGCTGGCGCGTCATCGTGCCGCTGGGTGTCGCGTCTATTGCCACAGGGGTCATCCAGGCACTGGGCACACCCTGGGGGTTGTCGCGCCACTACTGGGTCCTGGTCAAGTTGGGTATCAGCGCCCTGGCGCTCGGTGTCTTGCTGCTGCACATGGGGCCGACTGACGACCTCGCCAGTGCAGCCACCCACGCCGTGTTGCAACCCGCCGACCTTGCGGGGACACGGTTGCAACTGGTTTTGGATTCAGGGGCGGCCCTGATCGTCTTGCTGGCCGCCGCCGCACTCGGAACCTACAAGCCACGCGGTGAGACGCCGTGGGCTCGGCACGATAGGTCACCGGATTCCGCGGCAGTCCGCAGGACCGGGCGCTGGCTCAAGGTGTTTGTGGCGTCCGTAGCCGCAGTGCTGGTTTCGATCATCGTTGCCCACCTGACTGGACACAGTCCCCACCAGCACTGACTATCGAGGGTGCTACACGCGGGTCGCACCATCGAGTTTGCGATGCACGAAGGAAACGAGGGCAAAAACGTCCAAGGCGTCCTGATCAGGCATCGGCCAGGTGACCTTGGGTGCATGCGCTGCGGGGTTGCGGATCGCGCCAAACAGTCCGACGAGCAGATTGCTGATGCCCTTCTGCTCACTCACCTCGGTGTCCGTGTGAAGGCTGTTCAACGAGAGGATCGGTGCCTTTGTCGACAAGGCCTCATTGACGAGTTCCGCCCCGTCGCTGGTCAGGCCGGACATCTGGCGAAGGCGCTCGGCCACCCCCTTGACCGCCTCCAACACCGCATGGAAGTAGTTCTCCGTCAACAACTCGGCCTTGCAGTAGGCAAAGACCTCGGCATGCGTGCCACGGGCCTCCAGCATGGTCCTGAGATGCTTGGCGCGCGCGACAGCGCCCGACACCGTCGTTTCGCGGGTGGTCGTGATGGACCGACCCTGGTCGTCGACCGCGAAGCCGGCCAACGACAGCGCGACGTTGAGCCCGTCCTGCATCCGATGGAATTGCTCGGGCCGCTGAACGAAGCGCGCGGGCGCCATCGCGCGGTTGATGAACATGAGCAGGTGGTTGCCCACCTGATGCTTGTTCTGCTGGAGCGCGAGTGCGTTGAAGATGCGCTTCCACTTGGTCATGCCCGCGGCCGGATCTTCAACGCCCATGTCGGCCAGGATGTGACCGATCTCCTGACCGGTCAGGCCATCGGCGGTATCACCCAGCACCCGGCAGGCGGCTTCCATCACAGAGGTGTCGAAACAAGGCTGATGGCTCATCTTGTCGGCTCAAAAGACCGCGAGTTTGACGCCAAGCCGTCGCCGCGACTTGGTGCCGGGCTTCAGGCAGCTTCTTTAGGCGGTTGGAGCTCCTCCGCACCTTTCCTTGCCAGCCGCCCGCGCATCAAAACAAACGCCGCCGGCACCACAAAGAGCGACAGCAGTGGCGCCGTCACCATGCCGCCGAGCATGGGTGCGGCGATCCGGCTCATGACCTCGGAGCCGGTGCCCGAGCCCCAGACGATGGGCAGCAGGCCGGCGAGGATCACAGCGACTGTCATGGCTTTCGGGCGCACGCGCAGCACGGCGCCCTCGCGGACGGCGTCAAGCACGACCTCGCGGGTGATGGTGATACCGGCGCGCTCCCGATCTTCCAGAGCATGCTTGAGGTACAGCAGCATCACCACGCCGAACTCGGCCGACACCCCGGCGAGCGCGATGAAGCCCACGCCAGTGGCCACGGACAGGTTGTAGCCGAGCAGGTACAGGAACCAGATCCCGCCCGTCAGCGCCAGCGGCAATGTCGCCATGATGAGGGCGGCTTCCTCGGCACGCCGGAACGTCAGGTACAGCAGCACGAAGATGATCAGCAGCGTCGCCGGCACCACCACCTTCAGCCGCTCGTTGGCGCGCTCCATGTACTCGAACTGGCCGGAGTACGCCAGGCTCATGCCCGGCTCCAAGCGGACTTGCTGGGCCACCTCGCGCCGCAGGTCACCGACCACCGAGGCGAGGTCGCGGCCACGCACGTCGATGTAGACCCAGCCGGACGGGCGGGCGTTCTCGCTCTTGAGCATGGGTGGACCGTCGACGAGCGCCACCTTGGCCACGGTGCCGAGCGTCACCTGTTGGCCACTGGGCGTGAGAACCGGCAGGTTGCGCAGCTTCTCCGGCGTGTCTCGAAGTTCGCGGGGATAACGCAGGTTGATCGGGAAGCGCGCCAGGCCCTCCACCGTCTCGCCGACGTTCTCCCCGCCGATGGCGCCCGAGACCACGGACTGGATGTCGCTCACGTTCATGCCGTAGCGCGCCGCCGCCACGCGGTCGATCTGCACGTCGACATAGCGGCCGCCGGTCAGGCGCTCGGCCAGCGCCGAGCTGACGCCGGGTACTTTCTTGGCGACGGCTTCGACCTGGGCGGCGACCCGGTCGATGGCGGCGAGGTCGGCGGCGGACACCTTGACCCCGATGGGGCTCTTGATGCCGGTGGCCAACATGTCGATACGGTTGCGGATCGGCGGGATCCAGATGTTGGTCAGCCCCGGCACCTTCACCGTGCGGTCGAGTTCCTCGACGAGCTTCTCCGGGGTCATGCCCGGTCGCCACTGATCGCGGGGTGTGAGCTGCACCGTGGTCTCGAACATCTCCAGGGGTGCCGGGTCGGTGGCGGTCTCCGCGCGGCCGGCCTTGCCGAACACGCGCTGCACTTCCGGAACGGTCTTGATCATGCGGTCGGTGATCTGCAGCAGCTCGGCGGCTTTCTGGGCGGAGAGGCCCGGGAGCGCTGACGGCATGTACAGCAGGTCGCCTTCGTCCAGCGGCGGCAGGAACTCGCCGCCCAGGCGCATCACCGGCCAAGCGGTCGTCGCGAACACCGCGACGGCCACCACGAGCGTGGCCTTGGGCCAGCGCAGCACCGCGTCCAGCGCAGGCCGGTACAGCGCGATCAGCGCGCGCGTGATGGGGTTGCGCTGCTCGTCGGGGATGCGCCCGCGTATCCAGTAGCCCATCAGCACGGGGATCAGGGTCACGGACAGGCCGGCCGCTGCGGCCATGGCATAGGTCTTGGTGTAGGCCAACGGCCCGAAAAGGCGCCCCTCCTGCGCCTGCAGCGTGAAGACCGGGACGAAGGACAGCGTGATGATCAGCAGCGAGAAGAACAACGCCGGTCCGACCTCGACCGCCGCATCGGTGATCACCGCCCAGCGGGCCTCACCCTTCAGGTCCTCGCCGGGGTGTGCGTGCTGCCAGGCCTCCAGCTTCTTGTGGGCGTTCTCGATCATCACGACGGCAGCGTCCACCATGGCGCCGATGGCGATTGCAATTCCACCGAGCGACATGATGTTGGCGTTGAGGCCCTGCTGCTGCATGACGAGGAAGGCCGCCATCACGCCCAAGGGCAGCGAGATGATGGCCACCAGCGCCGAGCGCAGATGCCAGAGGAACACCACGCACACCAGCGCGACCACGGCGAACTCCTCAAGTAGCTTCATCGACAGGTTGTCGATGGCGCGCTGGATCAGCGAGCTGCGGTCATAGGTCGTGACGATCTCGACCCCCTGGGGCAGGCTGGTCTGCAGCTGCTTGAGCTTGTCCTTGATCGCGGCGATCGCGGCCTGGGCGTTTTTGCCGGTTCGCAGGATCACCCCGCCACCCACCGCCTCGCCTTCGCCGTCCAGCTCCGTGATGCCGCGGCGCATCTCCGGGCCGATCTGAACGGTGGCGACCTGACCCAGCAGCACCGGCACGCCGTTGCGGCTGGCCAGCACGATGCTGCGGAAGTCGTCCAGCGACTTCAGGAACCCGCCCGCGCGCACCATGTATTCCGCCTCGGCCAACTCCAGCACCGCGCCGCCGGCCTCCTGGTTGCCGTTCATCAGCGCCTCGCGTACCTGGTTATGCGTGATGCCGTAGGCGATGAGCTTGGCCGGATCGATCACCACTTGGTACTGCTTGACCATGCCACCCACCGTGGCCACCTCGGCGACGTTGGCGACGGCCTTCAGCTCGAACTTGAGGAACCAGTCCTGCAGCGCGCGCAACTGCGACAGGTCGTGGCGGCCGGTGCGATCCACCAGCGCGTACTGGAAGACCCAACCCACCCCTGTCGCATCGGGGCCGAGAGACGGTTTCGCCGTCGCTGGCAGGCGCCCCTGCACCTGGCTGAGGTACTCCAGCACCCGGGAGCGAGCCCAGTACAAGTCCGTGCCGTCCTCGAACAGCACGTAGACGAAGGAGTCGCCGAAGAACGAGAACGCCCGCACGGCTTTGGCGCCCGGCACCGAGAGCATGGTGGTCGCCAGCGGGTAGGTGACCTGGTTCTCGACGATCTGTGGCGCCTGGCCGGGATAGCTGGTGCGGATGATGACTTGCACGTCGGACAAGTCCGGCAACGCGTCGACCGGCGTCGAGCGCAGTGACAGCACGCCGGCCACGGCGAGGAAGAGCGTGGCCAGCAGCACCAGGAAACGGTTACCGACCGACCAGCGGATCAGGGCGGCGATCATCGTGCGCCTCCCTGGGGCTCGCGCTGCAGCGTGACGACTTCGTAGCCGTCCTGGCTCTCCCGGAACGAGAAGCGCACGGTGTCGCCCACCTTCATGCCCTTGGCCAGATCCGGCCGCGCTAGCCGGAAGCCCATCTGCATGGCCGGCCACTTCAGTGCTGGCACGGCGCTGTGATCCAGCGTCACCCCTTGCGCAGAAAGCTCCACGATCTTGCCGACCGCCTCAAGGGCGGAACCGGTCGAGGCGGACGCCGACGGGGCTGCAGCGCTGGCGGCGAGCGCAGCCGGGCTGGCCTGGCGCTGCATCACACCCTGCATGCTGGCCTCCGAGTCGATCAGGAACTGGCCGGACGCCACGACCTGCTGGCCGGGCTGCAGACCCTCCAGTACCTCCAGCTTGTCGCCCAACTCGCGGCCCAGTCGTACCGGGACAGGCGTGAAACGTCCCGGCTGCTCGACCACGTAGACGACCGCACGCTGACCGGTGCGGATCACCGACTCGGCGGGCACGACGAGGGCTTCCTCGGCCGACCCGCCCAAGCGCATCTGCGCGAACATGCCTGCCCGCAGCCGGCCCAGAGGATTCGGCAGTTCGGCCCTGACACGCAGCGTGCGCGTCTCGGCGTTGGCTTCCGGCAGGATCGAGGTGATCTTGCCGCGCAGCGTCTCGCCGGGGTAAGCCGATAGGAGCACTTCGACAGGCTGGCCCACGCGGGCAGCGACCGCTTGGGCCTCGGGCAGCGCGGCTTCCAGCCAGACCGTGGACAGCCCGGTGATGCGGGCCAGGCTCATGCCTTGGGACACGGTCATGCCCGGGCGAACCATCAGCTCCTGCAACAACCCCCCGGTCGGGGCGTGCACGGTGGTCAGCGCCTGGACCTGTCCGCTGCGCTCCACCTGCTGGATAAGACCGGCCGGCATGCCGAGCAGCACCAGTCGCTGGCGGGCAGCTGCGGTCAAGGCCTCGTCGCCGCTGCGGCGCACCGCCAGGAACTCCTGTTGGGCACCGGCCCACTCGGGGACAAGCAGCTCCGCGATGAGGGTGCCGGCAGCAATGACATCGCCCGGTGCCAGCCGGGCCACCCGCTGCACGAAGCCCGCCGTGCGCGCCTGCAGGATCGCCACGTCCCGTTCGTTGAGCTGGACGGTGGCAGGCACCTGGAACGAGGCGCCGATGCGCTGTCTCTCGACGGTGGCGGTTCGCATGCCAAGGGTCTGCGCGACGCGCGGGTCGACCGCAACCCCGCCGGCAGGCGCGTCGTCGGCGTACTTCGGCACCAGTTGCATGTCCATGAAGGGGGACTTGCCGGGCTTGTCGAACTTCTGCTGCGGCACCATGGGGTCGTACCAATAGAGCGCCTTGCGCTCGGCGGCCGCGCCCTTGGTGGCGTCAGCGGCACCAGACGCCTCGGAGGGCTGGCTGGCCATCGAGGCCGAGCGCCAGTGGGCAGCGCCGTATCCCAGCCCTGCACCCAGGGCGATGAGCAGCGCGGCTGCAATGGAAGATTTCTTGCTGGAGGTCATGGGGTCACTCCGCGATGAGATAGGCCAGGCGGGCCTGCTGGGCCAGCACCTGGGCTTGGAGATCGAGGCCGCGCAACTGCGCTTCTGCAGCGTTCTTGCGGGCGGCGAGTACGGCGCCGAGGTCGGCGCGGCCGGACTGGTAGCTGGCCAGGGCCACCTCGGCGCGCTCACGGGCAAGCGGCAGCGTCGCGGTCTGCTGCCGCTGCAGCACGCGCTCCAGGCGCTGCAGTTCGGCGACCTGGGTATCCACCTCAGCGCGGATGCGGCGCAGCGCATCCTCCCGCTCGGCCTGAAGCCGCTCGACGTCTTTGCGGCGGGAAGCGACTATCGGTTCCTGGCGTGTGGCCCGTGACACGGGCAGCTCAAAGGTCAGCTGTAACGAGACCATGTCGCCAAAGGACCGTGCGCGGTTGCCGTAGGCGACTTCCCAGCCCCAATCGCCCTGGCGCATCGCCTCAGCCTCGCCGAGGTCGGCGCGCGCCATCGCCAACATCGGGCTGAAGGCGAGCAGTTCGGCATGCCGATCAAGCCCACCCAGCAATCGCGCCAGGTCCGGCCGTAGCGTTGGCGGTTCAGACGCAGCAGACAACTCCGGCTGGTCGCCGGTCCAACGGCGCAGCTGGACACGTCCCTGCTCCACAGCGGCCTGCAGTTCGTCCCTGCGATCAGCCAGCTCCAGGGCCTCCTGGCGCACCATCAACGCATCGCCGGGCGTTGCGGCCCCGGAAGCCACGCGTGCGGCCAGGGTGTCCTGCAACAGGCGGTTCTCTTGCTCTAGCGACGCGAAGACGGTCAGCCTTCTCTCGGCGAAGTGCAATCCAATCCAGGCCAGCGCCGCCTCCCGGCGCACCGCCAGGCGCTCGGCCTCCAGCACCGCGCGCTCGCGCTCGGCTTTGGCGTCGGCCGCCCCGCGCTGAGCGGCGCGCTTGGCTGCGTTGGGCACGTCCTGCATGAGGCCGATGCGGCGCATCGTCATGGACTCCCGGTTCCAACTGAAGCGCTCGGGACCGGAGATCGGAAAGTTTTCGAGGCCGACAGCCAGCTTCGGGTCGGGCAGGCGCCCGGCGGCCGTGCGCGCCTGTTGCGCGCCTTCTGCCGCGGCCTGGCGCGCAGTCAGCGCAGCGGAGCGCTGTTCAGCGAGCAACAAGACCTGTTCGAAGGTGACTGGGGCCGCGTGCACGGCAGCGCCTGCGAGTAAGCCTGCCGCGATGACAGCCTTACGGATGCGGCGGCAGGTAGCTCCCGTGCCGCTGGAGCGGGACCAAGGTCCCGCCCAAAAGAAGATGGCCATGATGGCGCTCCACAAAAACCCTGGAAGCAGTCGACGAGCGACCGCGAGACGTGGGCACGCCACCGCGCGTGCGGCGGCGCGGACGTCAGGGCTTAATTGCGGAGGACCTGGAGGGTGAGATAGACCGGCAGCGTGCCGTCCGGCGGGCCGGTGTGGGCGGTAATGACCGCAGGGAGGGCCTCGGCGGTCTCGGGCGGGAGCCAGAGCGCCAGGCGGGTGAAGAGCTGGTCGAGTAGAACCGCGGGCGCAAGGTCAGGCGCCGGCGCGTTGTTGACCGTTTGCTTGTCGCGGTCGCAATGCGCCTTGCATAGCTGCGGCTGCTCGGCGTCCATCCCGGACATCTGGTCGCAGTCGGCCATACCGGCCATGCTGACCATCGGCATCGATTCCGAGCCGGTAGAGGCGGGGCAGGCGTAGGCGGCCGTAGAGAGCTGCAGACACACCAGCACCGCCGCGAGCAAGCTCGCGATCCAGCGCCGGTAGGTCTTGTTCAACATCATGGGGCAAAGTCTATCCGCGTGTGGCCGAGGGCGTTAGATCCAGATCAAAGGCTGAGAGTTTTCGTCCATACCGAACGCGTGAACGATATGCGTCGGGGTCGGGTTGTGTCGCCTTACACCATGGAAGTTTTGACACGCAAGGGACCCGTGATCGAGCTAGGTTTCGGCTCAGATCTGCATGTTCATGACTTCGCTGTAGGCCTGAACCAGCCGGTTGCGCACCTGCAAAGTCGCCTGAAACGCGATGCTCGACTTCTGCCCGGCGATCATCGTTTCCTCGAGGCTGACCGTCGGGTTGTCGAGCGAGAACTCCCTGCTCAACCTGCCTGACTCCTTTTGCAAGTCGCTCGTGGTTTGAAGCGCACTTGCCAAGGCATCCTGAAACCCTCGCCCTCGGACCGAAGCCGGCTTGGTCAGTGCCTCGGCCGAGCGAGCGATCGACTGGATCGAGTCCATCGGCGTCAATCTCATTTGCACAGGGCACCTCGCTCGATCGAATAACTGGGATAGACGGGGCAATATCGCTCGTCTTGCGGCTGCCAAAGGATGCGACTTCGAGCGGCGTCCCAGCGCCCAGATTGAGCGGTCCTTTGGAGGCAAGTTCGCGCCTTTGAGATTACGGACGAGGCGGGGCGGCGACGCGAGCTTCAGTCTGCCAACTCATCCAGGATCGGGCAGTCAGGGCGATGGTCACCGTGGCAGCACTCGGCCAAGCGCTCCAGCGTTCGCTTCATGGCGTCCATTTCCTTCATCCGGACTTCCAGGTCGGCGACGTGCGCCAGCGCGATGCGCTTGACGTTGGCGCTGGCCCGGCGCCGGTCCTGCCAAAGCTTCAGAAGCTCGGCGATCTCCGCCATGCTGAAGCCCAGGTCCCGAGCACGCCGGATGAAGCGCAGGGTGTGCACTTCCTTGTCGGTGTACTGCCGATAACCGGAGTCGGTCCGCCCGACCTTGGGGAGCAGGCCCAGCGATTCGTAGTGCCGGACCATCTTGGCGGATACGCCCGACCGGCCGTCCGCCTCGCCGATGTTGAAAGGGCCGGTCATGCTCATGCTGCTCATTGAATGCTTCCTTTCCAGCGGCGCAGCATCAGCGCGTTGGTGACGACGCTCACGCTGCTGAAGGCCATGGCCGCTCCGGCCACCACCGGGCTGAGCAGCCCAAAGGCGGCCAGCGGAATGCCGACGACGTTGTAGACAAAGGCCCAGAACAAGTTCTGGCGGATCTTGGCGTAGGTGCGGCGCGAGATGTCGATGGCGTCAGCGACCAGCGCCGGGTTGCCCCTCATCAAGGTGATCCCAGCTGCGTGCATGGCCACGTCGGTGCCCGTGGACATCGCGATGCCCACATCCGCAGCCGCCAGGGCAGGGGCGTCGTTGATGCCGTCGCCGACCATCGCCACGCGCCGGTTTCCACTCTTGAGCTCGGCAACGATGTCGGCCTTGTCCTGGGGGAGGACCTCGGCGCGGAATTCGTCGATACCGAGCTGCCGGCTGATGACGGTAGCGCTGCCGCGGTTGTCGCCGGTGAGCATCACCGTGCTGACGTCCATCTCATGCAGACGCCGAATCGCGTCCACCGCTGACGCCTTGGCCGCGTCCCCGAACGCCAGTAGTCCAAGCAGGTGAGGGCGCTCACCAGCCTCGGCGAGCCAGGACACCGTGCGTCCCTGGGCTTCCATCGCGGCGGCGACCTTGGCGAGAGCCGACAAGTCGACGTTGAGCTCCTGCATGAACCGCGTGCTGCCCAGCCGGAGGTTTCGTCCGCGCACGACGGCCGCCATGCCACGTCCGGCAACGGCCCTGACTTCGCTGGCCGGCGGCACGCCGACACGCTCACGCTTGGCAGCCTCGATGACCGCACGGGCCAGCGGATGCTCGCTGTTGTTCTGGATGGCGGCGGCCGCTCCGAGCATGCTGCTGGTGTTGCCATCGACTGCCTCGAACGCCACGAGTTCCGGCTTGCCCTCGGTCAGCGTCCCGGTCTTGTCGAAGGCAACGACCTTGACGCTGTGGGCGACCTCGAGCGCTTCGGCGTCCTTGATCAGAATGCCGTGGCGCGCGGCGACCCCGGTGCCCGCCATGATGGCGGTGGGCGTGGCCAATCCAAGGGCACAGGGGCAGGCGATCACCAGCACGGCGACTGCATTGAGGATCGCAGCCTCCCAGTTGCCCGTGCCCAGCCCCCAACCCAGCAGTGTCACGACAGCGATGCCGATGACCACCGGGACGAACACGGCGCTCACCTGGTCGACGAGTCGCTGGATGGGCGCCTTCTTCGCTTGCGCCGACTCGACCAACCGGACGATGCGCGCCAGGCTGGATTCGGAACCTACCGCAGTAGTCCGGATGAGCAGCAGACCCTCAGCGTTGACGGAGCCGCCGGTCACGCGATCACCGACGTGCTTGGCCACCGGCAGGCTTTCACCGGTGATCAGCGATTCGTCGATCTCGCTGGCACCCTCAACCACCTCGCCGTCGACAGGAATCCGCTCGCCTGGGCGCACGACGACCTGGTCATCGACGCGAACTTCGGCGATCGACACATCCAGGTCCACACCGTTGCGGCGAACCCTGGCTCGTTCGGGTCGAAGGGCGTTGAGCGCGCGGATGGCCTCGGTTGTCTGGCGCTTCGCACGCGTCTCCAGCCACTTGCCGAGCAGGACCAGCGTGATAACGACCGCCGAGGCTTCGAAGTACAAGTGATTCATGCCCCCGTCGCCGTGGACCCACAGCTGATAGGCGCTCAAGCCGTAGCCCGCACTTGTGCCCAGGCGACGAGCAAATCCATGTTCCCGGCGCCAGCGCGCAACGCCTTCCACCCAGCACGGTAGAAGCGCGCGCCAAGCCAGAACTGGACTGGCGTGGCCAACACAAGTTGCAGCCAGCCCGGGAGCATCCAGTGGGCACCGAACATGGTGGCGAACATCGGAAGCACGAGCGGGGCGGAGAGCGCCATAGCCACCGCGATGGGCCACCATTCAGGCAAAGCCAACTTTGCCGATGGAGCATCTCGGCCGCCCGACTCGTTGCGACTGGCTGCAGCTGAACCAGGGGCGGGTACGACGCGCGAGGTGTAGCCGGCCTTGTCGATGGCCGACAGCAACGCGGCGACGTCGGCTTCCCGAGTCGCGACCTTGACGTGCGCTTGCTCGGTGGCAAGGTTGACCTCTGCCTCGGTCACCCCGGGCACCTTTTTCAAGGCCTTCTCGACGCGCGCGACGCAGGATGCGCAGGTCATGCCCTCGACCTGGAGCGTCACCGCCTGCTCGGGAACGTCGTAGCCGGCCTTCTGGACCGCCGCGCGCAGGCTGTCGAGACTGACCTCGGGCTCGGCGTCGACCGTCGCGGCCTCGGTGGCGAGGTTGACGGTGGCCTCACGCACGCCAGGCAGCTTGGACAGCGCCTTCTCGACACGGCTCACGCAGGAGGCGCAGGTCATGCCCGCCACGGGGAACTGCCACTGCCGGGTGGCGGCGCTGGGTGTGATGGAGGCCGTCGTGTTCATGGTTTTCCTTTTCCGGCGCGTCGTGTGCCGGCCATGAACGGAAGTCTCAAGCTTGCCATGATGGGAAGGTCAAGCGGTTTGTGCGTGGATCTTTTGGCGACCTGCCGCGAGCGGCGGGTATCAGCCCAGCAGCCGGACCCGCTCCTCGATGAAGCCGGCAATCTGGGCCGGCGTGAAGCGCCGGGCGTCGACATAGCCGTCGGTCTTGAAGTCCCCTTCCACCGGCCCGTCGTCAGTGCGGACAAACATGATCCGGCCGTGATCGCGCTCCATGAGGATCTCCTTGATCGCCCGGAACTCGATGCCACACCATTCCTTGCGCTGGTAGTCGCCGCCGATGAAGACGACGATCAGCTTGGAGCGGTTGCGGTAGAGATCCTGCAGTAGGTTGTCCAATGAAGGACGGGCCAGCTGCGACCCGTAGTTGTTGTCGTAGAAGTAGGAGTTGGGGCCAAGCCGCCGCTCCAGCTCGGCAGCCACCGCTTCCACCGTCGCCCGGGCTTCCCCGGGGAAAGACAGGCCGACGTCGAATACATGGGTGGTGATGTCGACTGCACGCGAGATGTCGCGGACCCAGGGCGGCAGGGTGATGCCAGTTGCCTTCAGCTCCTTGGCCAGGTTGACCTCCTTCACCGCCCAATGGGTGCGGTTCAATTCCCACTTGCCGATGTCCAGCTCGAAGGAATACGTCACGAGGTCCTTGGCGGACAGGAAGGGCTGCACTGCTTGCAGCTCGTATTCCAGGCGCACCTGACCCTGGCGCTTGGTGATGTCGGTCAGCACGCCAAACTGGGGAGGCGTGTCGCTCGGGGTCTCATATGCAAAGATGCAGGGCAGCTTCTTCAGCTCGTTGATCGCCCCAGCGTCCAACGCTTCGAACTTGCGGCTGATTTCCTTGTCGGTGTACTCGCTCACGCAGCGCGACGCCTCGATGGTCCAGGGGCCGCCGTCCCAGGTCCCGTCTCTGCCCGATACCAGCAGGTTGTACATGCTCTTCCCATGTCGTTGACTTGATGGCGGCTATTTTCCCGCGCGCAGGCGAAGCGAGTTGAAGACGACGCTGACCGACGACAGGCTCATGGCCAGGGCCGCAATCATGGGCGACAGGACCCAGCCCGTGAACGGGTAGAGCACGCCGGCGGCCAGCGGCACGCCCAGCGAGTTGTAGAGGAAGGCGAACATCAGGTTCTGCCGCATGTTGGCAACAGTCGCGTCGGAGATGGCCCGGGCCCGGGCAATGCCGCGCAAGTCACCCTTGACCAAGGTGACCTGCGCGCTGTTCATCGCCACGTCGGTGCCGGTGCCCATGGCCACGCCCACATCGGCCTTGGCCAGGGCAGGGGCGTCGTTGATGCCGTCTCCGGCCATGCCGACGACGCGACCCTCCTTTTGCAGGCGGTCGACGAGGGCCAGCTTGTCGGCAGGCTTGACCTCGCCGTGGACCTCATCGATGCCCAGTTGCTGGGCGACCGACCGGGCGGTGGTCAGCCCGTCGCCAGTGGCCATGACTACCCGCATCCCAGCGCTTCGAAGGCTCTGCACCGCCTCTGGGGTGCTCTGCTTGATGGGGTCAGATACGGCCAGGATGCCGAGCAGCTGGCCGTCCTCTGCCAGGAACATGACGCTGCTGCCTCGTTGGCGCAGTTCTTCGGCCGGACCGCGAAGATCTGATACGTCGACCCCCTCCTGCTCCATCAGCGCAGTATTGCCAAGCGCCAACCTCCGCCCTGACACCTGGCCCCGCACGCCGATACCGGTGGACGACTCGAAATCAACGGCCTGTTCCAGCGGCAGCTTGCGGGCGCGGCCGGCGTCAACGATGGCATGGGCCAGCGGATGCTCACTGCCTTGGTCCAGGCTCGCCGCCAGAAGGAGAATTTCGTCCTCAGACCGTCCTGGAACTGCGATGGCTCGCTCGAATGCCGGTTTGCCCTCCGTCAGCGTGCCGGTCTTGTCCACGATCATGGTGTTCACACGACGGAAGTTCTCGATCGCCGAGGCGTCCCGGAACAAGATGCCCTGCGTCGCCGCCTTGCCCGTCGCAACCATGATGGACATCGGGGTCGCCAGGCCAAGAGCGCAAGGGCAGGCAATGATCAGCACGGAAACGGCGTTGATCAAGCCGTATTGCCAGCCCTGGGGACCGCCGAGCAGACCCCAGGCGAAGAAGGCGGTCAGCGCGATGCCGATCACGACGAGCACGAACCAGCCGGCGACCTGGTCGGCCATGCGTTGCATGGGCGCCTTGGAACGCTGGGCCTGCGCGACCATCTGCACGATCTGGGACAGCATGGTCTGGGAGCCCACCCGCTCGGACTGCATCACCAGGGACCCGGTGGTGTTGATCGTGGCGCCGATGACCTTGTCGCCGGGACGCTTCATCACGGGAACCGGCTCGCCGGTCAGCATGGCCTCGTCGATGGCGCTGGAGCCTTCTAGGACCACGCCGTCCACTGGGACTTTTTCTCCAGGCCGCACGCGCAGTCGATCACCGACGTGCACGTGGGTGAGTGGCACATCCGCCTCGGAGCCGTCCGGTTCGATGCGGCGGGCGGTCTTGGGCGCCAGCCCGAGCAACGACTTGATGGCCGCAGTGGTCTGGGAACGAGCCCGCAGCTCCAGCATCTGACCCAACAGCGTGAGCGAGATGATGACGGCCGCAGCTTCAAAGTAGACACCGATGCGGCCATGAGCCGCGAAGCTCTGCGGGAAGAGCTGCGGCGCCGCGGTCGCCACGACGCTGTAAAGGAACGCCGCGCCGGTGCCGATGCCAATCAACGTCCACATGTTGGGACTGCGGTGCAGCAGAGACTGCCAGCACCGCTCGAAGAAGGGCCAGCCCGCCCAAAGAACGATGGGCAGCGAAAGCCCCAGTTCAAGCCAGCTTTGCGCGGCTGGTGTCATCAGGCCCAGGCGGTGTCCGCCCATTGCCAGGACCGTGACCACGATCGTCAGCGGCAACGTCCACCAGAAGCGGCGGGAGAAGTCGCGCAGCTCCGGGTTGTCGTCGTCTGCCGTCGCCTCAGGGATCAGCGGCTCCAGCGTCATCCCGCACTTGGGGCAGTTGCCCGGCCGATCCTGTCGAATCTCCGGGTGCATGGGACAGGTGTAGATCGTCGCGCCAGCCGCAGCCGCTTCTCCCACGTTGGAGATCGCGGCCGCGGTAGGCCGTAACGCAGCGGCGGGGCCCGCCGACGCCGGCGGCTCCTCGGGCACCGCCCCGTGGTCATGATGTTTGTGTGCGGCCGAGGTGCCGTGGACGGCATGATGTCCATGGTGGTCGCCGCCCTGGGCTTTGGCCGAGGCGCCCTGCAGAACGAGGTTCATGCCGCATTTCGGACAACGCCCGGGTGCAGGTTCGCGAACCTCGGGATGCATGGGGCAGACATAGAGCGGCTTCACGTCTGGCATGGGGTGGTCGTCATGCGGATGGGGATCCAATTTGTTCTCCAGATTCGACCCGCTGCGACCGCAGGATCGGACACAAGACGTCAATCGTCCTTTGAACGCTCACCATGCTCCTTCTGATGTGCGCCATGGCCGTGCCGATGTCCGAAGACATGCATCAGAGGGCAGGCAAGCAGAAGCACGAAGGGAACCGCCTGCAGGACGTGGTCGAAATGGCGCGTCAACAGGAAGTAGGCGCCAATCGCGCCGAGCACCCAGGCGATAAGGCCAAAGAAGCGGCGGGCGGGACTGTTGGGGGAGGAAGAGGGCGTGTTCATGAGCCCATGCTCGGTGAACTGTCCGCCCAACCTCTTGACCTCGATCAAGCACACACCTCAGCGGCACCCACCGCAACAGCTTCCACCGGTCTTGGACGCCGGCATTGCCGAATCCGCGAAGGGCATGGGTGTGTAGCCGGCCTCCTGGATCGCTTCCTTGAACTCAGTCTCATCAGCAGACGAGGAATCGATTTGGACACGTTTGGTGGCCAGGTCGACCGTGACGTTGGCGTCCTTGTCAGCTTGCTTCACTGCCTTGGTGATCATGCTTACGCAGTGGCCGCAGGTCATGTCGTTGACTTCGAAGGCGATCATCTGGAACTCCAGGTTGGTACTCGGTGACTGCACTTTGAAGCCTCCCACCGTGGCAAGGTCAAGTGGTCCTCACGAAAATATCAGTCTGCCCTGTCGAGCGGTCGATGGCCTCTGGCGAAGCAGGGGCTGTGATCAATGAGAGTGGTCCGCTGAGGACTGGCCCGCCGAAGGTGCGCCCTGCGCCATGCGACGGCATTCGTCGGCACAACGACGGCAAGCTTGAGCGCAGGCCTGGCAATGGTCCATCTGGTGCTTGGTGCATTCCTTGGCACAGGCCTCGCAGATGTCTGCACACAGGGTGCAAATTGCCTGGGCGTTCTCGCTGCCGCGGGCCATGGCGGCGGAAGCAAGTTGGCAGATCGCTGCGCAATCCATGTCCAACGCGATACAGCGCGCCATCATCTTGACGTCCTGCTCCTGTAGGCATGCTGTCGAGCAGTGATTGCAGGCAGCTGCGCACTGGTCGCAGGCCTCGATACACGATGCGTGTTGTTGATGGGCCATGTTCTTGCTCCTTCGAAAACACCGGAGATTCGGCGCCATGCATCGGCAAGACACGCACCCAGCTTTATGCGTCCGAATCTGCCGTACGCAAGCGCACCGATCCCTGCTCACGGAAGCCGCGAGAGATCGGTCGATGCTTCAAGAAGAAGTTGCAGTGAGTCAGGTCAAAACTACATCTCGCACGTCGCGGTTCCAAGGGGGCGCCGACTGAAGCGCGCGAGCCTAAAGCCCGGCATCGCCTCTCAAGCGGCGCCGTTCAGCGCACCGACCTCACCTTAGAAATCCGAACCGAACGCCAAGCGCACATGAAGATGACATTTCCGTAATGTTCATCGCCCTCGCTTCGTGGGCGGCTTTAATGACGCGAGGTTGGCCGCTTGTCGTGGCCGACGTAATGTTTGCTGCTTCACTTTAAACGCGGGGGGAGCGAGCGTTCTGGCTTGACCTTCCCACAGGGGCAAGCTTCATCATGTGCGGCTCGAAGCCCGCCGTCGTGCGTCCACGACCCACTGACAACTCATGACCTCACCGCAAGAGCTGGGACATTTCGAGCATCGGTTTGAGGCCAGACCCGAAGCGTGCCGCCGCCTCGCGATGCTGTTGAAGCTGGCTGTACGGAAGGTAGCGGATGCCGAGTTCAGACACGCGGGAGAACGCAGGTCGCCTCAATTGCAGCTGGACATCGTCGCGCCGGCTGTCAGGCGCCACCAGGAACAGCGTGCTGCCTGCGCCGACCGTAGTTCCCAGCGCCAGGTCCAGCATGCGCACGATGCCGGAGTAGATCGAGGTGGAGTGCTCGACCTCGAACGCAGCGCACACCTTGCCGCTTCCGGCCTCGAGCCACACCACGTCGATGAGCCGGACCGACTCGGCGCCGGCCGTGTTGGCGCGAGTGAATTCCGCAGTGCAGCCGTCGCCGAGTTGACCGTCGCCATAGGCTCGGCCGCGATCGTTAGTGGCGATCCAAACCTCGCACCCCAGGGCCTTGCCGAGATCACGCAACCAGCCCTGGATCTGCGTGTGCGTGGTATCGCTTTCGCGTTCGGCGGCCCACTGCTTCTGCAGTGCTGCAGATTCGGCGCGCACCTGCGCCAGATCGGCTTCCCAGGCTTGAAGGGTCGCACTGTCAGTGGCCAACGGAGGCGCCTGGTAGCGACCCGAGCCGATTTCGAACAGCAAACCAGCCAGCGCGCCAAGGTCGTTGGACAGGCGCGTGCGGTGCTGAGTGTTCAACCGGATCGCGCCCTCGCGCATGGACAGGTAGTGGTCCCATCGACCCAGCTTCACATTGCTGCCCGTCACGGCGTTGTAGCCCTTGACGATCGCGGTGTTGAACGGCAGGACCAGCGTGGGGTGGATGAAGTACAGCAGGTTTGCGACCGCCGGGCCCAGCCCCTTGATCTGCTGCGCGTCGATACGCTGGATCGCGTCGATCACCGCCTCGGCCGTGTCGCAGCAATCGCAAGCGTGCAGCAGCCGCGCAAACGCCCGTTGGTTGTCGGCGTTTTCGTAGATATCGGGGATGCGGAGCTTGGGCTTCCACAAGAAGGCGTGGTCCGCACCTTTGAAGATCTGGCGCTGCTCGGCAACCGACCCCACCACCGTCTCCAACGTCGAACCACGGTAAGCGTTGCCGAAGGTGCCGGCTTCGATGTCCTTCACGATCTCCCCGATGCCTCGGCGGATCGACCGGAAATTCTTCCGCCGCTCTTCCCACAGGAACCAGCTGTTGTAGGTGCTGTGCGGATCGGCCTTCCAGTGGTCGATCAACAAGGCAAGGCTGTCGTGCATTCAATCCTCCCAGATCAAGATGGATTGTGGCGGTGGCCATGCCCGGTGGACATGCAGAGGAACGCGTATTGCCACCGCGCGCCCTTCACCGTGTTGGCGGCCAGCCCCCCGTCGCGGTGTTCCGCAACGCTCGCACCGCCTATATCTCAGCTCTCGGAGAACCCATGATCGTCCAGCCCATCGACTATTTCCTGATCGTCTGGTTTGCGCTCGCCGGCCTGAGCGCGGCCTACGTGGCGTGGGATCAGTTCCGCCACAACCCTGAGCCCGTGGTGATGAAGTGGGGCTTCGTGCTGGTGACCCTCTACATGGGGCCGATCGGGCTGCTGCTGTACGTGATGGCGGACAAGGAGCCGGCGCCGGGCGAGCACGAGGTTTTCATCAAGCCGCTTTGGAAGCAGGGCGTCGGCTCGACGATCCACTGCGTCGCTGGAGACGCGACCGGGATCATCCTGGCCGCGGTCGTGACGGCTTCGCTCGGACTGTCGATGTGGGTCGACTTGATCGTGGAGTACGTGGCGGGCTTCGCGTTTGGTTTGTTCATCTTCCAGTCGCTGTTCATGAAGAACATGATGGGCGGCAGCTACTGGGAGAACGTGCGCAAGTCGTTCATGCCTGAGTTCATCAGCATGAACGCCATGATGGCGGGGATGGCGCCCGTGATGACCTTGCTGATGATGGGGCGCGACATGCGCGGCATGGAGCCGACCGAGATGCTCTTCTGGGGTGTGATGTCGGTGGGCGTCATCGCCGGCTTTGCGATTGCCTACCCCGTCAACGTCTGGATGGTGTCCCGGCAGATGAAGCATGGCCTGATGACCCAGCGCGACACGGCGCATGGCGAAACGGCGCCAAACGCGCCCACGAAGCAAGGCGCCGAGAGCATGCCGGCCTCGATGGAACACCAGGGCCACGCGATGCACGGGAAGCATGTGGCGGAGGGCGCCGGACACGAGAAGGCCATGGCATCGGTCCCGGCCAATCGGTCTTCCGACCATGCAGAGCACGCGAAGCCGGAGGGTTCCGAAAGCAGTCAGAGCGGCGCATCCCACAGCGCCTCTCATGGCGGACAACATGGCGCTCATGCCATGCAGCCTCAGGTGACGCGGCCGCAACTGGTGACGGTGGGTCTGTTCACCACGTTGATGCTGGCCGGCGGCATGACCTTTCCGGCGATCTTCGTGAACATGCGACTCTCAGCGCGTGACGTCCAGGCTTCGATCATGCCGCCTGGCATGAAGTCGTTCTGGGATACGCCGGGCGAGGCCATGCGCGACATGGCGGCGGTCCATCCGCGTCTGGTGCAGCACGAGCCACCCGCCGACGCGCGTGGAGACCGACCTTTGTTCGAACGCAATGAAGACGGCGTCAAAGTGTTTGAGCTGGAGACCGGGGTCGTGCGTTGGAATGTGCTGCCCGACGTCAAGGTCGAGGGCTATGCCTTCAACCAGCAGATCCCCGGCCCACGCATCCGCGTCACGGAAGGCGACCGAGTGCGCATCAAGGTGACCAACCGGCTGCCCGAGTCGACAACGGTGCACTGGCACGGCCTCATCTTGCCCAACGGCATGGATGGACCCGCCAACATCACCCAGCAGCCGATCCCGCCAGGTGGCAGCTTCACCTACGAGTTCACGACGGAGCAGGCCGGCACGTTTTTCTATCACACGCATGACCACGCCGACCGTCAACAGGCGCTGGGACTGTATGGCGCGCTGATCATTGATCCCAAGCCTGGATCACCAGCGGCAACCGAACTGCGCGCCGACAAGGAATACGTCATCCAGTTGCAGGAGTGGCTGCAGCGCGAAGGCCTGACGTACCCAGCCATGCTGATGGAGGGCGCGTTGCCGAACTACTTCACCATTGACGGCAAGGCCTTCCCGTCGACGGATACCGTCACGATGAAGGTCGGTCAGACGATCAAGTTGCGCTTCATCGGCACCAACAACAACTTTGTTCACCCCATGCATGTGCATGGTGGGCCCTTCACCGTCGTAGCCCGCGATGGCTACGACCTCAAGCCAAGCGCGCGATTCGAAGCGGACACCGTCAATGTGGGCCCTGGACAGCGCTACGACGTGCTCTGGACAGCGCGGCGCCCCGGGAAATGGCTGGTTCATTGCCACATCCCTCATCACACGACCAACAACAACGTCGAGCACCACGGTGGCGGCGGGCTGATGATGGTGTTGGATGTTCGAGGCTGAACGGAGACAGCAGGTGCAGGACATACCCACCCAGGCTTTGCCCAACGCTCAATCCAGACCTCGCGGCACTGATGTCGCGGACTGCGTCGTCATCGGCGCTGGGCCGGCGGGACTCACCGCCGCCATCTACCTCCGACGATTCCACCGGGACGTTCGGGTGATCGATGCGGGCGAGCCGCGCGCCGGGAAGATTTCCCGGTCTCACAACGTTCCAGGATTTCCCGATGGAATCGCGGGCCACGAACTGCTGCTGCGGATGGCGGTTCACCTTGAACGCATGGGAGGCGTCGTCGCCCGAGGCAAGGTTTGCTCAGTGATTCGGGTAGAAGAAGACTTGTTCGAGCTGGGACTTGGAGAGTCAAGCTTGCGATGTCGCTACGTGCTTTTCTGCACCGGCGTCGTCGACAGGCCGGCGGCGATACCAGGAGCTGACTTGGTTGAGGATGCCGGCCTGATGCGCTACTGCCCGGTTTGTGATGGCTACGAGCACACCGGCAAGCGAATCGGCGTGCTGGCCAACTCTGCCCACAGCCTGGATGAGGCCAAATTCCTGAAGAACTTCAGTGATTCGGTGAAGGTCATCCCGGTGGAGGGTTGTGTGGAATCGATAGGGGCCCAGGCAGCCGAGCTGGAACTGGAATGCCTTGCCGGCCTTGCCACTGAGCTGTCTGTTGATCCGTCAGGCTGCGTGGTTGTCCAGGTGGGCCGAAGTCATCAGCAAAGCGTCGACGTCCTGTACTCGGCGCTCGGTGTCGATCCCCGCGCGTCACTGGCCCGGTCGCTGGGCGTCAAGCTCGATGATCGGCAAGGCATCGTCATCGACCAGCATTGCCGCACGAACGTGCCCAACGTGTATGCCGCGGGAGACGTGGTCAGCGCGCTGGACCAGATCAGCGTTGCCGTGGGGCATGCCGCCATCGCAGCCACGTCAATCCACAACGCCTTGGGCTCAGTGAACAGCTCTGGAAAGTAGGGCAGGGCGCGCGTGGAGCGTCGGGCAGCGCACGGTCAGGTAGGTCTCACTGGGTGGTGCCACGGCGGTGTCACTGTCCGGCGTCACCATCCCTGCATGCTCGACAATCTCGCCTTGCGTTTTTTCACGCGTGCAGTACCGCTGCTGCTCTCAGCGCTGATGGCTCCGGTCGCCGGCGCGGCAGAGTCCCGTGCCGCGTCGGAGTGTCGGAGCACCGTTTTGAACGACGAGGAAGCGGAGGCTGTATGCGTGCTGCCGACGGCACAAACGGACAGGGCAGTCCGCTTCCAAGCGCGCTTCCTTGGCAGCCACGACGACAGCCTGGTGTCGCTTCGCTTGGTCACACTCAGTGGCGCCCCTGTCTCCCGCAAGGAAGGGAGCAAGACAGAGTCGCGCTTTGAGGATGGAGAAGTGACCCTGGAATGCGCCGTCACCTCACCGGCGCCGCGATCCGGCGGCGAGCTGAGGGTCAAGATTTCCATGCATCACCTGCAGCTTGACAAGACGGAGCTGCTGATCGACTGAAGACCGCGATTCACGGCGGTAAGACGCCACAGTGTTCAGCCGCCCAGGGTGCGGTCCTGCCTCTGGAACCACGCAAGCGCGCTGTCGAGATGCGATAGGTCAAAGTCTGGCCAGAGGTCGTCGACGACATAGATGTCGGCATAGACCGATTGCACGGGCAAAAAACCGCTGAGGCGACGACCGCCGCCCCAACGCACGATCAGCTCCATGCGCGACACCTGCTCGGAATGCAGCTGACCGGTGCGCAGGCCATCCAGGTCCCACTCCCAGCCGTAGTTGACGAGGAAATTGACCTTGATGCCGCCTGCGCACCGCTGCCGGTAGCCCGCCAGTTCGGCGGGGAACTGGGATGACCGCTCATCGCCGACAACGAGAAGGGCAGCGCCACGGCGAACGATCTCTTGCGCAAAGGCCACGCAGGCCGACCGAAAGTGTTCCGTCTGCGCGGTGGGCCGGCGGGTGTTGTCCTGAGTGAATCCGTAGACCGACACCTCCTCGATGCCGAGGTGTTGGCATTGCTCGAAAAGCGATAGACCGGGTTCGATGCCATGCGCGTAGCCTGCCTCTTTCGGCAGGTCGTTTCCAACTGCCCAGCGGCGGTTTCCGTCGGGGATGAAGCCAATGTGGCGGGGAAGAACCATGCGGGTCAGCGTCGAGAGGTGAAAGAAGGAATGCGGAGCGTCGCAGTGGCGTGAGTGGTGCTGGTTCGCATCCGCGCCTACGTTCCGGTCCAGAGTGGCTTTGCCGCAGTCATTGACGCGAGCGCAGGCGAAGGTCAAGAGTGGCGCATCGCCGGCTCCGCGTAGGTCAGCATCAGCAAGCCGAAGATCAACAATGGCAGCAGCCAAGCGTCCCTGAGCCTGGCTGGAGAGTCCTGAGCAGCTGTTGCGCCGGTGGCCTGGCGAGACACGCCGGATCTCGTCATGAGGACCTCTGCAGCGCGTGCCGCCGCGGCTGTGAACAGGGCGATTGCAAAACCGCGGTGTTGGACCTGCATCAGTGCCATCGCGGCAGCATCAGCTGAACCACCGTGTTGGGCATGGGTAGCAAAGACTGTCGCCGTCACCGCGAGGGCCAGCGGAACTGCGAGCCGCCAGATGGGGGTCAACAGCCGGCCACTCAGCACAAACGCCTCCACTACGCCGGCGACGAACAGGCTGCCGCCCTGCAGAAGGTGTTGCCGCGTCTCTGCTGCGTAGTTCGCGGGTACAGCATCGCCATGGATCCAAACATCGGCCACGGATTCCAGGCCGTATCCGACGAAGAGGGCCGGCACCAGCCATGGAATCCAATGCCAGCGCCAATGGCCGCTTGCTCGGACAAGCATCAACAGAGAGACCGTGACGAAGGCGACACCTCCGATCCAGTGAACTTGTTCCGAAGTGAGATCCATGCTGGCTCCTGGGCTTGAGGTGCAGGCCTGCGTCCAGGCCTGATGCGCAGCATCTGCAATTCCTACGCCATCGCGAGCCGGCGTCTCGTGGCTGGTTCTGGCCGAAAAGCGCCGATTCAGCGGCGCGTGTTCGCCTGTCATCGGTCAGGACCAAGACACGTATTGCGTGCGGGATCTGGTGCAGCAAGTTCTCCCGGCTCTTGGAAGTTCTCCGCTGAGTTCATCAGCGCCCGGACATCGTCACGACGCCGACTTGTGTGCTCGTCTCAGGGCTGCTTGACCAGCTCGAGCTTCAACCGCACGTCTGCTTGGCCCTTGTTGCTCCACGTCCAGCAGTACACCTGCTCGCTCGTCACGTTCAAGGTGCCTTTGGACGAGGTGCTTCCATCCTCCTTGGCGGGGAAGCGCACGGCCTTGTCCTCGTGGTAATGGATGTTGAAGTTCATCGGTGCGCTGCCTTCAAAGGTCCATTGCACCTGCGCGCCCGGTTTGAGCCGGTCGCACACCTCCGCGAACTTGGCAGGCGCTACGGTCAACTGGTGCTCGTAGCGCCCGTTCGCGTCCCAAGTTACCTGGATGAGTTCGGCTTTCGCCCTCGGTGCGGCAACGATCAAGGCTGCAGTGGCGAGGAAGTAGAACGGACGGCGCTTGGAGTTCATGGAGGTGGCCTGGGAGTGGTTGGAGGTGAGGGCGGCGTGGTTGGGTGCGCTTCGTCATGCGTGTGGTGGCCGTGGCTGTGCCGCCATTCGAGCCAGCCCGCGAACGAGCACACGGCCACCGCGCCGACTAAAGCCAGAAGCAGCACAACGGCTTCCAGTTCGTAGGTCAGGTCGTCTACCGGATGCACGGCTGCGACTGATGGCTTTGCTATTGACCAGAATCGATCGCGGGGGGGCGTGCCCGATTTACCTTCTCCGCCGCGGTATCGCTTCCTGTGGCGTTGATGCTGGATTTCATCGGGGGTCCTTCTGGCTCAAAAGGTCATCGATACGAGTCGAAGACACGGGTGCCGCCGTCCTTGGCTACGAGCAGCACGTCGTAGGCTGCCTTGACTCCACCGCTTTCCATGCCGGGTGAACCCAGAGGCATCTCAGGGACGCTCAGACCCAGCGCGGCAGGGCGCTCACGAGTGAGGCGCAGGATGTCCGCGGCAGGCACGTGCCCTTCGATCACAAAGCCGTCGATCCTTGCGGTGTGGCAGGAACTCAGCGATTCCGGCATACCGAAGGTCTTCCGGAAGGGCGTGACGTCCGCCACGACGCGTGCCTGGACAGCGAAGCCGTGATCCTGCAGATGTTTGATCCACTTTCCGCAGCAGGAGCAATCGCGGGTGCGCCAAACCTCGATGCTGGGTTGGGGGGCGACCGCAAAGGATCGTGACGACACGCCACCAAAGATCGCCACGCCCAGGGCGGCCTTCATGCTCAGTTGCAGGAGCTCGCGGCGTGATGCCGCGGCCCCCTGATGCATCTGCGAGGACATGCCGGCCTCAGTGCTTGTGGTCGGCGTGGCCATCGGCCTTGGCAGCGGAGGGCTTGCTCGAACCCTTCGCGGCGGCGACGGTGACGGCACCCTTCATGCCGGCGTCGTAGTGCCCGGGCTGCAGGCAGGCAAAGTCGACCTTGCCAGCCTTGGTGAATTGCCAGATCACCTCACCGGTCTTGCCCGGTGCGACGGTGACCTGGTTGGGGTCGGAGTGCTCCATCTCCGGGAACTTCTTCATCAGCTCGTAGTGCTCCTTCAGCTCGGCCTGAGTGCCCAGCACGAACTCGTGCTTCACCCCACCGGAGTTCTTGACCACGAAGCGGACCGTTTCACCCTGCTTGACGTCCAGGCTGGACGGCGTGAAGCGCATGTTGTCGGTCATGTCCACGTTGACGGTGCGCGTGACCTTGGCGGCTTTGCCAGCCACGCCGATGGCGTCGCTGTCGCCGTGGCTGTGAGCGTGGCCGTCGGTAGCTTTGGCGGGCGCGGAAGCGGCATGGTCTACACCGTCATGGGCTTGGCTGGCGAGGGGGGCGAGCGCGGCAAGCGCGGCTGCGATGGCAATGAAGGACTTTTTCATGGGAACTCTCTCTTCTGAACTGATGAAGGAAAGGGGAAGGTGGTGCGCCCGGTCTTCATGAGACCCAGGCTGTTCTCAGTGGTTGTGACCCGATCCGCCTGTCGGCTTGCGGATCTGGACCTCGATCTCACCCGGCTTGTTACGCTTGGACGGCGGCATGGATTGGCCGCCTTCGCTCGCAAAGCGGGCGGGCTCCGGCATGGAGCCGGTCCATTCGAAGGCGTTGGTGCCCTTGGGGTGCTTGAACCAGCCCGGGTCTTTGTAGTCGCCGGCCTTCTGGTCGGCGCGTACCTTCACCACGCTGAACATGCCGCCCATCTCGACGGAGCCGAAGGGGCCTTCGCCGCCCATCATGCGGGCGGTGTTGTCGGGGATGGGCATCTCCATTTCGGACATGTCGCCCATGCCGCGCTCGCCCATCACCATGTAGTCGGGGATCAGCTTGTTGATCTCCTTGACCACGCCGCGGTGCTCCACGCCGATCATGGTGGGCACCTCGTGGCCCATCGCGTTCATCGTGTGATGGCTCTTGTGGCAGTGGAAGGCCCAGTCCCCTTCCTCGTCGGCCAGGAACTCGATCTGGCGCATCTGGCCGACGGCGACGTCGGTGGTGACCTCGTACCAGCGCGTGGATTTGGGCGTTGGGCCGCCGTCGGTGCCTGTCACCAGGAATTCGTGGCCGTGCAGGTGGATCGGGTGGTTGGTCATCGTCAGGTTGCCCATGCGGATGCGCACTTTGTCGCCCTTGCGCACGTTCAGCGAGTCGATGCCCGGGAAGATGCGGCTGTTCCACGACCACAGGTTGAAGTCGAGCATCGTCATGATCTTGGGCGTGTAGGCACCCGGCTCGATGTCGTAAGCGTTGAGCAGGAAGACGAAGTCGCGGTCGACTTCTTCGATCAGCGGGTTCTTGGCCTTGGGGTGCGTCACCCAGAAGCCCATCATTCCCATCGCCATCTGCGTCATCTCGTCGGCGTGCGGGTGATACATGAAGGTACCCGGCCGCCTGGCCACGAACTCGTAGACAAAGGTCTTCCCGGGCTCGATAGGCATCTGCGTGAGGCCCACCACACCGTCCATGCCGTTGGGCAGGCGCTGGCCATGCCAGTGGATCGAGGTGCGCTCGGGCAGCTTGTTGGTCACGAAGACCCGTACGCGATCACCCTCGACGACCTCGATCGTCGGGCCAGGCGACTGGCCGTTGTAGCCCCAGAGGTGCGCCTTGAAGCCCGGCGCCATCTCGCGCACCACGGGTTCGGCCACCAGGTGGAACTCCTTGACGCCGTTGTTCATGCGCCAGGGCAGGGTCCAGCCGTTGAGCGTGACCACCGGGTTGTAGTGACGGCCGGTGTTGGGCACCAGCGGTGCCATGGTGTCGGGTTTGTCCTGCAGGACCGGCTCAGGAAGCGCGGCCATGGCCACTCGGCTCACGCTGGCTGCAGTCACAGCCACGCCGGCACTGGCGCTACCGATCAGGAAATTGCGTCGATTGGATGTCATGGTGGGGTGTTGGGTTCAGTGACTGATCAGTGCGCAGCGGCGCCGGAGCGGCCAGGCGCTGCCTCGGTCATGCGGCTGATGTCGGCGCCGGGCGTTCCAAGGAGTTCGGCTTGCAGACCTGCGTCGGCCAGCCAGAAGTCGCGCTGGGCATCGATGGCTTGCGACACGCTGGTGATCTGCTCACGCGCATCGGCCAGCAGCTCGAACACGCCAATGAGCATGCCGTTGTAGCGAAGCACGTTCTCTTCGGCGATGGTCTTGCGCAGCGGCACGATTTCGTCGCGGTAGTGGCGCGCCAGGTCGTACGCGGTCCGGTAGGCGCTGTACTGCTCGCGCACGCGGGAGTTCGCCTGCACAGCGATCTGGGCCGTTCGGTTCACGGCAGCCATGTAGGCGGCCTGTGCGCCGGCTCGGCGGACATCGCCGAAGTCGAAGATCGGCAGCGGCAGGCTGAGGTCATAGCCCTTCTGCGGCGCGGCTCCGGTCGCGCTGTTTCGCGACACCCCGATCTCCAGGGCGTTGACGACGCTGGTGACCCGGGTGAGACCTTGTTCCCGGGCGAGGAAGTTCAGGCGTGAGCGTGCGAGTTGCACGTCCAGCCGTTGGTCGAGCGCGGTGCGGGCCACGCTTGCCTCGTCGCGCGGCGTCTTCGGCAGTTCTGGCAGCCGATCCGGCAGCTTCAGCTGCGCTGCCTGCGCGTCGTTCAGGCCGAGCACGCGGATGAGGGTTTCGCGGGCACTGCGCTCGGCGTGCTGGGCGCGGGCCAGCTGCGCCACGGCGTCTGCCGCGAAGGCCTGCTCGCGGGCGCGCTGCAGCTTGCTGTAGTTGCCCACAGCCTGCATGCGGCGGGCCAGTTCGGCGCTGGCGTCCGCAGTCGCCTTGATCTGCTGTGCATACAGGAGGGATTGCTGGGCTGCGACGGCGTTGACCCAAGCGCCGCGCGCCTCATTGGCAGCCTGTACGACGCTGCCGGCCAGCGACAGCCGGGCCATCTCCTGCTGGTAGCTCGCCATGCGCAGGTGGGCTGGCAGCAGGAGCAGGTCGAGCACCGAGAAGCTCAGAACTCGATTGATTTCGAGGTCCCGCGTGCCGCCCTCATTGCGCACCAGCCGCTCGAACGCGAACACCGGATTCGGCAGCCGGGCGCTTTGCGTGGCCGCGGCGGAGTCGGCAGCCGCTTCGTACAGCATCGCTTGAAGTGACGGGCTGTAGGCCAGCGCGATCTGCACGGCGTCGTCTGCTCCCAGCGGCCGGGCCAGGCGAGCATCGAGGTCGGACTGAGCCTGCTGACGTGCTTCGTCCGTCGTGAGCCAGCGGGCCACGGCACCAGATTGCTGGCGTCCTAAGTCGCGGGCCGCCTCGAAATTCTGGTTGATCGAGGTGCTTGCGCAGCCACTGAGGACCAGGATGGCGGCCAGGGCTGCGACTGCAAGCTTGGGGCTGCGACGCAGTCGTGACGTGCGCTGTTCAGCGCCCGAATATGACGTGGTTGATGTGGTCATGCTCAGTGGTGGCCGGAGTGGGAGCCCGATGCGGGGACGGACGCGGGTTGAGCCGCGGGCATGGCAGGGGATTTCGCAGCCCCGCCAGGCGGGGGTTTGGGCGTGGGCGAAGCCGGTTGACCTTGCATGGGCATCACATGGCCTTGATGCGGTGATGCCTTGCCTGGCGTCGACGCGCTGCTCGGCGTGCTCGCAGCCGGGGCAAGGGGTACGACTTGCCCAGCAGCGGAGGGGCCACCTTCTGCCGGCATCTTCATCCCACCATGGCTCGCGGGCATCGCGTCGTTGGCTGATGCCGGCGCAGGATCACCCCCCTGGGCTTCCTGCGCATACGCCTGCCAGCCGCCAATCTGGCGAACCAGGTCGTTGGACTGTCGCCAATTGGTGACCGGCTGCTCGGTGAATGGGCGGTAGCCCTCGAAGGCTGACCGATAGTTGGCCGAGGCGCCGGACGCAGCCTTGGACGGCGCGGTGCTGTTGGTCTGGGCAGCGGTTGCGCTTTGCTTGACCGCCGGCGGGGTGGGGCTCTGCGCGCTGGCAGGGCCGGCCAGTGCCGAACTGGCCAATGCTGCAGCGATCAGCACAGTGTGGTGAGGTGACATGAAATTCCTGCTTGTGCGAGCAAGGCGCGCCGAGGATGGACACACGCTTGCCAGGGAAGGGTAGATCGCTTTGGCGCGCCGGATCTGGCGGCGCTACGACTGGGTCGGTCAGGGCTCATCCAGCTCGCGCACGGCCTGTGCAGGCATGGCGGCGCCGCGCCGGCCCAACCGGCGCTTCAGGAGCGCGACGTTCGTGGCGGCCGCTCGGGCCCGCTCGTCAAGAAGGCAATGGGCGCCTGCGAAGTCCAAGCCATAACGCCCTGGATGGGTACCGCCTCATCGATGATCAGGGTGCGCGATGGCAGCGCGGCGATCGTGCAGCAGCTTGCGCAGACGCTGCACTTCGTCTTTCCTGGCTTGCTCAGGTCATGATGCCCGCCACCGTGCTCATCGTTCGGCTGGCTGCTTGAACCGCCGTTAGCGGCGTGATCATCGGCGGGATGGTCGTGGCCGGCATGGTGGTGGCCACGCGCTTCGTGGCCTTCGCCGCCCGCAGGGGACAGGCTGTCGGGTAGCGAGCCAGAGGGTGCCGCGGTCGACTGCACGACTGAGGCAGCGCCGATCGACACGTGGTGATGGTCTGGGCCGCAGCACAGCATCGATGCAGACGCCCATCCCTGCATGGGAAGTGCGAGGGCAAGGAGCCACATCAGCGCTGATCTGAGCCAGGACCGCATTCGCAAAGTCTAGTAGAGCGTCTCGGAAGAGGCATCTGTCCGGGCTGCCTGACTTGCACAAGGCAGCCCACGGTCATAAGCCCAGGCTGATTCAGCGTGCCACCAGCTCCGTCACCTTGATGGCGCCGTCGACGCGGTCGGCCTTGAACTTCACGGCGTCACCCACCTTGAAACCGGAAAGCGTGGCAGCGTCGGCGCGGAACACCATGGTCATGCCCGGCATGCCGAGGTTGTCGATCGGGCCATGCTTGATGGTGACCTTGCTCTGCTCGACATCGATTTTCTTGATCTCGCCCTCGGCGAAGCTGGCGCCCTTGGCTGCGGGCGCGGTCGCCTGCATTGGTGCTGATGCGGCGTCGCCTGCGGCCAGCGCCCAAGGGGCGATCGCACCGAGGGACGCAATGGTCAGGACGGAGAGAATCATTCGGATGGACATGGGTTACTCCTGGGAAGCTTGGCGGTTGCTAGGAACCCGCGGGTGCTTGTTCCTCTGGTCGCCACTTTAGGCACTTGGCTGGCACTTAAGGGTGACTGCAACATTACGAATTCGTAATGAAAGCCAGGCGAGCCACAGCGACACTTCGACGATGCGCATCCTCGTCACCGAAGACGAGCCTCGGCTCGCGGACTACCTCAAGAAGGGCCTGACCGAAGCCGGCTACGTCGTGGACGTGGCGAACAACGGCGTCGACGGCAGCCATTTGGCAACGGAGGGCGACTACGACCTCATCGTGCTGGACGTGATGCTGCCCGGCATCGACGGCTTCGGGGTCCTCCGGAAGTTGCGTGAAACGCGCAACACGCCGGTGCTGATGCTGACAGCGCGGGACAAGGTCGAGGATCGCGTCCAGGGACTCAAGGGCGGCGCGGACGACTATCTCGTCAAGCCATTCGCGTTCAGCGAGCTTCTGGCGCGCGTGGAGGCGCTGCTGCGACGTGGCGGTGCGGTGACGTCCCAGCCGCTGACGTCGATGCGGCTGGGCGACCTCGAGCTGGATCTGGCGCGGCGCAAGGCGACGCGCGCGGGTCAACGCTTGGATCTCACGCCCAAGGAATTCAATCTGCTCACGCTGATGCTGCGGCGGCAGGGAGAGGTGCTGTCCAGGACGGTCCTCGCCGAGCAGGTCTGGAACATGAATTTCGACAGCGAAACGAATGTCGTGGACGTGGCTGTGCGGCGTTTGCGATCAAAGCTGGATGATCCGTTCGACCAGCCGCTGTTGCACACCGTTCGCGGCATGGGCTACGTCTTGGAAGAGCGCTGATGGGCGGGTGCTGCGACTCTTCGCCGGAGCCGTCCCTCTCCTTGCGCGAGACCATATCGCTGTCCATGCGTTCCATCTCGGGCCGATTGACGTTGGCGGTCGCCATCGTGGGGTTGGCGGTCTTCGTGGTGGTGGGATCGATGCTCCAGTGGGCTCTGCGGCGTGAGCTGGAGCGCATGCGCGACCGCGATCTCGATGGCCGGGCCGACGTCGTTGCCCATTTTCTGGACGAGGTCGAGGCAGGGGACGATCTTTCCGAACTGCGGCATCACCTGGACGACGTGCTGATCGGCGATGGCCAACTGCGCATCTGGTTGATCGCGGACTCAGGCGCCGTGGTCTATGGCGGCAAGACCCGACCTGCAACTCAGCCTGCAGATCCCAACGCCGCGGTGGGAAAGCTGACGATCTGGCGCGAGGACGGCGTGGCGTTGACGGGGCGGTCATTTCGCGTCAAAGCGCATGGCCCTGTGCCCGACGGCATCGCGCTGATTGGTGTCGACACTCGCAGCGACCAGCGCTTGCTCAGTGCGTATCTGGGCGCTCTGGTCTTTGTCTGCGGGCTGGGTGTGGCAGCGCTCTCTGCGCTGGGCGCATGGGTGGCGAGGCGCGAACTGCGGCCTGTGCGCGAACTGTCCACGGAAGCAGCCGCGATTTCGCCACGAGCGCTGTCGTTGCGACTGTCGTCCCAGGGCGTGAGCGTCGAGCTCGAAGACCTGGTCGACAGCTTCAACCGTGCGCTGGACCGGGTGCAATCGGCCTACGAGCACCTGGAAGCGTTCAGTGCCGACGTCGCGCATGAGCTGCGAACGCCGCTCACCACCATGATCAGCGCCACGGAGGTCGAGCTCGCCCGAGAGCGCACGGTCGCAGAGCTGCGCGACACGCTGTCTGGAAACCTCGAGTCCCTTCACCAGTTGACGACGATGGTCAACGACATGCTGTTCCTTGCGCGCGCCGACCAGGGTGGCACGGCGCAGACCTTGGTAGTCACGGATCTGCGACTGGTCGCGGGGCAGGTCGTCGAGTACTTCGACGCGGTGCTCGACGAGCGGCTTCAGCGGGTCGATATCGTCGGCGAGGCTCAAGCGCCTGTGAATGCTGCTCTCGTCCGACGCGCGCTGGCCAACCTGTTGAGCAATGCGAGCCGATACACGCCGGCCGGCCGAACCATCTCGATCCAGCTGAGCACGGTGGCAGCGACCTCCAGCGACGAACGAGTCGCCATCACCGTGGTCAATCCTGGTGAGGGCATCGACCCGGTGGTGCTGCCGCGGTTGTTCGAGAGGTTCTTCCGTGCGGACACATCGCGCCAAGGATCTGCCGAGCATCACGGGCTGGGACTGGCCATCGTCCGCGCGATCGCGCGCATGCATGGCGGGGATGCCTTTGCCGCGAGCGCAGGCTGCATCACAAAAGTTGGCTTCACGCTCCGCACCGCAGAGGCGAGCCCGTTGCCTGGCGATGGGGCCATCGAGCCGCATGGAGACCCATGACGAAATCGTAATCCGCGCGTTGGCCTGGCGTCGGTGCCCGGTTCCTAGAGTGCAAGCGTGCTTCGGGCACTCAACCAACGAAAGGAACACACATGAAGACGCTCATCATCACCACCACGCTGGTCGCCGCACTCGCAGGCATCGCCGCGCCGGTGCAGGCGCGTGACGCGCTGGAAAACGCCGTCAAGACGACGATCGAGCTGCAGGACGGCTCGACGCTGTACGTGTTCAAGGACGGCAAGATGGCCAGGGAAGACTCCTTCGGCCGCGCCGTCTTCCTCAAGGCCGGCGAGACGCTGAAGGCCAAGGACGGCCGAGAGATCAAGGCCGTTGGCAACGAAGTTGCACGCCTGGATTCCCTGTTGCGCGAAGGTCACGGCGGCTGACGTCAAGTTCAGGTCGCGTCAGCTGAGACGGGCACGCAGATTGCCGAGGTTAGGCTCAACTTTCAGGAGCACACATGCGCACCCGTTTCGCCCTACCTATCGTGGTTTCCTTCATCATCGCTGTGCCGGCAGTGAGCTTCGCCCAGACTGACTCGATGGGTATGAAGGGGCAAGCTGATCAAGGCTCACAGCAGCTGCATCAAAAGATGAGAGGCGGCATGGAAAGCATGCAGGCGTTGAAGCCCACAGGCAACGTCGACAAGGACTTCGCGATGATGATGAAGATGCACCACCAACAAGCGCTGGACATGGCCGAGATCGAACTGCGCAATGGCAAGTCGCAAGAGATGCGCGACATGGCGCAGATGATCATCAGCGCGCAGAAGAAAGAGATCGCGCAGTTCGACAAGTGGCTGGCCGCCAACAAGTGACTTCGGTTCTACAGCGCTTGCACGCCGGTCCGGTTTGTTTACCTCGGAGAAAGAAGCCCGGAGGGGCTTCGCAAGCGTCCGACGATCCCGTCTTGTGGCGGATCAGTCAGCGGCCAGTGCGTGGATGATTGGGCAGCCGCCCTTGGTTACCCCCGTGTCGCATTGATGCAGCAGCGCCGTCAGCGCTTTGCGCATCGCTTTCAGGTCGGCTAGCTTCTCTTCGATGACCTGCAGCTTGTGCGCGGCCAGCTCGCGTGTTTCGGCACAGGCGCAGGCCTCGTCGAGTTCGAGCAAGCTGCCCACTTCGTCCAAGGTGAAGCCCAGCACCTGTGCTCGCTTGATGAAGCGCACACGCTTGATTGCATCCGAGGCATAGCGGCGATGCCCGCTCGTCGGCTTGTCGGGTTCGGCCATCAAGCCGCGGCGTTGGTAGAAGCGGATCGTCTCGACGTTCACGCCGGCCTCGTTGGCCAGTCGCCCTATCGTCAGCTCGGTTGTCATCTGAATCCCCTTGACTCCGTACCATGGTACGGACTCTAGACTGTGCGCCATCGAATAAGTTCACCCCGGTGATGGCAATGTTGAGGATCAAGGGTTCGCTGATTGCTAGCGTGCTGGCGGCGGTCGGCGCGTCGGTATGTTGCGTCGGGCCGCTGGTACTGCTGACGCTGGGCATAGGTGGCGCATGGGTCTCCAGCCTGACTGCGCTGGAGCCGCTGAGGCCCTGGCTCCTGGCCACGACGTTGCTTTTCCTGGGCCTGGCGTTCCGGCACCTGTACCTGCGGCCGCAGGCCTGCGAACCAGGTGCTATGTGCGTTGAGCCAATCGTCCTCAAGCGCCAGCGGCTGATCTTCTGGGTTGTTGCACTGGCACTCCTCTCGTTGTTGTCTGTGCCTTGGTTGGCACCGCTTTTCCTCTGAAGGGACTACCCATGCGTAACTTGTTTGCCGCTGTACTTGTCGCAGTGATGCCGTTGGCCGCGCTTGCCGCCACGCCGCAGACCGCCGTTCTCGACGTCCAGAACATGACCTGCGGGCTGTGCCCGGTGACAGTGAAAAAGTCGCTGGAGCAAGTGGCCGGCGTGACTCAGGTGCGGATCGACTTCGCGAAAAAGACGGCCACCGTGACGTTCGACACTGACAAGACCAATGCGACGGCATTGACCAAGGCCACGACCGACGCGGGCTACCCCTCGACGGTTCACAAGTGATAACGACCGCACCTCAATTGGAGTCGATGCTGACATGCCCGGAGTGCAGCCACGCCAAGCGCGAGGTCATGCCGACTGACGCCTGCCAGTTCTTCTACGAGTGCGAGCACTGCAAGACCGTGTTGCGGCCAAAGGCCGGTGACTGCTGCGTGTTCTGTTCGTACGGCTCGGTCAAGTGCCCGCCGGTGCAAACGCAGCGGGGCTGCTCGAGTTGCGGCGCCTGATGGGCGCCAACGGTGCGGCAGCAGCTGCAGCGGCTCATCACCGCGGCAGCGCGCTTGCCCGTATGCAGTGAGCCTGCGAACAGCCAGTCCCAACGGCCCAGCGCGATCGGTCGCGTCTGATTTTTGACGCCGTTCTTAGCTTCCATCTTGTCCAGCCAATTGCCGGTTGGACAAGATCGATAGCACTCCCAAAGCGCTTCTCAAGACGGGTTCGCTGGACGCTTGAGGGGCTTTCTACATTTCTGGGGGCAAGTTCGCGGCGCGATAGCCGAGAAACGATCAGATCTTGAAGTCGTCGAAGGCCACCCGGTCGTCCTCCACACCGAGTTTCTTTAGCAGCGCAAGCATCGCGGCCAGCATCGCCGGCGGACCACACAAGTAGAAATCGCAGGCCTGCAGGTCAGGGTGTGACTGCAGCACTCGTTCCCTCACCACCTCGTGAACCATGCCGAAGGGATGCTCCGTACCTCGCTCGTCCGACAGGACCAACTGCCAACTGAAATTGGGATAGCGCGCCGCCAGCGCCTGCATCTCGTCGACGTAGGGAGCATCGGCAACCGTGCGAGCGCCGTACCAGAAGTGGATGGGCTCTTCGGCACCGGACTCCAGCAGATCCCTCACCATGGCGCGCAATGGCGCCATCCCTACGCCGCCGCCGATGAAGATCTTCTCCCGCTCGCCGTGGCGAATAGCGAAGTCCCCGAAGGGCCCGCTGTACTTCAGCTTGTCACCCGCCTTGAGGCCAAAGACATAGGACGATCCTTTGCCTGGCGGATGGTTCTTGCCACCCTGTTTGCCGTGGCAGAAGCGCACGAGCAAAGACAGCCGCCCGTTCGTCTGGTGGACCGGTGCCGACAACGAGTAGGACCTGCGCAACAAGCTGCCGCTGGTCCATTGAGTCGGCAGATGCAGACCGGCCCATGCTGGGCGGTGTTCGTCGGGCGATTCGATCTGGTGCTTGCCCATCTTGTAGGCCGGCACATGGATCTGGATGAACGAACCGGGCCGGTAGTCAGGGCCGAGCTTGTCCTTGGGCAGCAGCACGACCTCCCGCAAGAAAGGCGACAGCGCACGGACGCTTTCGACTTCGGCATCGTGCACGGCCCCAAGTTCGGCACCACCGCGGACTTCGATGTCCAGGTTGCGGTCGAGCTTGAGATTGCAGGCCAGACGGCAGCCGGCTTCTATCCTCGACGGCGAAAGCAGCGCGCGATCCGCGCTGGTTGCGTCGGGAGCTGCTCCGCGCACGCGCACCTCGCACAGACCGCAGGTCTGGCCACCACCGCAGTTGGACGGCAGCTGCAGCCCTTGCTGGGCCAGCGCGGAGAACACGGTGTCGCCGGCGTGGGCACGCACGCTGCGCAGGCGACTGCCATCCGGCGCATGGATCATCAGCGCCCGGGTGCCGCGCCATCGCTTCGGTATGAACTCGGCCAGGCTGAAGCTCGTGAACAGCAACCAGATGCCGCTCAACGCCAGCCAGAATCCTCCGACGGCAGCGCTGACCACGAGCGGATTGTTGAAGTCCTGGCGTCCGCTGTAGTCCATGATGTGGAGCATCCAGAAGAAGTCGAACAGCCGCCAGGTCTTGTTACGGTGCTCCAGCACATCGCCCTGCAAGGTCAGGTAGACGGTGGTGTCTTCTGCGTCCGCGAAGACGACGCGCCACACCTTGCCGTCGTGAGCACGAGACTCCAGCGACTTGTCGACGAGCTCCGCAGACTTCACCGTGCCCGGGCCGCGGTACGAGGCCTGCGCGAGGCGCTGAGCCAGGGCGGCATCGAGCGCGACCCGCTGGCCGCTGCGGGCGTCGATCAACTGGGTCGACTTCTCGCTGACCAGCCGGTAGACGGGGCGATCCATCAACCAGCCGGTGGAAGCCACCTGGGTCAGGGTACGTTCCTGCGCCAGCAGGCTGCCGACCGGTTGAACATCCTGAGGCCAGGGCCTTTTGGCGGCCGCAGGCGCTCGGAACTCCCGCCCTCGAACCTTCTCAGCATCCAGAAGACTCATCACCAGGCCGCTGCACATCCACAGCACGAGCTGCAAGCCGATCAGCAAACCGATCCACTTGTGAATCTTGCGCATCCAGGGGGTCATGGCTGTGCCCTCCGACGGAAGCTGTAGAACACGAGCCAGGCGCCACTCAGCGCGAACACCAGCCCGGTGCCGGCCGCGACGCGCAGCAGGTTGTTGTTGACGTCGTCGCGCGTGTCGTAGTCCATGATGTGGAACATCCACAGGAAGTCGAACCAGCGCCAGAGATCGTGACGGCGGGCCAGAAGGTCGCCGGTGTCCGGCGAGAAGTACAGCGTCGTGTTGGATCGGTCGTCGAAACGGACGGCCCACATCGGCACCGGCCGCTTTGCCACCTCCTGGGGTGCCTGCGTGATCCAGGTCACCTCGCGGATTTCAGCCTCACCCTGGTAGATGTCCTTGGCGCGCGCAACGATTCGCTCCCTTGCCAACGGGCTCAGCACATTGCCTTTTCGCGCGTCGACGAGGGTTGCCTTGCCGCCGGCACGCAGCTCGTAGACCTCCTTCCCGAGGAACTTCTTGAGCTTCATCGACTCGAAGCCGGGGCGGATCTTGGCGAGTTGCTCGATGTCCAGCCGCTCGCTGACCTGGTCGAGAGGGCCATCGAAGACATGGGCGAGGTGGTCGCCATGGCTCACTTCGAGCGATATCGCGGTCATGTACAGGCCACTGACCATCCAGAGCAAGGCCTGGACGCCAATGACAAGGCCGATCCATTTGTGGGCTCGGCGCACCCAGAAGGGTAGGTTCATAGGAGATGTCTCACTGCATTTGATGCGTCACGGGGCACCGCGGGGTGAACCGCGGCGCCCCGCTGGACTTACCAGCGATAGCCGGCGCGAACGTGCCAGCGACGACCTTGGAGGTCATAGGTCATCGTGTCGGTGTTCGCATCGG
>Ga0187845_1000120_pt1 | contig 42674 bp, 38 predicted proteins | sample SpaLakP09_SKY_68_FD_134515 | JGI IMG/M metagenome (GOLD analysis project Ga0187845, IMG submission 134515) | Oligotrophic lake water microbial communities from Sparkling Lake, Wisconsin, USA - SP09_SKY_68 | ecosystem: Environmental > Aquatic > Freshwater > Lake | place: USA: Sparkling Lake... | reverse complement strand
GGTCATCGTGTATTCCTTGGATCAAGGTTGGTGGGTCGCACCTCAACCTTATCCGGACTCACGATGGCCACCCTCTATGGGCTGCCTCGCTCAAGAACTTACACCACCTCCTGGGACATCACCTTGCCCTGCCATCAATCGGGCTTGCGAGCCGGCCGACGCCATGACGCCGGTAATGCCGCAACCTGGGGCGCGGCCGAGGCCAGATGCTGGCTCACCTCTGCGGTGAGCCCCGAGACCAGGACATTGAGATCCGCCAGCTCAGGGGACGAAGCCCGCTTCAACGCACGCGCCAGGGCATTCGGATCGCTGTTCAAGGCTGCCAGCTTCGCATTGGATCGCACCAGCGCCGCCAGGGTCTCCCTGGGGCTCGCAACCAGGGGTCCATCGGACTGGCTATCCAAGAGCTGCACGACATACATCCCCTGCGACAGCTCAGCCGCTCGCGCGGCACGGGCCAGCCTGGCAGCCCGGTCGGCAGGCATGCGCAACGTCAGCTTGGTGACCGGAGCGTCGCGCCGAAGCGGAGCGGACCCGCCGGGCTCCGTGCTCATCGCACCGACAGGGGCCGAATCAACAGACTGCGTCATCAGCCATTCGCCTAGGACGGACCTAGCGAGCGCCGCAGTGGTCATGCGACGAGAGCGGGCGATGGCAGCCAGCGCGGGGCCATGCCGGCGGAAGTCGATGCTCAAGCGCTCGCGACGCAGGCCAATGAGTGAGGCATTGGCTTGCGGTTGGTGGGCGACTGCGGCTATTCCCATGTCGCAAGTTTGCGTCGGTACCAGCGCTCGGCGCGTGCTGATTTCTTGCTCAAATTCAGCATCAGTATCAGCATCAGCATCAGCATCAGCATCAGCACTCGCCGCCAGGGTCTGCACCTACGAAAAAGCGCAACAGCCTTTTCGCATTGAGTGGATTACGACTTCGAGCATCAGGCCCCAGAGGGTTGGTAGGCCAGCACTGCGTACATCACGGCACAGAACTATCTGGAACGTCGGTTGGTGTCGTGAGTCGGCCAAGTGCTTCGGGTGCGACTTGTTTACCCCTTTGTTTACCCCTCGAACCGGAAAGAGGGCCGGAAATGAAAAATGGGTTAGCGGCTTTCGCTGCTAACCCATTGATTTCTCTTCTTATTTTTGGTCGGGGCGGCGGGATTCGAACTCGCGACCCCTTGCACCCCATGCAAGTGCGCTACCAGGCTGCGCTACGCCCCGACTAAGCCTTGAATTCTAACCCATAATTTTGGGCCTCAGACCAATAACAGTGCTCGGATCGAAATAAGTTCGGCGCGGACCTGGGGGAGACTCATTTCACTGCCCTGTCGTGCGCGGCGCTCGGCTTCGTCGGCAGCGGCCAAGGGCTCCTCATCCCCTTCAGGAAACTCGGAATCCAGGGGCAGTTCGGCATCGAGCACATCGCGCAGGCCGGCCTCGCCACGATGGCCGTTCAGCTCGGACAGGCGGTTGCGCGCGCCGCTGATGGTGAAGCCCTGGTCGTACAACAGATCGCGTATGCGTCGTATGAGCAGGACCTCGTGGTGCTGGTAGTAGCGCCGGTTGCCGCGCCGCTTCATCGGCTTGAGCTGGGTGAACTCCTGTTCCCAGTAGCGCAGCACATACGGCTTCACGCCGCACAAATCGCTCACCTCACCGATGGTGAAATAACGTTTGGCAGGAATGGCGGGAAGCGCATTTTCCATTGAAATCAAAGACTTCGAGGCAGGACGCTAGACTTTACTCGAACTCTTCCCCGAGCGGTACATCGCCTTGCACAACGCCCTTGAGTTTGTGGCTGGCGTGGAAGGTGACGACATTGCGCGCCTTGATTGGAATCGCCTCGCCGGTGCGCGGATTGCGGCCCGGGCGCGGCGCCTTGCGGCGGATATTGAAGTTGCCGTAACCCGACAGCTTGACGTCTTTGCCCTCGACCAAGGTGGCGTGAATGATGTCGAAGAAGGCTTCGACCATGTCCTTGGACTCGCGCTTGTTCAGCCCGAGCCGCTCGAACAGCAGCTCGGCCAGTTCGGCCTTGGTCAGCGTGGGCGTCTCCAAGGTCGGCAACAACAGACGCGAGGGGCTGAGCTTGGGTTCGGTTGTCATGGCGGCGTCGGGTTATCGGTTTTTCTGTCGTTCAGCCACGCAGGCGAGCATTCAGTTTCATACGCAGGGCTTCGACCACCGCGTTGATCACCGGCTCGATGCGCTCGTCGGTCAGCGTGACCTCGTCGTCCAGCAGTTCCAGGCGCACCGCCATGCTGCGTTCGCCGGCCACCATATCGGTGCTGGCCGCGCTGGGCTTGTAGACGTCGAACAGCCGCACCGAGCGCAGCAGCGGACCGCCGGCCTCGGTGATGGCGGCGATCAAGGCGTCGTGGCTGACGCCCTCGCCGACGATCACCGCCAGGTCGCGCAGCACCAGCTGCTGGCGCGGCAGGGCGACGGCGGCGGGCAGGTCGCGGGCCAGCACGGCATCCAGATTCAGCTCGAACAGCACCGGGGCACTGGGCAGCTCATAGCCCTGGCGCCACTTCGGGTGCAGCTCGCCGAGCACGCCGACGACCTCGCCATCGATGAGGATGTTGGCGCTGCGGCCGGGATGCAGGGCCGGGTGGCTGGCGGGCTCGAAACGCACGGCGCGCGGAGCCAGCAGGGCCTCGACATCGCCCTTGACGTCATAGAAATCGACCGCGCGCTCGCGCTGGCTCCACTGCGACTGCTCGGCGCTGCCCCAGGCCAGGCCGGCCAGGCGCATTGGCTGATCGATGCCGGCCACCGAGGTGTCACCGGTCTCGGCCGCGGCGTCGCGCAGGAACACGCGGCCCAGTTCGAACAGACGGGCGCGCGGCGCCTTGCGCGTCAGGTTGTAGCGCAAGGTGCTGACCAGGCTGCCCAGCAGGCTGGAGCGCATCACCGACAACGGCGAGGCGATCGGGTTCAGCACGCGGATCGGGTTCGCGTTGCCGGCCAGCTCGGTTTCCCAGCGCTCCTCGACAAAGCTGAAGTTGATGGTCTCGAAATAGCCCAGATCGGCCATCGCGTGGCGCAGCGCGTGCGTGCTGCGGCGCGACTCGGAGCCGACCTTGCCTTGAATCGGTGCCACCGGCGGTGTATTGGGCAGCTGCGGATAGCCCAGCACGCGGATGACCTCTTCGATCAGGTCTTCCTCGATCTTGATGTCGAAGCGCGTGCTCGGCGGCGTCACGATCAGCACGCCGGGCGCCTCGGTGAAGCTCAGGCCCAGGCGGCGGAAGACTTCGGCGCAGTCCTGCTGCGTCACCGGCATGCCGATGACCTTGGCGGCGCGCGCCACGCGCAGGCACACCGGCTTGGCCTCGGGCAAGGCCAGGGTCTGGTCGTCCATGGGGCCTGCCTGGCCGCCGCAGATATCCAGGATCAACTGGGTGATGTGCTCGATGTGCTCGACCGTCAACGCCGGATCGACGCCGCGCTCGAAGCGATGGCCGGCGTCGGTCGAGAAGTTGTAGCGGCGCGAGCGGCCGGACACGGCCTCGGGCCACCAGAAAGCGGCCTCGACATAGATGTTCTGCGTGTCGTCAGACACCGCTGTAGCGTCGCCACCCATGATGCCGGCCAGCGATTCGACCGACTGGCTGTCGGCGATCACGCCGACCTTTTCGTCGACCGTGATGGTGTTGCCGTTGAGCAGCTTCAGGCTCTCGCCGGCACGGCCCCAGCGCACGGTCAGGCCGTCGTGGATCTTGTCCAGGTCGAAGATGTGCGAGGGGCGGCCGAACTCGAACATCACATAGTTCGAGATATCCACCAGCGGGCTGACCGAGCGCTGACCGCAGCGCTCCAGGCGCGCCACCATCCAGGCCGGGGTCTGCACCTTCGTGTTGACACCGCGGACGATGCGGCCCGAGAAACGGCCGCACAGATCGCTGGCCTGCACGGTGACGGGCAGCTTGGCGTCATGCGTGGGCACCACCGGCGGGAAACTGGGTTGCAGCAGCGGCGAGCCGGTCAGCGCCGACACCTCGCGGGCCACGCCGAAGACGCTCAAGGCATGGGCCAGGTTCGGCGTCAGCTTCAGGGTGAACAGCGTGTCATCCAGGTTCAGATGTTCGCGGATGTTCTGGCCGATGACCGCATCGGCTGTCAGCTCAAGCAGACCGCCATGGTCCTCGCTGAGCTTGAGTTCACGGGCCGAGCACAGCATGCCGAAGCTCTCGACGCCGCGCAGCTTGCCGACATTGATCTTGAACGGCGTGCCGTCCTCGCCGGGAGGCAACTCGGCGCCGACGGTCGCCAGCGGCACCTTGATGCCGACGCGCGCATTCGGTGCACCGCAGACGATCTGCAGCAGCTCGGAGCCGCCGGCATTGACCTTGCAGACGCACAGCTTGTCGGCATTCGGATGCTGCTCGGCCTCGACGATCTCGGCCACCACGATGCCATGGAAGGGCGGCGCCACCGGGCGCAGCTCCTCGACCTCGAGGCCGGACATGGTCAGCAGCTCGGCGAGTTCTTGGGTGTTCAGCGCGGGATTGCAGAAGGCCCGCAGCCAGGATTCTGGAAATTGCATGGACGGGACTCGTTTACTTGAATTGCGACAGGAAGCGGAGATCGCCGTCGAAGAACTGGCGCAGGTCGTTCACGCCATAGCGCAGCATCGCCAGACGGTCGATGCCGGAGCCGAAGGCAAAGCCGATGTAGCGTTCGGGGTCCAGCCCCATATTGCGTATCACCTGCGGATGCACCTGGCCAGAGCCCGAGACCTCCAGCCAGCGGCCCTTCAGCGGACCGGAGCCGAACATCATGTCGATCTCGGCGCTGGGTTCGGTGAACGGAAAGTAGCTGGGGCGGAAACGGATCTCCATGTCCGTCGTCTCGAAGAACTGCTGCATGAAGTTCACGTAGACGGCCTTCAGGTCCTTGAAGCTGACGTTCTCGCCCACCCACAGCCCCTCGACCTGGTGGAACATCGGCGAGTGCGTCGCGTCACTGTCGACCCGGTAGGTGCGGCCCGGCGCGATCACACGAATGTCCGGCATATGCTCCTGTCCGGCGTACTTGCGCGCATGGGCCTGGGCATAGCGGATCTGCATCGGCGAGGTGTGCGGGCGCAGGTTGTACCAGCTGCCCTGCTCGTCCTTCATGTCCACATAGAAGGTGTCTTGCATTGACCGCGCCGGATGATTCTCCGGATTGTTCAGCGCCGTAAAGCTGAACCAGTCGGTCTCGATCTCGGGGCCGTCGGCGACCTCGAAACCCATCGATCCGAAGATCGCCTCGATACGCTCCATCGCGCGCGTGATCGGGTGCAGCGCCCCCATGCCACGCTGACGGCCGGGCAGCGTCACATCAAGCGCCTCGGCCTTCAGCTGCGCCTCCAGCTCGGCGTCGGCCAGCGCCTGGCGTCGGGCGGTCAGGGCGTTCTCGATGCGTTGTTTGACCAGGTTGATCTCGGCGCCGCGGGTCTTCTTCTCTTCGGGCGAGAGTGCGGCCATGCCTTTGAGCAGCTCGGTCACGCGACCGGCCTTGCCCAGAAAGCGCGCCTTGGCATTCTCCAGCTCGGCCGGCGTGGCGGCTGTCGCGAAATCGCCCTGGGCGCTGAGCACCAGTTGATCAAGGTCGTTCATCGGATCGCAGTGAATAGAAGAAAAGCAAATAAAAAAGGCCGAACACCAGGTGTCGGCCTTTGGAACTCGCCCGCAGCGCAAAAGCGCCAGGGGCGGCTGTCACCGCGCAGACCTTGCGGCCCGCACGGCTTCAGCTTCTAGCGAGATGGGCCTTCACCTTGGCGACGATGCTGCCAAAAGCAGCGGGGTCACGCACGGCCAGATCGGCCAGGACCTTGCGGTCGATGTCGATCTGAGCCTTTTTCAGGCCGGCCACAAACTTGCTGTACGTCAGCCCCAACTCACGGCTGGCCGCATTGATACGGGCAATCCAGAGCTGGCGGAACACGCGCTTGCGGGTACGACGGTCACGGTAGGCATATTGCCCAGCCTTCATTACCGCCTGTTTGGCGATACGGAAGACATTCTTGCGGCGACCGCGGTAACCCTTGGCAAGGGCGAGGACTTTCTTGTGACGGGCACGGGCCGTTACACCACGTTTAACGCGAGGCATATATCTTCTCCTTCAGTCAGAGGCCAGCAGAGGGCAACATTTGGGCGATGGAGCCCATATCGCTCTTATTCACGTTGGTCGCGCCACGCAAATGGCGTTTGACCTTCGTGGACTTCTTCGTGAGGATGTGGCGCTTGAACGCCTGGCCACGCTTGACGGTGCCACCCGGACGGACGCGGAAACGCTTTTTCGCGCCGCTCTTGGTCTTCATTTTGGGCATGACTGCTCCTTTTAATTTGCTCCAGCAGGCGCCAGCAAACTTCTTGCCGGACTTGTAAGCCCGCTGGGGCTTCTTGCAAACCACCGATGACCAAATCGATGGTTCGAACTCTTGATTCCCTAGCGATGCATCAGCGCTTTTTCGGCGCCAGCACCATGATCATCTGCCGGCCTTCCAGCTTGGGCATGTTTTCCACCACAGCCACGTCGGACAACTCGTCGCGAATGCGTTCCAGCAGGCGCATGCCGATGTCCTGGTGGGTGATTTCACGACCGCGATAACGCAGCGTGACCTTGCCCTTGTCACCGTCTTCGGCGATGAAGCGGCGCAGATTGCGCATCTTGATCGCGTAGTCGCCCTCATCGGTGCCGGGGCGGAACTTCACTTCCTTGACCTCGATGACCTTTTGCTTGGACTTGGCCTCGGCCGCGCGCTTCTGCTCTTGGTACTTGAACTTGCCGTAATCCATCAGACGGCACACCGGGGGATCCGCCTGGGCGGCAATTTCCACCAGATCCACGTCCAGTTCGCTGGCCATGCGCAGCGCTTCTTGGACACTCACAATACCCAGCGGCTCATTCTCCGGCCCGTTCAAACGGACTTCCGGGGCCATGATCTCGCGGTTCAGCCTGTGCTTCCGTTCAGGAATGGCACGACGGTCAGCAAAAGTAGCGATGGTGCTTACCTTTCAAAGAGCCTCAAGGCAGAGAGACCCAAACAATGGATTTGCGCGCCCCGGCAGCTCTTTCAAGCCTTCTGGGCGATGTCACTAGCCAGCTTCTGGATGAAGTTTTCTAGGGGCATCACGCCGAGGTCCTGGTTGCCCCGAGCGCGCACCGCAACGGCCCCGCTTGCCTTTTCCTTGTCGCCTACGACCAGGATGAACGGAACCTTTTGCAAAGAATGCTCGCGGATTTTATACGTGATTTTCTCGTTACGCAAATCGGCCACCGCTCTAAGCCCTTGTTTTTGCAGCGATTTCACGATTTCCTGGACGTAATCGGCCTGCGCATCGGTGATATTGGCCACCACCACCTGCACCGGAGCGAGCCAAGTCGGCAGCGCGCCGGCATGCTCTTCGATCAGGATGCCGATGAAACGCTCCAGAGAACCGACGATGGCGCGGTGCAGCATCACCGGCGTCTTGCGGTCGCCGGCCTCGGTCACGTACTCGGCGCCCAGGCGCTCGGCCATGAAGAAGTCGACCTGCATCGTGCCGCACTGCCACTCACGACCCAGCGCGTCCTTCAGCGTGTATTCGATCTTCGGGCCGTAGAAGGCGCCGTCACCCGGCGAGATAATGAATTCGCAACCCGAGCGGCGCAGGCTCTCGATCAGCGCCTCCTCGGCCTTGTCCCAGCTCTCGTCCGAGCCGATGCGGGCCTCTGGGCGTGTCGCGACCTTGTAGAGGATCTTGCTGAAGCCGAAGTCGGCATAGACCTTCTGCAGCAGGGCCGTGTAGTTGACGCACTCCTCCAGGATCTGGTCCTCCATGCAGAAGATATGGCCGTCGTCCTGCGTGAAGGCGCGGACACGCATGATGCCGTGCAGGCCGCCAGTGGGCTCGTTGCGGTGGCACTGGCCGAACTCGCCGAAGCGCAGCGGCAGGTCGCGGTAGCTCTTGATGCCCTGCTTGTAGATCAGGATGTGGCCGGGGCAGTTCATCGGCTTCAGCGCGTAGTCACGCTTCTCCGACTCGGTCGTGAACATGTTCTCGCGGTACTTCTGCCAGTGGCCGGTCTTCTCCCACAGGCCCTGGTCCAGGATCTGCGGGCCCTTGACCTCCAGATAGCCGTTGTCGCGGTAGACGGCGCGCATGTACTGCTCGACGCCCTGCCAGACCGTCCAGCCCTTGGGGTGCCAGAACACCGTGCCGGGCGAATGCTCGTCGATGTGGAACAGGTCCAGCTCGCGGCCCAGCTTGCGGTGGTCGCGCTTCTCGGCCTCCTCCAGCATCAACAGATGCTGCTGCAGATCGTCCTTGCTGGCCCAGGCCGTGCCGTAGATGCGCTGCAGCATCTCGTTGCGGTGGTCGCCGCGCCAGTAGGCGCCGGCCACCTTCATCAGCTTGAAGTGCTTGAGCTTGCCCGTGCTGGGCACGTGGGGGCCGCGGCAGAGGTCCTCGAACTTGCCTTCACGGTACAGCGACACATCCTGGTCGGCCGGGATGCTGGAGATGATCTCGGCCTTGTAGTCCTCGCCCAGACTCTTGAAATAGGCCACCGCCTCGTCGCGCGGCAGCACTCGTCGCTCGACCTTCTCGTCCTTCTTGGCCAGTTCCGTCATCTTGGCTTCGATGGCGACCAGATCCTCGGGCGTGAACGGGCGCTTGTAGGCGAAGTCGTAGAAGAAGCCATGCTCGATCACCGGGCCAATCGTGACCTGGGCGTCGGGGAACAGCTCCTTGACGGCATAGGCCAGCAGGTGGGCCGTCGAGTGGCGGATGACCTCGAGGCCGGCGGGGTCCTTGTCGGTGATGATGGCCAGTTGCGTGTCGGCCTCCATCAGGTAGCTGGTATCCACCACACGGGCGACATCGCCCTGCCCCACACGGCCGGCCAGCGCAGCCTTGGCCAGACCGGCGCCGATGGAGGCGGCCACATCGGCCACGGTCACGGCCTGTTCAAACTCGCGTTTGGAACCGTCGGGCAATTGAATCGAGATCATAGAAAACTCCGCAAGGATGGCCGTTGAGGGGCCCGGAAAACAAAAAAGCGCGGCATCGGCCGCGCTTGATTGATATGCAAAAGACGTGAAAGCTCGCGGCCGACTAAACCATGGTGGTGGTTGAGGTCGTAGTTCGCGGTGTCATAACCATGTCGCCTTCCCCAGTTCTTGCAAATTCAGGATGGCCCTATTGTAGGCCATGCCCTGCGTGCCTTGGCAAGCCCGCTCAGGTGCGGTGCAGGCGGCCATTCTCGAGGCGCACCCGGTCACCGACCTTGAGGCCGTCCAGATCCTGGAAGTCGTACTGGGCTTCGCCGCCGTGGTCGAGGCGCACACGCACGCGAAACACGGTGTGGCGCTCGCCGCCACCGCTGGGGCCATAGCCATTGCCATTGCCCTGGCGCTCAAGCGCATCGCCGGCGATGGCGCCACCGATCACGCCGATGGCGGTCATCGCTGCGCGGCCGCTGCCGCGGCCCATCTGATTGCCGACCACGCCGCCGAACAGGGCGCCGGCCAAGGCGCCGCCACCCGAACCCTGGCGAGCGCTGGAGCCGCCACCGGCTTCCAGTTGTTCGATATTGCGCACGGTGCCGTACTGGGTCTGCTGGCCCTGGGCCGGCATCGGGGCCGAGTTGGGGTATTGGCTGTAGCGGTCGTCGCGATGGCGCTGGTGGGCGCAGGCGCCGAGGCCGAAGACGAGGGGAACGAGTATCAGAAGTCTGGAAAGGCGATTCATGGACGCTCCACTGGATAAAGTGCGGGGTCTGGCCCGCGCGAGAACTCAACGGTGGCCGGGGCCTGTCGGTTGAACAGCGTTACATCTGGCTACATCACAGCGGCTGACTGGGCACGCTGCTCAGCTGAGTCAGCGTTGCGAAATCATCGCGCAGGCGCTGGCTTTCATCGACCGCGCCTTGCCAGGCCTTGACACGGCCCGGCACATCCTGCGCGTAGTGCGTGAAATCGTTTCGGTCGGGCAGCTTGGCATTGGGCAAGGAGCGTACCCACTCGGGGTTGGGCGTCAGCAGCACGACGTTGTCCAACGCCGCGGTGGCGCGATGGCGGTGCTTCAAGGCCTTGTCGAGCCAGCCGGGCACCACGGTCTTCTGGAAATGCGGATACAGCACCAGGCCCGGCTCGCTCATCTGCGCGTAGTTCAGGTGCAGGTGGTAGTCGGTGATGCCGCCGTCCCAGTAGGCGCCCAGCGGTGCGCCGGGGATGTCATGCACGGCCTGCAGCCAGAACGGGATCGAGCAGCTCGCCAGCAGGCTGGCCTGGAAGTTGCCCGCGTTAAGCGCGACGACCTGACTGCGATAGTCGCTCAGCGGCAGCGGCAAGGCCTCGCGCGGGTCGGAGAACACGACCCGCTCCAGCCAGGCCCCCATCGCCCTGCGCTGCAGCAGGTTGGCCGCGAACGCACCGGCATAGCCCAGCGGCGTGCGCAGGCGGCCCTCGCGGCCGAGGATGTGGCGGCCCCGCGAGGCGAAGATGTGCAGGCGGTAGCGCGGATGGCTCAAGACCTGACCCTCACGGCCACCAAAGCACTCATCCAACTTGGCGGCAAAGCCCTGAGTCACCGCCTGGGCGGTGGGCCGCTTGCCGGGCTCACCGGCGTATTGCTGATGGATATAGCCCTGGGCCAGCGCCTCGAACTCGGCCTGCGGGTCGGCCAGGCAGGCGGTGGCCATGCGCCAGGCGCCGATCGAGGCACCGAGCAGATGGACCGTGTGATCGGTGGTGCCCAGCCAGGGGCCGAAGATGAACTTGTCCAGCGGATTGAGTATCAGGCCCTTGGGCCCGCCCGCCGCAGCCGGAACGATGCGCACATCGCTTGCGCGCAGGCCATGCTCCAGCAGGTGTCGGCGTGCCTTCGGCCCGGCGTGTACGTGCAGTGCCTGCATCCGTGCTGCGTCAGGCCTGCTCGGCGGCTTGCAGGGCGGCCAGCGCTTCGAGCACATCCTGCTCGCTGGCGGCCTCGACGCGCTGCACCGGAGCCTCGCTCAACGCGGCCGCACCGTCCTGCTTCAAGCGTGCGACCCACTGGCCAGCCGCCTTGCCCTGCTCCAGGCCGGCGCTCTGCAGCAGCACCCTGCCCTGCGCATCGGTCAGCTTGAAGTAGAACTTGCCGTCGGCCTCGCGGTATTGCTTGAATACTGGCAGCGCGGATTTGGTCTTCGATGCCAAGACCGCCTGAGGGGCAGCCACTGCGGTGAAGCGCCGCAAACCCACCGCCTCGCGCAGTTGCGCCAGGAACGGCGCGGCGATGGCTCGGGCCTTGGCCGCGCCTTCCAGCAGGATGGCCTCGATCTTCTCCGGATGCGCCAGCAGCGCGTCGTAGCGGGCGCGCATCGGACCGATCTCGGCCTCGATCAGCTCATACAGCCGCTGCTTGGCCTCGCCCCAGGCCAGGCCCTCACGCAGTTGCTGGCGGAATTCGGCGCGCTGCGCCGGTGTGGCGAAGGCGTCAAAAATCGTCACCAGATGCGAGCCGTCCGGGTCCTTGGGCTCGCCGGGCAGCCTGGAGTCGGTAACGACGCGGGCGATCGCCTCTTTCAGGCCCTTGGCGCCGCCCTCGAACAGCGGAATCGCGTTGTCGTAGCTCTTCGACATCTTGCGGCCGTCCAGGCCCGGCAGCAGCGCCATTTCCTTTTCGATGTCCGCCTCGGGCAGGACGAAGAACTCCCTGCCCTGGCCGAACAGATGGTTGAAGCGCTGAGCCACGTCGCGCGTCATCTCGATGTGCTGGGCCTGGTCCTGGCCCACCGGCACGCGATGGGCGTTGAACATCAGAATGTCGGCGGCCATCAGGATCGGATAGCTGTACAGCCCCATGCTGATGCCGGCGTCGGCATCCTCCCCGGCGGCCATATTCGCATCGACCGCGCCTTTGTAGGCGTGTGCTCGGTTCATCTGCCCCTTGGAGGTGACGCAGGTCAGCAGCCAGGTCAGCTCGGGGATCTCGGGGATGTCGCTCTGGCGATAGAACGTGGCGCGCGAGGTGTCCAGGCCCGCGGCCAGCCAGGTGGCGGCAATCTGCAGTCGCGAGGTCTCGATGCGGTCGGGCTCGTCGCACTTGATCAGCGCGTGATAGTCCGCCATGAAGAAGAAACTCTCGGCCCCGCTCTCGCGACTGGCGGCAATGGCCGGCCGCACCGCACCCACGTAGTTGCCCAGGTGCAAGGTGCCCGTGGTGGTGATGCCGGTCAAAACGCGCTGAACCATTGCTGCTCTTCTCTCTGTCGTGATGCGTCAAGTCTACTTTTATCAGGACTTCAGCTTGGCGAAGGCCGCGGCCATTGCCGAGGGGCCACTGGCCTGCGGCGCGGGCCGGCCACCACCGCCACCCGAACGCTCGTTGCGCGCGGCCGGCCGGAAGTTGTTGTCGCTCTTGTTGCCACCCTTCGGCGCGGGCGTGGCATCGAGCTTCATCGTGATCGAGATGCGCTTGCGGGCCAGGTCGACCTCCAGCACCTTGACGCGGACGACGTCGCCGGTCTTCACCACCTCGCGAGCGTCGGTGACGAAGCGATTGGCGAGCTGGCTGACGTGGATCAGGCCGTCCTGGTGCACGCCCAGATCGACGAAGGCGCCGAACTGGGCGACGTTGCTGACCGTGCCTTCCAGAATCATGCCCGGCTGCAGGTCCTTGATGTCCTCCACGCCCTCGTTGAAGCGCGCCACCTTGAAGTCGGGGCGCGGATCGCGGCCGGGCTTCTCCAGCTCGGCGAGGATGTCTTTCACGGTGATAGCGCCGAACTTGTCGTCGGCGAAGGCCTCGGGCCCGACTTTGGAAAGAAGCGCGCGGATCACGTCGCTGCGGCCCATCACCTCGCTGGCCGGCTTGTTGACGGCCTTCAGGATGCGCTCGACCACCGGATAGGTCTCCGGGTGCACGCCCGAAAAGTCCAGCGGATTGTCGCCGCCGCTGATGCGCAGGAAGCCTGCGGCCTGCTCGAAGGTCTTGGCGCCCAGGCCGGCCACATCCATCAGCTGCTTGCGGTTCTTGAAGGCGCCATTGCTGTCGCGCCAGCGCACGATGCTGGCGGCCACGGCATTGCTCAGGCCCGACACGCGCGACAGCAACGGCGCCGAGGCGGTATTCAGATCGACACCGACCGAGTTCACGCAATCCTCGACGACGGCGTCCAAGGTGCGGGCCAGTTCGCTCTGGTTGACGTCGTGCTGGTACTGGCCGACGCCAATGCTCTTCGGGTCGATCTTGACCAGCTCGGCCAGCGGGTCCTGCAGGCGGCGGGCGATGGACACGGCGCCGCGCAGGCTCACGTCGAGATCGGGCAGCTCCTTGCTGGCGAATTCGGACGCCGAGTAGATCGACGCGCCCGACTCGCTGACCACCATCTTCTCGATATGCGTGCCCGGGGCGAGCTGCTGGATGCGCTTGATCAGGTCGGCGGCCAGCTTGTCGGTCTCGCGGCTGGCCGTGCCGTTGCCGATGGCGATCAGGTTCACGCCATGCGTCGCACACAGGCGGCCCAAGGTGTGGATGGAGCCTTCCCAGTCCTTGCGCGGCTCGTGCGGATAGACGGTATGGGTGTCCAGCACCTTGCCGGTGTCGCTGACCACCGCCACCTTGACGCCGGTGCGAATGCCGGGGTCCAGTCCCATCACGACGCGCTTGCCGGCCGGAGCGGCGAGCAGCAGGTCGCGCAGGGTCTCGGCAAAGACCTTGATCGCCACCTTCTCGGCGTCTTCGCGCAGGCGGCTGAACAGATCGCGTTCCAGGCTCAACGAGAGCTTGACCTTCCAGCACCAGCTGATGGCCTTGCGAATCAGATCGTCGCTGCCGCGCTTGGCATGGCTCCAGCCGAGGTGGCGGGCAATGCGGCCTTCGGCCAGGCTGGGCTGGCCGGGCACGAGTTCTTCATCGAGCACCAGCTTGGCGTCGAGAAACTCCTGCGTGCGGCCGCGAAACACCGCCAGCGCGCGGTGCGAGGGCACCGTCTTGATGGACTCGTCGTAGTCGAAGTAGTCGCGGAATTTGGAGATGTCGGGGTTGTTCTCGTCCTTGCCGGCCATCAGCTTGGACTGGAAACGGCCCTCCTCCCACAGCCACTCGCGCAGCTTGCCGACCAGGGCGGCATCTTCGGCCCAGCGCTCGGACAGGATGTCGCGCACGCCGTCCAGCACGGCGAAGGCATCGGCAAAGCCACCATCGGCGTTGATGAAGGCGGTCGCCTCGGACAGAGGATCCAGCCTCGGGTCAGCATACAGCCGGTCGGCCAGCGGCTCGATGCCGGCCTCACGGGCAATCATTGCCTTGGTGCGGCGGCGCGGCTTGAACGGCAGGTAGATGTCTTCCAGCTCCTGCTTGGTCGGCACCGCGTCGATCGCAGCACGCAGCTCCGGCGTCAGCTTGCCCTGCTCCTCGATGCTCTTGAGCACCGCGGCGCGGCGCTCCTCGAGCTCGCGCAGATAGCCCAGGCGGGCTTCCAGATCACGCAGCTGAGTGTCGTCCAGGCCGTCGGTAGCCTCCTTGCGGTAGCGGGAGATGAAGGGGACGGTGGCCCCCCCGTCGAGCAACTGCACGGCCGCAGTGACTTGCGCCGGCCGGACTTTCAGCTCGGCGGCGATTTGAAGCAGGATCTTTTCCAAGGCTGGACTCAATGCCTACAGGGCAAGGCAGGAAATGGGAAGCGCGCGAGTTTGCCACAGGGGCCGCCACGCCCCCTGTGCTCGCTCAGGCGGCTGCGCGCGCGTCGCCGAGGATGCGGCTCAACGCAACATCCAGGCTGGCGACCGTCCGATCCACGTTGTGCAGCTTGTCCAGACCGAACAGGCCGATGCGGAAGGTCTTGAAATCCGCAGGCTCGTCGCATTGCAGAGGCACGCCGGCAGCCGTCTGCAGGCCCTCACCGAGGAAGGCCTTGCCGGTGTGCAGGCCGCCATCATCGGTGTAGCTGACGACCACGCCCGGCGCCTGGAAGCCCTCAGCGGCAACGCTGCGCAGGCCCTTGGCCGCCAGCAGCGCCCTCACCCGCCGGCCCAGCTCCAACTGCTCGGCGCGCAGCTTGTCGAAGCCGTAGGCCCGGGTCTCCAGCATCACATCACGGGTGACGGTCAGCGCGTCGGTGGGCATGGTCGCGTGATAGGCATGGCCGCCGCCCTCATAGGTTTCCATGATCTGCAACCACTTCTTCAGGTCGGCGGCAAAGCTGGTGCTGGTGGTGGCGTCGATGGCGGTGCGGGCGCGCTCGCCGAGCATCACGAAGGCACAGCAGGGCGAGCCGCTCCAGCCCTTTTGCGGGGCGCTGATCAGCACGTCCACACCGGTGGCCTGCATGTCCACCCAGACCGCGCCTGAGGCGATGCAGTCCAGCACGAACAGCCCGCCGACCTCATGCACGGCATCGGCCACGGTTTTCAGATAGGCGTCGGGCAGCAGGATGCCGGCGGCCGTCTCGACGTGGGGGGCGAACACCACCGCCGGGCGCTGCTCGCGGATCGCGGCCACGACCTCGTCGATCGGCGCCGGCGCAAAGGCGGCCTGGCGACCGCTGGCCACCGGCCGGGCCTTCAGCACCCTGTGCTCGGACGGGATGCGGCCCATGTCAAAGATCTGCGTCCAGCGGAAGCTGAACCAGCCATTGCGTATCACCAGGGCCTTCTGGCCGGTGGCGAACTGGCGCGCCACCGCCTCCATGCCGAAGGTGCCGCTGCCGGGCACGACGATGGCCGAGCGGGCCTTGTAGACCTCCTTCAAGGTGCCCGAGATATCGCGCATCACCTGCTGGAACTTGGCCGACATATGGTTCAGAGCGCGGTCGGTGAACACCACCGAGTATTCAAGCAGGCCGTCGGGATCGATCTCGGGCAGCAAACCGGGCATGGGAGTCTCCTGTTATGGATGGGAGAAATACGGGCCAATCAGCTTAGCACCGCCCGCCCAGATAGGCCGCCGCGCCCTGTCCCGCAACCCTACCGCTGGCAAGGCTGGCCGTCAGCAGATAGCCGCCGGTCGGCGCCTCCCAGTCCAGCATCTCGCCGGCAACGAACAGGCCCGGTCTGGCATTCAGCATCAAGCCATCGGTCAGCGCCTCGAAGCGCACGCCGCCGGCGGTGCTGATGGCCTCGGCCACCGGTCGCGCGGACTGCACCCGCACCGGCAGCGCCTTCAGCGCGGCGGCGAGTTGCTGCGGGTCGTTGTAGGTGTCCTTGCCGAGGAACTCGTGCAGCAGGCCAGCCTTGACGCCCTGTATGCCCAGCCGGCTCTTCAGGTGCGTGGCCAGCGAGCGCGGCCCGCGCGGACGGGTGACCTCGGCCAGCACGAAGGCGGCGTCGCGGTCGGGCAGCAGGTCCAGATGGAAGGTGGCGTGGCCGTAGGCGGCAATCTCATCGCGCAGCTGGGCCGACACCGCATAGATCAGGCTGCCCTCGACACCGGTGGCGGTGACAACGAACTCACCCTGGCGGCGGAACTCGCGGCCATCGCTGCCGGTGAATTGCAGCGCCACCGGCTTGATCGGCTCACCGGCAAAGCGGCTGCCAAAGACCTCGCTCCAGCCGGGTGCATCCGGATGGGCCGGCGTAGCGGCCACATCGAAGCCGCAGTTGGCCGGGCGCAGCGGCGCGATGTCCACGCCCAGCGGCGCCAGGACCTCGCACCAGCTGCCGTCCGAGCCCAGCTGCGGCCAGCTGGCGCCGCCCAGGGCCAGCACGACCGCATCGAATCGGTCGCTGATCTCGCCCTGCGGTGTGCCAAAGCGCAGGGTGCCGTCCGCCGCCCAACCCAGCCAGCGATGGCGCATATGGAACTGCACGCCGGCCTCGCGCAGCCGGTGCAGCCAGGCGCGCAGCAGCGGCGCAGCCTTCAGGCTGGTCGGGAACACGCGGCCCGAGGTGCCGACGAAGGTGTCTATGCCCAGGCCCTTGGCCCAGGCGCGGGTCTGCTCGGGGCCGAAGGCGCGCAGCATCGGTTCGATCCGGGCCCTGCGCTCGGCGAAGCGGCTGCAAAACGGCTCGAAGTCTTCCGAATGGGTGAGGTTCAGCCCGCCCATGCCGGCAAGCAGGAACTTGCGGCCCACCGAGGCCATCGCGTCGAACAGATGGACCTCGACGCCGGCGGCGCGCAGCTCCTGCGCCGCCATCAGCCCGGCGGGCCCACCCCCGATCACGGCGCAACGGGGTGATTCGGTGGGGGCGGTGGACATGGGGCTACCTCAGGCAAAAACGGCGAATCGGCGGCCACTGGGCCCGCCGAAGAGCGCGCGAGTGTGCCACAGGGCCCCTGGTCGGCAGTGCGGCCCGCCCTAGACCGTGGCGCGCAGGGCGGCCTTCAGCTGCGCGCCCAACTCGGGCTTGCCGGCGAACGGGTCGGTCGGGTTGCGCTGCAGCATCACGTCTTCCAGGCGCGTCTGCACGGTGGCCAGCGACTTGGGGTGGCTGAAGATATAGAACTGATCGGCCTCGACGGCATCCATCACCAGCTGGGCGACATGTGCCGCGGTCAGCTTGCCGCTGGTCACCGCCTTGCCACTCATGGCCTGGCCGATCAACTGGCTCTGGGTTGGTTTGGCATCGCCCTCGGAGAACTCGGCCGGGCGGTTGCGCTCGCTCTGGTGGATGCCGGTGGGCACGAAGAAGGGGCAGAGCACCGAGGCACCGATCTGGTCGGTGACCAGGCGCAGATCCTGGTACAGCGTTTCGCTCATCGCCACGACGGCATGCTTGCTGACGTTGTAGACACCCATATTCGGCGCATTCAGCATGCCGGCCATCGAGGCGGTGTTGACGATGTGGCCCTCATAGGACGGATCGGCCTTGGCTGCGGCCAGCATCATCGGCGTGAACAGGCGCACGCCATGGGCCACGCCCATCAGATTGACGCCGATCACCCATTCCCAGTCCTTGAGCGTGTGCTCCCAGATCAGCCCGCCGGCGCCCACGCCGGCGTTGTTGAACACCAGGTGGGGGGCGCCGAAGCGCTGCTGCGCCACATCGGCCAGCGCCTGCATCTGCTCCGCCTTGGCCACGTCCACGCGCTGCGCCAGTATCGGCACACCGCTGGCCTGCAGCTCGGCGACGGCCTTGTCCAGCGTGTCCTGCTGCACATCGCAGAGCACCAGATTCATGCCCTTGGCGGCGGCCAGCCGGGCCAGCTCCAGCCCGAAACCCGAACCCGCGCCGGTGATGACTGCCGTCTTGCCTTGAAATTGCTTCATGTTTTCTTCAATTAATCTTGCGCCTTGCGCAGTTGGTAGCCGATGCGCGGGAAGTGCACGTGGACGGTGCCGGCACGTTCGTCGTGGCGCTGGATCGTGATGCGTTCGTGGCTGAGGCCGACCAGCATGCCGTCCACCGGGTCCTGGGCATAGTCGATCGGCGTCACGGTCACCGCCTCGTCTTCCTCGTAGCCCAGCTCCGGGTTGATGGATACCGGCGCGTGATGACCGCGGCTGGCGGCCAGGGCAATCGACTCGGCGCTGCTCATCGCCTGATAGACGCCGTGACCGAAGGCATTGACCCGCTCGAACCAGGCAGACAGCCGCTCGAAGGGCAACAGAATGCCGGCCACCGCCGGTGCGCGACGGATGTACCAGACGCTTTGCGCCACCGAGAAATCGGCCACGCTGGCCTCGGCGCCGCACAGGAAGGCGCGGCCATCGTGCAGCAGCGCATCCAGCCAGGCCAGATAGCTGTGCAGCTGGGCGGCGGCGTCGCGGGTGCTGGGGCGCTTCATGCCGGCCGTCATGGCCGCGCGGTCGGAGGCAAAAGTCTTCATGAATTCGGGCGGCGCGCCCTTGAAGATCTCGGCCGCGCCGGCCGGCTGCAGGGTGTACGGAATCGCCACCCAGAACAGGTCGGTGTCGGCCCACTGGGCGATGATCTGGCTCGCTCCGGCGGCGCTGGCCGGATGAATCGTCGGCTCCGGATGGTGCTGTTCGATGACCTGGCAGATCAGCGCCGTGTCGCAATAGATGTCGGAGCCGATCTGCAGAAACGGCGTGCGCCGGTAGCGGCCGGTCAAAGCCAGCACATCGGGCTTGGGCATCACCACCGGCACGATCACCGAGCGCCAGTGCATGCGTTTGTAGCCCAGCACCAGCCGGACCTTCTCCGAGAACGGCGATCCGGGGTAGTGGTGAAGAATCAGCTCGCTCATGGTGCTCTCCAGAATCAGATGCCGGGGCGGCGCATGTCCACATGGGCAATGCCATCTTCGACATATTGCCCGCTGACGGGCACAAAGCCCAGCCCCGCGTAAAAGGATTGCAGATGCGCCTGGGCCGACAGGAACAGCGCCCCGCCCGGCCACAGCTGCTCGCACTCGACCAGGGCCTGGACCAGCAGCTGGCGCCCCAGGCCACCGCCGCGTGCGGCTGGCGCGGTCACGACCCGGCCTATCACCGGCTCATCCGCCTTCAAGCCCAGCGGCAGCAGGCGCAGATAGGCCTGCAGGCGGCCCTCGTTCCGCCCTGACAGATGCCAGGCCTGCGGGTCCAGCCCATCGGGGTCCAGATAGATGCATTGCTGCTCGATCACGAACACCTCGGAGCGCAGTTGCAGCGCCTGATAGAGCTCGGCCGCCGTCAGCCCTGAAAAGGGCTTGCAAGTCCAACTCAAGGCCATGGTTGAGCTCAGATCAGCTTCACCAGCTGCTTGCCGAAATTCTTGCCTTTCAGCAGACCCAGAAAAGCCTCGGGCGCGGCGGCAATGCCGTCGGCAACCGTTTCGCGGTACTTCAGCTTCTTGGTGGCCACCAGCGTGCCCAGCTCCTTCAGCGCCTCGGGCCAGATGTCCATGTGCTCGCTGACGATGAAGCCTTCGATCTTCATGCGGTTGGTGAGTATCAGCTGCGGATACTGCATCGGGATCGGCTCGCCGTTGTAGCCCGAGATCATGCCGCACATGGCGACGCGGCTGAAGGCATTGGCGCGCAGCAGCACGGCGTCGAGAATGATGCCGCCGACGTTCTCGAAGTAGCCGTCGATGCCGTTCGGGCATTCGGCCTTCAACGCCGCCGACAGCGACTTCAGGTCACGGTGCTGCTTGTAGTCGATGCAGGCATCGAAACCCAGTTCCTCGACCACCTGGCGGCACTTGTCCGGCCCGCCCGCCAGCCCCACGGCGCGCGCGCCACGCACCTTGGCCAGTTGGCCCACGGCGCCGCCCACGGCACCGCTGGCTGCGCTGACCACCACCGTCTCGCCGGCCTTTGGGTTGATGATCTTCACCAGCCCGTACCAGGCGGTCACGCCGGGCATGCCGACCGCGCCCAGGTAGGCCGACAGCGGGATATGCGTGGTGTCCACCTTCTGCAGCGCGCCGCGCTGTTCGGCGCCGACCAGCTGGTATTCCTGCCAGCCGCCCATGCCGACGACCTTGTCGCCGGGCTTGAAGTAATCGTTGCGCGAAGCCACCACCTCGCCGGCCGTGCCGCCGATCATCACCTCGTCCAGCGGTTGCGGCTGGGCATAGCTCTTGCCGTCATTCATGCGACCGCGCATATACGGATCCAGGCTCAGGTAGTGGTTGCGTACCAGCACCTGACCCTCGGCCAGCTCGGGCACGGGCAATTCGACCAGCTTGAAGTTGTCGACGCTGGGTTCGCCGGCGGGACGCGAGGCGAGCTGAATTTGGCGATTGGTCTGGCTCATGGGGTCTCCTTGCACATCGGTTCTGAATCGCCGGATTGAACCATGTGCTTCGCCGTGCCGGCGTCCCTTTGGCGACAAAGGATGCAGCCGGCAGTCGCGCCCCCTCAGTATTTCCATTTTTGTCATATTTGGTCGCTAGACTGCGGCTGATATGGGCATGATCAAGCGCTGGGGTCTGCGTGTCTGGCTGGCTGGGTGCCTGCTTCTGCCAGGCATGGCGGTCAGCAACAATTTGCGCATCTGCCAGGCCGACGGCAGCCGCTACAGCTACCGCATCGCCCTGGCGCAGCTGATCCTGGACAAGACGCGAGCGCCCGGGGCGCGCGCCGACCGTCTGGTGCCATTCGCCGCTGGCCGTGATCCCAGCCAGGACCGCTGCCTGGCGCTGCTGCGCCTGGGCGAGGTCAGCCTGCTCTATCTGCCCCCGTCCGAGGAGCGGCTGGCCGAGTTCGATGCGATCAAGATCGATCTGCATCAAGGCATGCTGGGCTACCGGCTGCTGCTGATACACAAGAAAGACCAGGCGCTGTTCGAGCAGGTGCAAGGCCTGGACCAACTGCGCAATCTGGTCGGCGGCTTCGGCGCACAGTGGGCCGACTTCAAGCTGTTCGAGCGCAACGCCCTGCCCGTCGTCGGCGTGGGCAACACCGACAGCCTGCTGGCGATGCTGGAGGCCGGCCGCTTCCACTACTTCCACCGCGGGTTGCACGAGGCCTGGGCCGAGCTGGAACAGCTTGCGGAGCCGAGCCAGTTGATGGTCGAACCCCGGCTCGCCCTGGCCTATCCGCTGCCGGTGTACTTCCTGTTCAACAAGAAGGATGTGGCACTGCGGCAGCGTTTCGAGCAGGGCTTCCAGATCATCCGCAACGACGGCTCGTTCAAGGCCCTGTTCATGCGCGAGTTCGGCCCGACGCTGGCACGGGCGCAACTCAAGCGCCGGCTGATCATCCGCATCGACTATCCGCTGCCCGCCGGCGTGCCACCGGCCGAGCCGCCGTTCTGGCTGAACTGATCCGATCAGCGCGGTGGCTGCAGGGACTTCAGCGAACGCGAGCGACTCGGCAAGGCCTTCAGATACTTGAATGTGGCCGTCGCATGAGCGCAGAGCTTGCCGTCGTCGCCGAACACCGAGCCCTCGGTGAAGGCCATCGTCGTGGAGCGATGCAGCAGCTTGCCGACGGCGCGCAGGCAGCCCTCTCCGGGACGCATGAAGCTGGTCTTCATCTCGATGGTGACAACACCCGGCCCCATGCCCGGCAGGTCCATGTGGACGCTGCGCGCCGCATGGGCCATGGCCACATCCAGCAGTGTCATCAACACACCGCCGTGCGCCACCTCCCATGAGTTGAGATGGCCCTCGGTCAGGTCGATACGCAACTCGGCCAGGCCGCCGCCCATGCTGTGCAGCTCGAAACCCAGCTGCTCGACAAAGGGGATGTGAACCGGGAACTTGAGCTTCATCATCGCGTCAGGACCCATGAATGGCGCTGACGCCGCCGTCCACCGCCAGAATCTGGCCGGTGATGTGCTTGCCGGCGGCACTGGCAAACAGCAGGGCCGCGCCCTTCAGATCGTCCTCATCTCCAAGGCGGCGCAGCGGCGCATGCTGGGCCAGGTTCTCGGCGCCGACCTTGGCCAGCAGGCCCTGGGTCATCTTGCTCGGGAAGAAGCCAGGCGCCAGCGCATTGACGGTGATGCCGTGCTGGCCCCACTCGCCGGCCAGCGCACGGGTGAAATTGACCACCGCACCCTTGCTGGTGTTGTAGGCGATGGTATTCATCATCGCCGGGTTGCCACTCAAGCCGGCGATCGAGGCGACGTTGATGATGCGGCCGAAGCGCTGCGGAATCATGCTGGCCTTCGCCACCGCCTGGGCAAACACGAACAGGCTGCGGATGTTCAGGTTCATGACCTTGTCCCAGGCCTCCAGCGGATGCTCCTCGGCCGGCGCGCCCCAGGTGGCCCCGGCGTTGTTGACCAGAATGTCGACGTGGCCCAGATGCTGCACCGCCTTGGCCACGACCTCGCGGGCCTGGGTCGGGTCGCTGGCGTCGGCGGCCACATAGCTGACCTCGATGCCGCGCCCCTGCAAGTGCGCCATGGCCTGTTCCAGGTCATCGGCCTTGCGCGAGGTCAGCACCAGCTTGGCACCGGCCTCGCCCAGCGCCTCGGCAATCTGCAATCCCAGGCCGCGCGAGCCGCCGGTGATCAGCGCCGTGCGGCCGCTGAGATCAAACAGGGTTTGGACGGGTGTGCTCATGGCTTGACTCGCTTGATGGAAAGACATCTCAGGGGCCGGGCATGCGCGAGCGGATCACCAGCAGCACCGCGCCAACGGCCACCGCCAGGCCGCCGCCACTCAAGAAACCCAGGCTCAGCAGTTCGGCCTCACGGGGCAGGAACAGCGACAGGCAGACCGCCAGCAGGCCGCCATAGATCAGCACCCAGATGGTGGTGTGCAGCCGACCGTGGTCGGGGTGCGTTTCGGGGCTGGAATCAGAAGCAGTCATGGGGCAGGTCCTTGCAAAGTGGCTCTCGGTCGCGCACCACTTCCAGCCAGGCTGCCGCTTTCGGAAGCTCGTAGCTGTAGAAGTACCGCGCTGCCGCGAGCTTGCCACGATAAAAGGCCTGCTCCGCATTGTTTTGTGCCACCAGGGCCAGCTCCAGCCAGACCCAGGCCAGCACCACATGGCCAAAGGCCTGCAAGTACGGCGTCGCATTTGCCAGCGCCTCCTCGGGCACACCGGTGGCCCAGGCGGACTTGGTGGCCGCGCCCAGATTTTGCAGCGCTGCGGCCAGGCGATGGGCCATGTCCACCAGCTCCGGCCGCTGTTGGGCCCGGGCAATCGTGTCGTTCACCCGCATTGCCAGCAGAGTCAGGCCGGCGCCGCCATTCATCACCACCTTGCGGCCCAGCAGATCCAGGCCCTGGATGCCGTGCGTGCCCTCGTGGATCATGTTCAGGCGGTTGTCGCGCCAGTACTGCTCGACAGGAAAATCGCGTGTGTAGCCATAGCCGCCCAGCACCTGGATGGCCAGCGAGTTCGCCTCCAGGCACCATTCGCTGGGCCAGCTCTTGGCGATCGGGATCAGCACGTCCAGCAGCTGGCTGGCCTGCTCACGCGCCTCGCCCTCGGCCGTGTGCAGCTCATCGACGAGGCGCGCGCAATACAGCTCCAGCGCCAGCGCACCCTCGACATAGCACTTCTGCGCCAGCAGCATGCGCTTCACGTCGGCGTGTTCGATGATTGGCAATTGAGGCGCTGCAGCATCCTTGCCGTATGTGAGCCCCCTGTCTCCCGCTTCGCTCTCGCCACCCCCAGAGGGGGTCGAGCGAACTTGGGGCGGCCCGGCGTTCGCTCGGCCCATCGCCCTGCCCTGCGGCCGCTGCTTCGCATACTCGAGGCTGGCCTCATAGCCGGCATAGCCCAGCATCGTGGCGCCGAGGCCGACACCGATGCGCGCCTCGTTCATCATGTGGAACATGCACTTCAGGCCGTCGCCCGGCTTGCCGACCAGATAGCCGATCGCACCGGCGCCGTTCTCGCCGAAGTTCAAGAGGCAATTCGTCGTGCCGCGATAGCCCAGCTTGTGGTTCAGGCCGGCCAGACGCACGTCGTTGCGCACGCCGGTCAGCTCGGCCCTCTCGTTGACCAGGTGCTTCGGGCAGATGAACAGCGAAATGCCGCGGGTGCCCGGCACCGTCTTGCCATCGGGCCCGGGAATCTTGGCCAGCACCAGGTGGATGATGTTCTCGGTGATCTCGTGCTCGCCGGCCGAGATCCACATCTTGTTGCCCTTGAGCCGGTAGCGCGGGCCCAGCGCATCGGTCTCGTCTTCCAGCACGGCCCGGGTGGCCACATCGCTGAGGCTGGAGCCGGCCTGCGGCTCGCTCAGGCACATGGTGCCAAACCAGCGGCCGGCGAACTCGTTCTTGGCAAAGACCTCGCGCTGCAGCGGCGTGCCATGGGCCATCAGCAGATTGGCGTTGCCATTGGTCAGCATCGCATAGCCGCCCATGGCCACGCTGGCCTTGCTGAAGAAGGCATTGGCCGCCATCTCGATCACGCAGGGCAGCTGCATGCCGCCGAGCTCGTAGTCCTGCGCGGCGGCCAGCATGCCCGAGCCCACATAGGCCTGCATCGCCGCGTGGGTGGCCTCAGGCAGATGCACCTTTTCGCCGTCGAAGTGAGGCTCTTGCGTGTCGGCCAGCCGGTTGAACGGGGCGAACTTCTCACGGGCGATCTTTTCGCAGGTGTCGAGCACCGCGGTGAAGGTCTCGTCGGAATGCTCGGCGAAGCGCGGGCGCTGCGTCAGCGCCTGCACCTTGAGCCAATCGTTGAGGAGGAAGTCCAGGGTTTGGCGCATGGGGGGGTCTCGTGCGGATTGTTGCGGCGGCCCCGGATTGCATCCGGGCTACAAGGCTCCCGTAGCCCGGATGCAATCCGGGACAACTCCAGTCAGTTCAAAGCACCTCGAACACGCCCGCCGCACCCATGCCGCCGCCAATGCACATCGTCACGCACACGCGCTTGGCGCCGCGACGCTTGCCTTCGATCAGCGCATGGCCGGTCAGGCGCTGGCCCGACACGCCATAGGGGTGGCCGACCGCAATCGCGCCGCCGTTGACGTTCAGCCGGTCCATCGGAATGCCCAGCGTGTCGGCGCAATACAGCACCTGCACGGCGAAGGCCTCGTTGAGCTCCCAGAGGTCGATGTCGGCCACGGTCAGCCCGAGCTTCTTCAAGACCTTGGGCACGGCGAAGACCGGGCCGATGCCCATCTCGTCGGGCTCGCAGCCGGCCACCGCAAAGCCGAGGAAGCGGCCCAGGGGTTTGAGGCCATGGGTCTCGGCATACTGCTCGCTGACGACCACGCAGGCACCGGCGCCGTCGCTGAACTGGCTGGCGTTGCCGGCCGAGATCAGGCCGCCGGGCAGGGCCGAGCGCAGGTCCTTGATGCTGTCGTAGGTGGTGCCATCACGCAGACCCTCGTCGGCCGAGATCGTCACTTCCTTGGTCATCAGGCCCATCACCTTGTCGGCCACCCCGGCCGTGGTGGTGACGCTGATCATCTCGTCGGCAAACTTGCCGGCGGCCTGGGCGGCGCAGGCGCGCTGCTGGCTTTGGGCGCCGTACTGGTCCATGCGCTCACGGCCGATGTTGTAGCGCTTGGCCACCTGCTCCGCTGTCTGCAACATGCTCCAGTAGATCTCCGGCTTGTTCTTGACCAGCCAGGTGTCGGCGTACATATGGCGATTCGCCTCGTTCTGCACGCAGGAGATGCTCTCGACGCCACCGGCGACGAACACATCGCCCTCGCCGGCAATGACGCGCTGTGCAGCCATCGCGATGGTCTGCAGGCCGCTGGAGCAGAAGCGGTTGATGGTCACGCCGGCCACCGTGATCGGCAGACCCGCGCGCAGCGCGATCTGGCGCGCGATATTGCCGCCGGTCGCGCCCTCGGGCGTGGCGCAACCCATCAGCACGTCCTCGATATGGCCGGCCTCGATGCCGGCGCGCTCGACGGCGGCCCTGACGGCAAAGCCGCCCAGGGTCGCGCCATGGGTCATATTGAATGCGCCCTTCCAGCTCTTGGCCAGTGGGGTGCGTGCGGTGGAAACAATGACTGCTTTACTCATGATGTTTCTCTCAATCAGTTGAGGACAGAGCTACTCGCTGCGCGAGATCGGTCTGTCCCACAAGTACATAAATTTTTCAGGAGAAGCTCTTGCCTTCGGCGACCAGGCGCTTGATCAGCGGCGCCGGCTCCCAGAACGTGGCATCATCGAGCGGATTCTTGGCAAAGCGCTTCATCGCCTGCACGACATTGAACAGGCCCACCGTGTCGGCGTAGCACATCGGGCCGCCGCGCCACAGCGGGAAGCCGTAGCCGGTCAGGTAGACCATGTCCACGTCCGAGGCGCGTTGGGCGATGCCCTCTTCGAGCAGATGCGCTGCCTCGTTGACCAGGGCGAACACCAGACGGTGGACGATCTCGTCGTCACTGATCTGGCGAGGCGTGATGCCCTTGGCAGCGCGGTGCTTGTCCAGCATTTCGGCGACCACCGGCGACGGGATCGCGTCGCGCTTGCCGGCCTGGTAGTCGTACCAGCCGGCCCCAGTCTTCTGGCCGTAGCGGCCCAGCTCGCACAGCAGGTCGGCGCTCTTGGAGTAGTTCAGGTTCGGCTTCTCCTGATAGCGGCGCTTGCGGATCGCCCAGCCGATGTCATTGCCCGCCAGGTCGCCCATGCGGAACGGGCCCATCGCAAAGCCGAACTTCTCGGCCGCCTTGTCAACCTGCTGCGGGCTGCAGCCCTCGTCCAGCAGGAAACCGGCCTGTCGCGAATACTGCTCGATCATGCGGTTGCCGATGAAACCATCGCAGACGCCGGAGACGACCGCCGTATTCTTGATCTTCTTGGCCAGCTGCATCACCGTGGCCAGCACATCCTTGGCCGTGGCCGCGCCGCGCACCACCTCCAGCAGCTTCATCACGTTGGCAGGGCTGAAGAAATGCATGCCCACCACGTCTTGCGGACGTTTCGTGAAGTTGGCGATTTTGTTGACGTCCAGCGTCGAGGTGTTGGAGGCCAGGATCGCGCCGGGCTTCATCACCGCGTCGAGTTGCTTGAAGACCGCCTCCTTGACACCGATCTCCTCGAACACCGCCTCGATCACCAGATCGGCGCTGCCGATATCGGCATAGTTCAGGGTCGTCGTCAGCAGGGCCATGCGCTGCTGGTACTTGTCTTCTTTCAGCTTGCCCTTCTTGACCTGGGCCTCGTAGTTCTTCTTGATCGTGGCCACGCCGCGGTCCAGCGCCTCCTGCTTGGTTTCCAGCATCACGACGGGGATGCCTGCATTCAGGAAGTTCATGCTGATGCCGCCGCCCATCGTGCCGGCACCGATCACGGCCACCTTGTCGATCTTGCGCACGGGCGTGTCATCGGGCACGTCGCCAATCTTGCTGGCGGCGCGCTCGGCGAAGAAGGCGTGGCGCAGGGCCTTGGACTCCGGCGTCATCATCAGCGCCAGGAAGCCTTCGCGCTCGGCCTTCATGCCGTCCTCGAACTTCATCGAAACCGAGGCAGCCACAGCTTCCAGGCAGCGCAGCGGCGCCGGGAAGTTCCGGCTCATGCCGCCGACCATATTGCGGGCGAACTGGAAGTAGGCCTCGGGGCTGGCATGGCGGGCCTTGAGGTCACGCACACGCGGCAGCGGGCGCACGTCGGCGATCTCGCGGGCCAGGGCCAGCGCCCCCTCCATCAGGTCGCCCTCGATGATCTTGTCGAACAGCTTCTGACCCGGCACCATGGCCAGCATTTCGCTGTTCACCGGCTCGCCGCTGACGATCATGTTCAGCGCGGGCTCGACCCCCAACGCGCGGGGCAAACGCTGCGTGCCGCCGGCGCCGGGCAGCAGGCCCAGCTTCACTTCCGGCAGCGCGATCTTGGCGCCTGGCGAGGCGACGCGGTAGTGGCAGCCCAGCGACAGCTCCAGCCCACCACCCATGCAGACGGAGTGGATCGCAGCCACCACCGGCTTGCTGCAGCCCTCGACCACGGCGATCAGGCTGTGCAGGCTTGGCTCGGCCAGCGCCTTGGGGCTGCCGAACTCCTTGATGTCGGCACCGCCGGAAAAGGCCTTGCCGGCGCCAGTGATCACGATCGCCTTGACGGCGGCGTCGTTCTCCGCCTGCTCGATACCTGCGGCCGCGGCCTTGCGGGTTTCGTAGCCCAGACCGTTGACCGGCGGGTTGCTCAATGTGATGACGGCAACGTCACCCCGGACTTCATAGCTGGCGCTCATGCATGACCCCTTAGTTTCCGCGAATGCAACCGAAAGGCCCCGGGCACTGCCAAGGCCTCGAAATAGAACGACCGTTCGATTCTAGGGCGAAGCCTCGAACTGTCCATGTCCCGGCCGTGACATGGCCGCAGGCACGGGCCGGGCACTCCCGTTCGTCCGCCCGCGCTGCGGGGCCCAACACCTCAAATCCTTCATATGCTTATTCAATATATGCAATCTACGAATCAGTAGTTTGTCTATATATGAAGCCTGCTTACAGTCCGCACCCTAGGGTTGCCACCAGGGCGACCCCCATCAAGGGGCTGATTTGGACTGGATTGCAGTAGCAAGCGGATTTGGCGTCGGCGCCATCGTCGGTCTGACCGGCGTGGGCGGCGGGTCGCTGATGACGCCCTTGCTGCTGTCGGTGTTCAAGCTGAACCCGGCCGTGGCCATAGGCACCGACCTGTGGTTTGCGGCGCTGACCAAGATGTCGGGCTCGGTGGCCCATGCGCGCCACGGCCATGTCAACTGGCAGATCGTGCGCCGCCTACTGGCCGGCAGCATCCCGGCCTCGCTGGCCACCGTGGCACTGATGCATTTCACCGGCATCACCAAGGGCTGGGCGGCGGCGCTGACCTTCTCGCTGGGCAACGCCCTGTTGCTGACCGCCGTGGTGGTGGCCTTCAAGAAATCCTGGCAGATCGTCGGCCTGAAGCTGGAGCGCTACATCACCGAGCCGCGCAAGCCGGCGCTGACCGTGCTCTCCGGCGTGCTGCTGGGCGTTCTGGTGTCGCTCAGCTCGATTGGCGCAGGCGCCATTGGCGCGACGCTGATTCTGTTGATCTACCCCCGTATGTCCGCCCGCCAGATCGTTGGCAGCGACATCGCCCACGCAGTGCCGCTGACCCTGGTGGCCGGCATCGGTCACGCCACGCTGGGCAATGTCAACTGGCCGCTGCTGGTGCCGCTGCTGATCGGCTCGATACCCGGCATCTGGCTCGGCGCCCAGCTGACGCGCAAGCTGCCCGAGGGTCTGGTGCGCGGCCTGCTGTGCGGCTCGCTGGTGCTGGCCGGCCTCAAAGTCATTCATTAAGCATTCAGAACATGTACCACTACAACGACTTCGACCGCCAATTCGTCCATGCCCGCGCCGCGCAGTTCCGCGACCAGCTGGAGCGCAATCTGGCCGGCTCGCTGAGCGACGACGAGTTCCGCCCGCTGCGCCTGCAGAACGGCTGGTATGTGCAGCGCCATGCACCGATGCTGCGCGTGGCCGTGCCCTATGGCGCGCTGAGCAGCAAACAGCTGCGCGCCTTGGCTGCCATCGCCCGCGAATACGACCGCGGTTACGGCCATTTCACGACCCGCCAGAACCTGCAATACAACTGGATTCCGCTGGTCAGGTCGGCCGACGTAATGGACGCATTGGCCGCCGTCGACATGCACGGCATCCAGACCAGCGGCAACTGCATCCGCAACATCACCAGCGACGCGCTGGCTGGCGTGGCCGCCGACGAGATCGTCGATCCGCGCCCCTACTGCGAGATCCTGCGCCAGTGGAGCACCCTTCACCCCGAGTTCGCCTTCCTGCCGCGCAAGTTCAAGATCGCCGTCAGCGGCGCCGTGGAAGACCGCGCCGCGATCGCCTGGCATGACATCGGCCTGCAGCTGCTGAAGAACGCAGCCGGCGAGGTCGGCTTCAAGGTGCTTGTCGGCGGCGGCATGGGCCGCACGCCCATCATCGGCACGGTTATTGCCGACTTCCTGCCCTGGAACCAGATCCTGGTCTTCATCGAAGCCATCGTGCGCGTCTACAACCGCTACGGCCGGCGTGACAACGCCTACAAGGCGCGCATCAAGATCCTCGTCAAGGCCGAGGGCCAGAAGTTCATCGACGCCGTGCTCGTGGAGTTCAAGAACATCCTGGAGCGCGACGAACAGGGCACCGCCCACGTCGTGCCCCAGGCCGAGCTGGACCGCGTGGCCGCGCATTTCGTGACGCCCGCCGCCGTGCAGCCGCAAGCTCCCATTGCACTGCTGAGTGCCGATGCCACGCAGGCCTACCGCCGCTGGGTTGAGCGCAATGTCCACGCCCACCGCGTCAGCGGCTACCGCTCGGTGACCCTGTCGCTGAAGCGCCCCGGCCAGGCCCCGGGGGACGCCACCGACAGCCAGATGGAATTGGCCGCCGATCTGGCCGACCGCTTCAGCCAGGGCGAGCTGCGCGTCAGCCACGACCAGAACCTGGTGCTGCCCTGGGTGCGCGAGAGCGATCTGCCCGAGCTGTTCCAGGCCGCCAAGGCCGCCAGCTTCGCCACGCCCAACATCGGCCTGCTGACCGACATGATTGCCTGCCCCGGCGGCGACTTCTGCGCGCTGGCCAATGCCCGCTCGATCCCGATCGCTGCAGACCTGACCGCGCGCTACGAAGACCTCGACGAGCTCTACGACATCGGCGACATCGACCTGCACATCAGCGGCTGCATCAACTCTTGCGGCCACCACCACAGCGGCCATATCGGCATCCTCGGCGTCGACAAGGATGGCAAGGAGTGGTACCAGGTTTCGCTGGGCGGCTCCGACGGCTCCACGCTCAGCGGCGCCTCGGTGCCCGGCAAGGTGATCGGCCCGTCCTTCGCCGCCGACGAGGTGGCCGACGTGATCGAGTCCGTGGTCCAGACCTACCGCGCTCAGCGCGCCGCCGGCGAGCGCTTCATCGACACCGTGCGCCGCATCGGCCTGGAGCCCTTCAAGGCACCGGCCAACGCCGTGCGCCCCTCCACCGGCGCGGCCAGCCACGTTGCGGCTGCGGCCACTGCCTGAAGGATCACGACATGAAGTTCATCGATACCCATCAAGACGCCTGGCACCAGGTCATCGGCGAAGACGGCCCCAAGCCCGATCCGGACCCCCGCCCTCACCTGCTCCTGAGCCTGGAGCAATGGCATGCCGTGCGCGACCACTGGCCCGCGGGCCTGGCCACCGGCGTGATCGTGCCCAATGACGCCGACATCGAGACGCTGGAGCAAGACCTGCCCCGCCTGAGCCTGATCGTGCTGCAGTTCCCCAAATGGGTGGACGGCCGCGCCTACAGCCAGGCACGCCTGCTGCGCTCGCGTTACCGCTATGCCGGCGAAGTGCGTGCCATCGGCGACGTGCTGGTGGACATGCTGCAACTGCTTGCCCGCACCGGCTTCGATGCCGTGGTGCTGCGCCATGACCAGAGCGTCAACGCGGCTCAGCGCGCCTTGGGCTTCTTCCCGGCCCACTACCAGGGGGACACGCAGGACAACCGGCCGTGGTTTCTGAAGTCGGCCGTCAAATCGGCCGAGCAGCCAGCCGCGCAGGTGCAGTGATGAGCGACGCAGTCTCCATGCTCTCCTCCATCGGTGGTCCGGCCACGGCCTCGGCCGTCGGCCTGTATGCCCGTGAGACGGCCGGTTTTGCCGAGCGCCTGGCCTCGGCCGTCGAACGCCTGCAGGCCGCTGCCGCCCAGCATGGCGCCGGCCTAGTGCAGTCCACCAGCCTCGGTGCCGAAGACATGGTCATCACCGACCTGATCGCCCGGCATCAGCTGCCGATTGCCATCGCCACACTGGACACCGGCAAGCTGCACAGCGAAACGCTGGCGCTGATCCCGGAGATCGAAGCACGCTATGGCCGCAAGGTCGATGTGTTCAGCCCGGTCCATGACAGCGTGATCCATTTCGTGCGAGTGCGCGGCGAAAAGGCGATGTACGAAAGCCTGGCCCTGCGCAAGGAATGCTGCGGCATCCGCAAGCTGGAGCCCTTGTCACGCATGCTGTCCGGCCGCACCGGCTGGATCACCGGCCTGCGCCGCGAGCAGTCTGCCAACCGCGCCGTCGTGCCCTTTGATGAGCTGGACGGCCAAGGCCGCGTCAAGTTCAACGCGCTGGCCGACTGGAGTTGGGCCGACGTCTGGCACTACATCGAGACCTTCGATGTGCCCTTCAACGCGCTGCACGACCAGTTCATGCCCAGCATAGGCTGCGAGCCCTGCACCCGCGCCATCGCCGTCGGCGAGGACTTCCGCGCCGGCCGCTGGTGGTGGGAAAACGAAGACGCCAAGGAATGCGGCTTGCACAAGACGCATTCCCAGGCGCAAGCCGGTGACTCGCAAAGCGAGGCTATTGGCGGCGTAGTTTCGGCGCAGGCCAACTTCGACGCAGGCGAAGTTAAGGGCGCGGATGCGGCCGGCCGTAGCCAAGACGAGTCGGCCAAGGAATGCGGCCTGCATGTGAAGAAAACCGAAGGAGCTGCGGCATGAATGCCCCCGTGAATATTGACAAGCTGCTGCCCGATCTGGACCACCGGCACCTCGACCATCTGGAAGAAGAGGCCATCTTCATCCTGCGCGAAGTGGCTGCGGCCTTCGAGCGCCCGGCCCTGCTGTTCTCCAGCGGCAAGGACTCCTGCGTCGTGCTGCGCCTGGCCGAGAAGGCCTTCAAGAATCATGTGTCGGGCAAGGAGTTCAAAGGGCGTTTGCCATTTCCGCTCTTGCACGTCGACACCGGCCACAACTTCCCCGAGGTGATTGAATTCCGCGACCAGCGCATCGCCGAGATGGGCGAGCGCCTGATCGTCGCGCATATGGACGACTCGATCGCCAAGGGCACGGTGCGCCTGGCCCACCCGCTCGAATCTCGCAATGGCCACCAGACCGTGACCCTGCTCGAAGCCATCGAAGAACATCGCTTCGACGTCCTGATCGGCGGCGCCCGTCGGGATGAAGAAAAGGCCCGCGCCAAGGAACGCATCTTCAGCCACCGCGACTCCTTCGGCCAGTGGCAGCCCAAGGAACAGCGCCCCGAGCTGTGGAACCTGTTCAACACCCGCATCCGCCCGGGCGAACACTTCCGCGCCTTCCCGATCTCGAACTGGACCGAACTTGATGTCTGGCTGTACATCAACCGCGAGAACATCCCGCTGCCCAGCCTCTACTTCAAGCACGACCGCCAGGTCATCCGCCGCAAGGGCCTCTTGGTGCCGCTGACCGAGGTCACCCCGCCTGAAGGCCATGAGGTGGTGGAAACCGCCGAAGTGAGATTCCGCACCGTCGGCGACATGACCTGCACCTGCCCGGTGGAGAGCGATGCCGAAACGGCCGCCGACATCGTGGCGGAAACATTGACCGTCACGGTCAGCGAGCGCGGCGCCACGCGCATGGACGACCGCACCTCGGATTCGTCGATGGAACGCCGCAAGAAAGAGGGCTACTTCTGATGAGCGCAGTTTTGAACACCCTGATCCACGACCAGGACGTGGACACACACCACCGCGCGCTGCGCTTCCTGACCGCCGGCAGCGTCGATGACGGCAAGAGCACGCTGATCGGCCGCCTGCTGTTCAACAGCCGCGCCATCCTGGCCGACCAGCTCGACACGCTGGAAAAGCGCGCCGCCGGCCAGCCGATTGACCTCAGCCTCTTGACCGATGGCCTGGAAGCCGAGCGCGAGCAAGGCATCACCATCGACGTGGCCTACCGCTACTTCGCCACCAAGCACCGCAAATTCATCATTGCCGATGCGCCGGGGCATGAGCAATACACGCGCAATATGGTCACGGCAGCGGCCGGATCTGACGCCGCCGTCGTGCTGGTGGACATCACCAAGCTCGACACGACGCAAAGCCCGGTCGTGCTGCTGCCGCAAACGCGACGCCACAGCCTGCTGGCCCATCTGCTGCGCGTGCCCAGCATCGTGTTCGCCGTCAACAAGCTCGATGCCGTGGCCAACCCCGGCCCGGCGTTCGAGGCGGTCAGCCAAGCGCTGAGAGCCTTCGCCAGCCAGGCCGGCATCGAAGTGGCGGCCATCGTGCCCGTCTCCGCCCTGCGAGGCGACAACGTCACCCAGCCGCTGGACGCGACCTGGTACCAGGGCCCATCGCTGCTGCAGGTGCTCGAATCTCTGCCCAGCGTGCAGGAGAAGGTTGAGTGCAATCTGCTGCAGCCGGTGCAGTACGTCGCCCGCGAGGGTGAAGGCACCGGCAACCAGCCCAGAACGCTGTGGGGCCGCATCGCCCATGGCCAGGTCAAGGCCGGTGACGCGGTGCAGATACTGCCCAGCGGCCAGGAGGCCATCGTGGCCGAAGTGCGCCGTGCCGGCAGTGTGGTTGGGCGCAGCGTGGCCGGTGAATCGGCCGGTCTGGTTTTGGATCGCCAACTCGACGTCTCCAGAGGCGACTGGGTCGTCACCCCCGGCACGGCCACGCCCAAGCAGGAATTCGAGGCGACCCTCGCCTGGCTGGACACCGAGCCGGCCGTCGTCGGTCGCAAATACTGGGTGCGCCACGGCAACCGCTGGACGCAGGCGCGCATCACCGCCATCCGCCATCGGCTTGACATCCACAGCCTGCAGGAAAGCGATGCCGAGCAGCTTGCCGTCAACGAGATCGGCCATGTGCAGATCCAGACTCAGCAGCCGCTGCCGGTCGAGGCCTATGCCGACAACCGGGTCGGCGGCGCCTTGATCGTCGTCGATCCGACGACCAATCGGACCAGCGGCGCATTGCTGGTGCGGAAGGACGCGTGATGAACACCGGACGCGTCGTCTTTGTCGGTGCCGGCCCCGGCGCCGCCGATCTGATCACCGTGCGTGGCGCCCGCGCGCTGGCCGCGGCCGAGGTGGTGCTGTTCGATGCGCTGACCGACCCGGCCCTGCGCGACCTTGCCCCGAATGCCAAGTGGATCGACGTCGGCAAGCGCGGCTTTTGCGACAGCACGGCCCAGACCGCCATCAATGCCAAGCTGGTCAAGTACGGCAGCAGCCAGCAGGTGGTGCGGCTCAAGGGAGGCGACCCCAGCGTGTTCGGCCGCCTGGAAGAAGAGCTGCTGGCCCTGCATGAAGCCAAGATCGCCTGCGAAGTCGTGCCGGGCGTCACCGCCGCGATTGCCGCGGCCGCCCTGACCCAGCGCCCGCTGACCCGCCGCGGCACCGGCCGCAGCGTCAGCCTGACCACGGCGATGACGCGCGAGGGCGACTTGCAAGCCGCCCGCAGCGCCGACACCGAGGTGTTCTACATGGCCGGGCGCCAGTTGCCCGTGCTGTCGCGCAAGCTGCTGGAGGCCGGCTGGGCCGCCGAAACACCGATCTGCGTGGTCTCCCGCGCCGGTTGCGCGGACCAGATTGCCAGCGACCACACGGTCGCGAGCCTGGCCGCCGCAGCCCTCTTGCACAGGGGCCGGCCGGCCGTGGTGACGGTGGGCGCGGGCGCCAAAGCGTTGATTCCGGTGCATTCCGCAGCGCAAAAGCCCGCAAAGTCCCTTGGCCTTGACATGCCTCATGGGTCAAACCGGGCCATCCCCGTCTAAAATCACGCGTTTTCCCTTACGACCCGCGCCAGACCAGGAGGTTTGAGCCGCGGCAACCCAGGCCTCCATCAGAGTTGCTCCATGACCCACGTCGTTCTCGAATCGTGCATCCGCTGCAAGTACACCGACTGTGTCGATGTCTGCCCCGTTGACTGCTTCCGTGAGGGCCCGAACTTCCTCACCATCGACCCGGACGAGTGTATCGACTGCGCCGTGTGCATCCCCGAGTGCCCGGTGAATGCCATCGTGCCCGAGGAAGATGTGCCGGGTAATCAGCAGCACATGATCAAGATCAACGCCGATCTGTCCCGCAAATGGCCCAGTATCACCAAGCGCAAGGCGCCCCAGCCTGATGCCGATGACTGGAAAGACCGCACAGACAAACTGTCTGAACTGATACGCTGAAACAACTGACGAGCCGCCGATGGACCTGCAAGTGAACCAAGAAATCAAAGAGACCGCCCTCGCCCACGAAGGCGCGATTGAGACCGATGCCGTCATCGTCGGCGCAGGCCCCGTGGGCCTGTTCCAGGTGTTCGAGCTGGGCCTGCTTGAAATCAAGGCCCACATCATCGATTCGCTGGCATATCCTGGCGGCCAATGCATTGAGCTGTATCCCGACAAGCCGATCTACGACATCCCGGCCGTGCCCGTGTGCACCGGCAAGGAGCTGACCGACAACCTGATGAAGCAGATCGAGCCCTTCGGCGCGACCTTCCATCTGAACCAGGAAGTCACCACCGTCGAGGGTCTGGACGACGGCCGCTTCTTTGTGGCCACTTCCAAGGGCACGACCTTCCTGACCAAGACTATCTTCATCGCCGGCGGCGTGGGCTCGTTCCAGCCCCGTACCCTGAAGGTGGACGGCATCGAGAAGTACGACGGCACGCAGCTGCACTACCGCGTGCGCAACCCCGAGCAGTTCGCCGGCAAGAACCTGGTGGTCGTTGGCGGCGGCGACTCGGCACTCGACTGGGCGTTGAACTTCGTGGGCGATGGCCCGAACAAGGCCGAGAGCGTGATCCTGGTGCACCGGCGCGACGGCTTCCGTGCCGCGCCGGCCAATGTGGCCAAGATGAAGGAGCTGTGCGACAACTACGAGATGCAGTTCATCGTCGGCCAGGTCACCGACATCGTCGAAGACGGAGGCGTGCTGAACTCGGTCAAGGTCACCGGCGGTGACGGCGTGACCCGCGTCGTGCCCTGCGACCAGGTGCTGGTGTTCTTCGGCCTGAGCCCGAAGCTCGGCCCGATCGCCGAATGGGGCCTGAACATCGACCGCAAGCAGATCGTTGTGGATACCGAGAAATTCCAGACCAGCACACCGGGCATCTTCGCCGTCGGCGACGTGAACGTCTATCCTGGCAAGAAGAAGCTGATCCTGTCGGGCTTCCACGAAGCCGCGCTCGCCGCCTTTGGCGCCGCGCCCTATATCTTTCCGGACAAGCGCATCCACCTGCAGTACACCACCACCAGCCCGAAACTGCACAAGGTGCTGGGCGTGGAGTCGCCGGTGTTTGATTGACGACTCAGCGCCTGCGCCGATCGGAAGCCGCCTTCGGGCGGCTTTTTCATGGGTGTTGGCAATCGATCAACGGTGCCAGCCACGCGCGCGGGCCTGGCGTTCGGCCTCGGCGTCGAGCGTGTCGCCCTCGCGCAGCTCATCGATGCGCTGGAGCAACTCGGCCGGCAGCGCGGTGGCCGCGGTGCGGAACTGCGGGCTGCCGCCAGGCGCGGCCGGCAGCGGCAGCAACTGACGCAAGCGCCACTGTGCGCCGTCCCGGCAGGCCAGGCCGGCGCTGGCCGAATCGCCCTCGCTGACGAAGCTGCGGCAGTAGGCGCCGCCCTTGGCCACGAAGCTCAGGCCTGGCGTGATCGCCCCCAGGCGCTGCCCCGACAACTGCTCGTCAAGGGCCATGGCCAGGCCGGCCTGCGCCGCCAGACTGCCATCGACCGCCAGGGCCAGATTCGCGTCCGGACTCGGCGGCAGCAACTGGCGACCCAGCACGACGCCCAGCACAAGGCTGGCGGCGATGCCGCCCCAGTAGGACCAGGTCCGTCCGAACCCCTGGCCGCGCTCGGCCCTGGCCTGGGCTATCGAGAGCACGGCGGCCTGCGGCTTCGTCAGCAGGTCGGTCAAACGCGCCGGTAGCGGCTCGTCGAGCACCGGCGCGTAGGCCAGGCCCAGTGCCTCGTGAAGCCGCTGCTCGCGGACCAGCACCCGTTGCAGGGCCGGGTCCTGCCTCAGCCGAGCTTCAAAGTCCGCGCGGGCCGGTCCATCGAGCTCTCCGTCAACATAGGCGTGCAGAACAGCCATCATCGATTCATCGACCCCATTGCTCATCGCACCAACTCCCCATCACCCAACAGGCGCTGCAAGGTCTCGCGGCCGCGCGCCAGGCGGCTCGTCAGCGTGCCTATCGGCACGCCCAGCACCGCGGCGGCCTCCTTGTAAGGCAGGCCTTCGACCAGCACCAGGCTGACCGCCAAGCGTTGCTCATCGGGCAACCGGGCCATCGCCGACTCGACCGACAGACGGGTGATCAGGCTGCCGGTTTCATTGACGCCCACATGCTCGCCGGCCTCCTCGGGTGCGAGCACTTCGTCGCGCCGGCCGCGCGCGCGCAGTTCGTCGATCCAGGCGTTCTTCATGATGCGAAACAACCAGCTGTCCAATCGGGTGCCCTCTTGCCATTGATCGATAGCCTTGAGCGCCCGCTCGACGGTCATCTGCACCAGGTCGTCGGCATCCTCGGGCTTCCAGGCCACCGTCCGGGCGAAGCGTCGCAGCCGCGGCAGCAGCTCGGCGATACGGTGACGCAGGTCTTCGATGCTCATGTCATGATGAATAAACGTTGGCCGAGCGGATTTTCTTCCATCGCTGCAGCGTTCTTCTGCTCATGAAAAAGATTTACGCCGGCGTGCTCCTCGCCGCCTCCTTGCTGTTTGCGCCTCCCGGCGATGCCCAACTGCGTCTGCCAGGTGGAGGCCTCGGCGGGCTGCCCGACCTCAGCCGCCCCTTGCTGCGCGACAGCCCGCTGCGCCAACGAATCGACCAGACGCTGGCGCCGGCCGATCTGCCGGGCCTGCGCCAGCGCCTGACCGAGCAATTGCTGGAACGCCACCCGCGCGAGTTGACGCGTGGCCCGGACGGCAGCCTGATCGTGCGCCAGCAAGTGCTGGCACTACCGTCCAGCCAGGCGGCGAGAGCTCAACTGCTGGCACTGCCGGGCGTCACGCTGCTGGAAGAGACGCGGCTGGACGGGCTCGACCTGGGCTGGCTGTTGCTGCGTGCCGATGTCGCCTCGCTGCCGCGCCTGCGCGAACTCGACCCACTGGGCGACTACGACCTCCAGCATGTCTATCTGGGCAGCGGCGAGGTCGATGCGACGCCACGGCGCGCCGGCCGCACGACAGAGACACCGGCGCTCGCGGCCTCGGCCCGGGTCGGCTTGATCGACAGCGGCGTTGATACGCACCATCCAGCCCTGCGCGGCACCGCCGTCTACCGTCACGGCTGCGCGGGGCAGTCGCACCCGTCGCGTCACGGTACGGCCGTCGCCTCCCTGCTGGTCGGCCGAGATGAGCGCGACGGCTTTCGCGGCGCCCTGCCCGGCGCCACGCTGTACGCCGCCGATGCCTACTGCGAGGCGCCCGACGGCGGCTCGGTACAGTCAATCGCCCAGGCCCTGGCCTGGCTGGTGCGGGAGCGTGTGGGCGTGATCAACGTCAGCCTGGTGGGCCCGCCGAATCTGCTGCTGCAACGCGCCGTGGCGGCGGCACAGGCCAGGGGACATCTGATCGTTGCTTCGGTCGGCAATGACGGGCCGGCCGCGCCGCCTCTTTTTCCGGCGGCCTGGCCTGGGGTCGTGGCGGTCACCGGTGTCGATGGCGGACGCCGCGTGCTCGCCGAGGCCGGACGCGGCCCCCATGTGTTGCTGGCCGCACCGGGCAGCGAGCTGGTGGGCGCTGCAAGCGGTGGCACCGGCTATGTGCCCCTGCGCGGCACGTCGTTCGCCGCGCCGCTGGTGGCGGGCCTGCTGGCAGCCAAGCTGGCGCAGCCCGAAGAGACGGCGGCGCGCGAAGCGCTGGCGCACCTGCGCAGCCAGGCCATCGACCTCGGCAGTAGCGGGCGCGACGACATCTATGGCTGGGGTCTGGTCGGCGAGGCCCTGCGCACGGCGAAGGCGCGCTGACGGAACATTGCGCTTACGAAGTGTTGCACTCTGCCGGGAAGAACTGCGAGCGCGGCATCGTTCTTGGAGATGCAGGCACCGGATAGGCCGGGGCCTCAGCCGAAAGAACTGGAGTTCATCATGACCACCCGCACCCACTCGATCCGCCTCGCCACCCTGCTCGCCGCACTGGCCATCACCCTGCCCAGCCACGCCGGACTGCTGGGCGGCGGTGGTGCCCTCGGAGGCAACATCGGCGGCAACATCGGCGGCTCACTCAATGGCTCGCTGAACGGTCTGCAGCGCCCCGACCTGGGGCGCGTCAAGGACGGCGTGGCGGCAGGCAAGGACAAGGCGGCGGATGCCAAGAGCGGCGCCGTCGACAAGGCCGCTGAAGGCAAGACTCAAGGCCAGAGCCTGCTGGCCGGCACGGCGAACCAGGCCGATCAGGCAGGCCAGGCCAAGCCGAATGTGCCCTTCGAGGCCACGCCGACCCAACCGTCCACTGGCAAGCTCACGATCGGTGCCGATGCTGCCGGCAACGCCGCGGCCGACCGCAACGGCGCCTCCGCCAACGGCAATGCCTCCGTGCGCTCCTCGGGCCAGCGCTGAAACCGGGACCTCGCTTTACCTTTAGAATGCGGCCAGCCCTGCGGAACGATCCGCGGGGCCTCGCTAGGGGTGTTGGCTCATTGCATGGGCCGACTGAGAAAGTCCCTTTGAACCTGGTTGAAGCTCGCTTGCGAGCTTCAAAGTCCCCAATTGGGGCCTGAGGTAATCCTCGCGCAGGGAAGCACGCATCAGCCCACGTCGGCATTTTTCTTCTTTCTCTTCGACGTCCGGGCCCTGTCGTTTGCCGACCTGCCATCCGTAACCACGATGGCACATCACACTCCAATGAAATCCCTGCTGGCCGCTGCGGCCGGCCTCGTCTGCGGCACGGCCGCGTTCGCGCAATCGCTGCCCACCGTATCGGTCAGCGGCCGCTCGGTCGATACGCCGGTGTCCGTCGGCGGCTTTGGCGACACACCGATCGCCAAGCTGCCGATGCAGGCCACGGTGCTGAACAGCGAGCGCCTGACCGATCTGGGCATCATCTCACTGGCCGGCATCACCAGCCTCGATGCCAGCCTCAGCGATGCCTACAACTCGCAGGGCTACGTTTCGTATCTGAAGATCCGCGGCTTTGATCTGGACAATCGCTTCAATTTCCGCCGTGACGGCCTGCCCATCAATGCGGAGACGGCACTGCCGCTGGGCAACAAGTCAGCCATCGAAGTGCTCAAGGGCACCAGCGGCATACAGGCCGGCACCAGCGCGCCCGGCGGCCTGGTGAACATGATCGTCAAGCGCCCGCTGGCGAGCGACTTCACGACGCTGAGCCTGGGCTACGGCGAGCGCGGCACCGTCGAGGCCGGGCTGGACTGGAACCATCGCTTCAGCCCGGTGTTCGGTCTGCGCGTGAACGCCAACGCCGCGCACCTGGACCCGCAGCTGCGCAACGCCAAGGGCTCGCGCCATCTGCTGGCCGTGGCCAGTGAATGGAAGCTGTCGCCCGACACGCGCATCGAGGCCGAGTTCGAGCTGAACCGCCAAAGCCAGCCCAGCCAGCCCGGCTTCAGCCTGCTGGGTGGCAAGCTGCCCGACCCCAAGGCGATCGATCCGCGCATCAATCTGAACAACCAGGCCTGGTCGCAGCCGGTGGTGTTCGACAACCAGACCGCCTCCCTGCGCGTGCAGCAGCGCCTGAGTGCCGATTGGCGCGCCCAGGCGCATCTCGGTGTGCAGCGCCTCACCACCGACGACCGCCTGGCCTACCCCTTCGGTTGCAGCGCCGCCGACGGCACCTATTACGCCGACCGCTACTGCCCCAATGGCGACTTCGACATGTACGACTTCCGCAGCGAAGGCGAGCGCCGCAACAGCGACGCGCTGGACCTGTCGCTGGCCGGCAAGTTCGTCACCGCCGGCCTGCGCCATGACATCAACACCGGCGTGCTGTTCACCCGTTTCAAGAGCCGCTTCCAGCGCCAGGCCTACAACTGGGCCGGCACCGGCAACATCAGCGGCCAGGTGCCCACCACGGCCGATCCCAGCCTGACCGACGAGAACACCCCGCGCGACGAGCGCAGCACCGAGCTGTATCTGCGCGACTCGATCGAGCTGAGCGCGCAATGGCAAGCCTGGCTGGGCCTGCGCCACACCCGCCTGCACCGCGAGAGTGTGCGCACCGATGGCTCGCGCGTCACCCGCTACGGGCAAAGCATCACCACGCCCTGGCTCGGTGTCAGTTACGCACTCAGCGCCCAGCACATGCTCTATGCCAGCTGGGGCCAGGGCGTGCAGTCCGAGGTGGTACCCAACCGCAGCCGTTACCGCAATGCCGGCCAGGCACTGGCCGCACTGAGGAGCGAGCAATTCGAGTTCGGCCTCAAGGCCGGCAGCAACACTGTGGACTGGTCGGTCAACTGGTTCGACGTCAAGCAGCCGCTGTGGCGCGACATCGGTGCCTGCAGCGCAGCCAACAGCTGCATGCGCCAGGCCGATGGCGAGGCCCATCATCGCGGCCTGGAGGCGCAGGCCGACCTGAAGTGGACAGGCGGCGGCCTGCTGGCCAGCGCGATGAAGTTGCACGCCCGCCGCCAGGGCAGCATCGATGCCAGTCTGAACGGCCTGAAGAAGGAGAACGTACCCGAGACCACCCTGAAGCTGCAGGCCCGCCAGGCCATCGCCGCTCTGCCCGGCCTGCAACTCCAGGCCGGCATGGTCTACG
>Ga0187845_1000118_pt1 | contig 42877 bp, 34 predicted proteins | sample SpaLakP09_SKY_68_FD_134515 | JGI IMG/M metagenome (GOLD analysis project Ga0187845, IMG submission 134515) | Oligotrophic lake water microbial communities from Sparkling Lake, Wisconsin, USA - SP09_SKY_68 | ecosystem: Environmental > Aquatic > Freshwater > Lake | place: USA: Sparkling Lake... | reverse complement strand
TGGAACAGCATGGTGGAAACCGTGCTGGAGAGCGGTGGCAATAACCGCTACTCGCAGCCGCAGCATCAGTCGCTGGCGCAGACGGCGCCGGTGCTGTCGCTGGCCGATATCGACGCCATCGATTTGCCCCGTTTCGGCACCGGCATCGAGGAATTCGACCGCGTGCTCGGTGGCGGTCTGGTGGCGGGCGGCGTGGTGCTGATCGGCGGCGATCCCGGCATCGGCAAGTCCACACTGCTGCTGCAGGCACTGGCCAATGTTTCGCAGTTGAAGAAGGTGCTGTATGTGAGCGGCGAGGAGTCGGGCGCACAGATTGCCCTGCGCGCCAAACGGCTGGCCATCGATGCGCGCGAGCTCAAGCTGCAGGCCGAAATCCAGCTGGAAAAAATTCAGGCCACGCTGGCCGAGCTGAAGCCGGAAGTGGCGGTGATCGATTCGATCCAGACGCTGTATTCGGATGCGCTCAGTTCTGCGCCCGGTTCGGTGGCGCAGGTGCGCGAGTGCGCGGCCCAGCTCACCCGCGTGGCCAAGCAGACTGGCATCACCATGATACTGGTGGGCCACGTCACCAAGGAAGGTGCGCTGGCCGGTCCCCGTGTGCTGGAGCACATCGTCGATACGGTGCTGTATTTCGAAGGCGATAGCCATTCCAGCTTCCGGCTGGTGCGCGCTATCAAGAACCGGTTTGGCGCGGTCAATGAACTGGGCGTGTTCGCCATGACGGAAAAGGGCCTCAAGGGCGTGTCCAATCCGTCGGCGCTGTTCCTGTCCCAGCACGACAATCAGGTGCCCGGTTCCTGCGTGATGGTGACGCAGGAGGGTACCCGGCCGCTGCTGGTGGAAATCCAGGCGCTGGTCGATGCCAGCCACCAGCCGAATGCGCGCCGCCTGTCGGTGGGGCTGGAGCAGAACCGGCTGGCCATGCTGCTGGCCGTACTGCACCGCCACGCCGGCATTGCTGCCTTCGATCAGGATGTGTTCATCAACGCGGTAGGCGGGGTGAAGATTACCGAACCGGCGGCCGATCTGGCGGTGCTGCTGGCGATTAATTCGTCGATGCGCAACAAGCCGCTGCCGCGCGGCTTTGTGGTGTTCGGCGAGGTGGGGTTGGCGGGCGAAATCCGTCCCGCACCGCGCGGTCAGGAACGCTTGCGCGAAGCAGCCAAGCTGGGCTTCTCGATTGCCATGATTCCCAGCTCGAACGCGCCCAAGCAGGCCATCGAAGGCATGACTATCCTGGCCGTCGACCGCATCGACGACGCTTTTACCAAGCTGCGCGAAATCCAGTAAACCTGTATTGTTATGGCTGCGCGTTTGTGCGCCTGAAATGGGGTAAAAAAAGCTGGTATGCCGCTGATGCAGCGGCAAGGTGTTAGTACAAAGGACAGGAAATTGGTAGCCGATCAACGAGCTGTGCAGCGTAAAATTTTAAGAGCAAAAATTATGGTGGCGATGGATGGCATGCCGGCTTTTCAGGGCCGCACCATCGACATCAGCCCGCAGGGCTTGTCGCTCAACTTTGACCACAAGCTCCAGCCGGGGCAGATGGGCCAGATGATGTACGAGATTTTTATCGACGGCAAAGCGCAGATACTGACTTGCCGCTGCAAAGTCAGCCACTGCATTTTCAGCGGCGACCAGTTCAAAATTGGCTTCCAGTTTGTCAATCCGGATGTCACGGTAACGGCGGCCATCGCCAAGTACATGCGCTAGGCCGGGCGCGCACGGTAGTCGCCCGAGCAGAGCCTGATTTGCGGGTCTGCTCCGCGGTTTAAAAGTTCCATCATGTTGCATACTATGTAAGTAAATCTGATCGGACTTCACCATGGCTACCTCTACCATCAATACTGCCACTACCAACGGCAGTTCCACGCTATCGACGGACGTCTATAACCGCGTCCAGAAAACCATGTCGGCCCAGAATGGGGCGGCTACCAAACTTAGCGCGGCGCTCAAGGCGGATCAGACCAAGCTGTCCGGTCTGGGGCAGCTGAAAAGCGCCTTGGCGGCATTTCAGGCGCTGGCGGGCAGCCTGTCGGGTGGTGGCCTGAGCACCAGTGCCAGCGTGGCGAGCAAATCGGTACTGACGGCGAGCAGCAGCGGTGCGGCCAAGGCCGGTAACTACGCACTCGATATCAAGCAGCTGGCACAGGGCCAGTTTCTCACCAGCGACGGGTTTGCTGCGTCGGATAGCAAACTCGGCAGCGGCGCCCTGACCACTGTGAAGATCGATTTTGGTACTGCCGCCAGTCAAGGCTTCACGGTCAATGGCAGCTCTGCCAGCAAGACCATCACCATCGATAGCAGCAACAACACGCTGGACGGTATTGCCGCAGCGCTCAAGGCGGCCGGGGTCGACGCCAAAGTGGTCAAGGACGAGGACGGCAAGTACGCGCTGGCCCTGAGCGGTGCCAGCGGCGCCGCCAACAGCATGCGCATCAGCGTTTCGGGCGATGCAGCACTGAAGAGTCTGCTCACCTTCGATCCGGATGGTACCCAGAAGCTCAAGCAGGGCGCCGCTGCCAGCGATGCCGTGCTGACGGTGGACGGCAAGCAGATTACCAGTGCCAGCAATACGCTGGACAAGGCCATCGCCGGACTGACGCTGAAGCTGACTGGCAACGGCAAGTCCGATGTGACGGTGACCCAGGATGCCAGCCAGATCAGCAGCAATCTGAAATCCTTCGTTTCGGCCTACAACGACCTCAACAAGAAGCTGCAGGCTTTGCAGAAGGGCGATCTGAAAGGCGATACGGCGCTCAATCAGGCCGTCAGCCAGCTCAGCACCCTGCTCAAATCGGGCGGCGGGGTATCGCAGTCGGCGTTGGCGGCGGCAGGGCTGGGACAGGATAGCAATGGCAATCTGCTACTCGACGACAAGAAGCTGCAGGCGGCTCTGAGTACCGATGCCGGCGCCCTGACCAAGCTGTTCACCAACGATGGGCGCGGTCTGGCCGATCTGCTGGCGGCGCAGGCCGGTAGCCTGACGGGCGATAGCAGCGCGCTGAAACGGGAGACTACGCTGGTGAGCAAGGACATTACCAGCATTACTGCCAAGCGTGCCAGCCTGAGCAAGGCTTTGACGGCGCAGGCGACGGCGCTGGCCGCGCTGTACACGGCGCAGGCGCAGACCAGCTCGGGCTCGGCCATCAATGGCAGTTCCGGCAGCGCCGGTACGCTGTTCGACATGCTGGGCTGAGCAGGCGCTGTGCCGGCGCCTGTTTAGGCGCTTTTTTCTACGGAATTCCTTGCATCCCTGCCAGCTATGCCCGATCATTCGGGCTAGTGATCGATTCCTATTTGGGAGGTGTTATGGCAGGGAAGTTCGTTGGCGGTCTGATGCTGGCAGCCGGTCTGATGGCGGGCGCGGTGCAGGCGCAGGAGGAAAAAGTCCTCAATATCTACAACTGGTCGGACTACATCGCCGACGATACCGTGAAGAACTTTGAAAAGGAAACCGGTATCAAGGTACGTTATGACCTGTTTGATAACAACGAGATTCTGAATTCGAAGTTGACTGCTGGCAAGTCTGGCTACGACATCGTGGTGCCGACGGCGCAATGGGCGCGCCTGCAGATCGATGCCAAGCTGCTGCGCAAGCTCGACAAGAGCAAGCTGACCAACCTGAAGAACATGGATCCGGCCATCCAGGCCAAGCTGGCCAGCATCGATCCCAACAATGAATACCTGATCGACTGGCTGTGGGGCTATACCACGGTGGGTATCAATGTGAACAAGGTCAAGGCGGCGCTGGGCGGCACGCCCATGCCGGACAATGCCTGGGACCTGATCTTCAATCCGAAATATGCGGCCAAGCTGAAATCCTGCGGCGTGTCCTTCCTCGATTCGCCGTCGGAAGTACTGCCTGCCGCGCTGATCTATCTGGGCAAGCCGGCCTATTCGAAGAACGCGGCCGACTATGCGGAAGCAGGCAAGCTGCTGCAGTCCATCCGTCCTTACGTAACCCTGTTCAGCTCGTCGGGCTACATCAACGACATGGCCAACGGCGCCGTGTGCGTGGCGCTGGGCTGGTCGGGCGACATCAATATTGCGCGCCAGCGTGCCATCGACGCCAAGAACGGCAATGTGATCGAAGTGCTGGTGCCCAAGACTTCGGCGGCGCTGGTGTTCGACACCATGGCGATACCGGCCGATGCACCGCACCCGAACAATGCCCACCTGTGGATGAACTACATCATGCGTCCGGAAGTGCATGCCAGCCTGACCAACAAGGTGTTCTATGCCAACCCGAACTCGGCCAGCGTGAAGTTTGTGCGCAAGGATATCGCGGGCAACCACACGGTGTTCCTGACTGATGCGGACAAGCAGCGCATGGCCGCGCCGGAAGCCGTGCCGGCTGATATCCGCCGCAACATTACCCGTATCTACACCAAGTTCAAGACCGGCATGTAAGCAGCATCCAAGCTGCCGTGCAGCGGGGCGGCCTCCGGCCTCCCCGCAAAAAAACAAAGGCGCCGGCAGCGATCTGCTGCGGGCGCCTGTCTGGCTCAAGGCCGTCCGGGCTATTCGTGATAGCGGTCCATCAGTTTGTGTTTGCTGCCGCGCGTTTCAACGATGATTTCGTACACGACAAGGGCAATCATTCCGCCGAAGATGCCCATGGTGAGCAAGGTGAACATGCGATCCTCCCTCTGGTTGATACGCTTTCACTCTAGCAGCCAATTGCCGATTTACAAGGCTGGCATCGCTCCTGTTTGAGCTGGCTCAGTCCGGCCTTATTTCATCACCAGATCGGCCGCCATCACGGCTTTCAGATACAAGCTGGCCGGATCGCCCGCCTCGCGCTGGCAGAACCACCATGCGCTGGCCTTGCGCATTTCCCAGTCCATATCCTCGCCCGTCATCAGCAGCGCCGCCACCTGTCCCAGCGTGGGCTGATGGCCCACCACCAGCACGGAATCCTTGTTGCCGGGCCAGTTGACGGCTTTCAGCACGTCGGCCGGATCGGCGCCCGGCGCCAGATCATTGTGGATGCGGTATTTGCGCCCCAGCGCTTCGGCCGTCTGCAGGGTGCGCACGGCCGGGCTGACCAGTACCTTGCAGCTATCGGGCAACTGCGAGCCCAGCCACTGGCCCATGCGGCGCGCCTGCTTCTGCCCCTTGGCAGTCAGCGCCCGTTCCAGATCGGACATGCCCGGCTGCTGGTCTTCCGCTTCCGCATGGCGCCACAGGATCAGGTCCATATCACTCCTCCAGTTGCGGGCTAGGCGTGCCCAGCGTTTCCATCAGGTGCTGCTGGGCGCTCAGAGGCGACTGCTTGGCGCGCGGTTTGCGCCGCTGGTAGTGGCCGTCCGGTTCCAGTTCCCACGCGTTGGTGTTGTCCTTGAGATAAGGATTCAGTCCTTCCGCCAGTACCCGCCGTTTCAGCTGCTTATCCAGTACGGGGAAAGCCACTTCGATACGGCGGAACAGATTACGGCTCATCCAGTCGGCGCTGGCCAGCAGGATGTCGTGCGCCAGATCGTTGCGGAAGTAATAGATCCGGCTATGTTCGAGGAAGCGGCCTATGATGGAGCGCACACGGATGTTTTCCGACAGGCCAGGCACGCCCGGTTTCAGGGTGCAGGCACCGCGCACGATCAGATCGATCTTGACGCCGTCCTTGGAAGCTGCATACAGCGCGCGGATCACCGATTCGTCGACCAGTGCATTGATTTTAACAATAATCCGCGCCGGACGTCCCGCGCGCGCGATGCGTGCTTCGTTGCGGATCGCCTTGATGATTTCGTTCTGCAGCGCAAACGGCGCCAGCCACAGGTGCGACAGCCGGTGCGGTTTGGTCAGGCTGGTGAGATGGATGAAGACTTCGTTGACTTCGCGTGCGATGCCGTCGTGGCAGGTGAGCAGGCCGAAGTCGGTGTAGAACTTGGTGGTGCTGGGGTGGTAGTTGCCGGTGCCGAGGTGGGCGTAGTAGCGCAGCTTCTGGCCTTCGCGGCGGATCACCAGTGCTACCTTGGCATGGGTTTTCAGTCCCACCACGCCGTACACCACCTGGGCGCCGGCCTGTTCCAGCTTGTCGGCCCAGTTGATATTGGCTTCTTCATCGAAACGGGCCTTGAGTTCGACGATGACGGTGACTTCCTTGCCTTGCTGGGCCGCCAGGATCAGCGATTCCATCAGGTCCGAGTTCATGCCGGTGCGGTAGATGGTCTGCTTGATGGCTACCACGTGGGGATCGGTGGCGGCACTGCGGATGAAATCGATAACGGTCTGGAAGGTCTGGTAGGGATGGTGCAGCAGGATGTCGTGCTGGCGCAGTTCGGTAAAAATATCGAGGTTGGCATTTTTGCGCGCATTGCCGGGGATGAAAGGGGGGAAGCGCAGCGCCGGTTCATTGACGTGCTCGGTAATTTCCGTCAGCCGCACCAGATTCACGGGGCCGTTCACGGCATACAGCCGGCTCTGGTCCAGACCGAACTGGTTGAGCAGGAATTGCGACAGTTCGGGCGGGCAGTTCATGGCCACTTCCAGCCGCACCGATTTGCCGAACTGGCGTCCCTGCAGCTCGCCTTTCAGGGCCTGGCGCAGATTTTTTACTTCATCTTCGTCTACCCACAGGTCGCTGTCGCGGGTGACGCGGAACTGCGAGTAGGCCAGCACTTCGCGGCCGGCAAACAGGTCGGAGACGTGGGCATGGATCACCGAAGACAGCAGGCAGAACGAAACACCGCCATTGTCGGACAGGTGGTCGGGCAGGCGGATAATTCGCGGCAGCACGCGCGGCGCCTTGACGATGGCAATGGCCGTACCGCGCCCGAAGGCATCCTTGCCGGACAGCGACACAATAAAGTTCAAGCTCTTGTTGACCACCTGCGGGAAGGGGTGGGCCGGATCGAGGCCGATAGGGGTGAGCAGGGGCCGTACTTCATTGTCGAAATATTCCTTGACCCAGGCCCGCTGGGCCTCGTTGCGCTCGTTGTGGCGCACCAGATGTACGCCCGCTTCAGCCAGCTGGGGCAGCACTTCCTGATTGAGTATTTCATACTGGTGTTCAACCAGTGCATGACATTCGTCACTGATGCGGTTGAGCGTGGCGACCAGGGCAGGGTGGTTGGACAGGGCGCCGTCTATGGTGCCGGCGGCCAGCAGGCTGGCGACCCGCACTTCGAAGAATTCATCGAGATTGCTGCTGGCGATACATAGATAGCGTAGCCGTTCCAGCAGGGGAATGGAGCGGTCTTCCGCCTGCGCCAGTACGCGCCGGTTAAACATTAGTTGCGAAATTTCCCGGTCGAGAAATGCGGAGGTCTTGTTTACATCGGCTGACAGGTCTGGCTTCATGTCTTTTTGTTCACTTTGCTGTTATTGCATTCTACGTCAGATGACGTAAATGTTGTAATAGTGTAAGGATCAAATATGACAAGTCCGTGACAGAAGCTGTCATAAAAGCCTGTCATAAAACGTGAAATATGACAGCACGCTCTGTCATATTAGTCCCATCCAGACCAATTTTTCATAGTGCACGGAGTCTATTTCAGTCGCCCAGGCGAAAATTTCAGGTTTTTTTGTACATGTCATAAAGCTGTCACAAACGCTGGTTAGACTGCCCAGCATCCTAACCCGTCATAACAAAGGACTTGATATGCGACTGAAACAATTGTTTTCCTCTCTGGTAGTTGGCGCGGCTGCTGTAATGGCATTCTCGTCCGCTGCTCACGCCGCCGATATGACCGGCGCCGGCGCAACCTTCCCATACCCTATCTATGCTAAATGGGCGGAAGCGTACAAAGCCAGCACCGGTAACGGTCTGAACTACCAATCCGTCGGCTCGGGCGCCGGCATCAAGCAGATCAAAGCCAAAACCGTGGACTTCGGCGCATCCGACATGCCGCTGAAAGCCGAAGAACTGGACGCCGAAGGCCTGATGCAGTTCCCTGCCATCATGGGCGGCGTGGTAACCGTGGTTAATCTGGACGGCGTTACCCCAGGCCAGCTGAAGCTGACCGGTCCTGTGATTGCCGACATCTATCTGGGCAAGGTCACCAACTGGAATGCACCGGAAATTGCTGCACTGAACCCAGGCGTGAAAATCCCTGCCGGCGAAATCACCGTGGTGCACCGTGCTGACGGTTCGGGTACTTCCTTCCTGTTCACCGACTACCTGTCGAAAGTTAGCCCTACCTTCAAGACCCAGATCGGTGCCGGCACCGCGGTGAAATGGGTAGTAGGCGTAGGCGGTAAAGGCAACGAAGGCGTTGCTGCCAACGTACAGCGTATCAAGGGTTCGATCGGCTACGTCGAGTGGGCTTACGCCAAGAAAAACAAGATGTCGCACACCCAGCTGAAAAACAAGGATGGCAACTACCTGCAGCCTGACGACGACTTCTTCAAAGCTGCTGCTGCCAACGCAGAATGGACCAAAACCCCAGGCTTCGGCGTGGTGCTGACCGACCAGGCTGGCAAGAACTCGTGGCCTATCACCGGCGTGTCCTTCATCCTGATGCACAAAGCTCAGGCTGACGCTGCCAAAGGCAAGGAAGTCATCAAATTCTTCGACTGGGCCTTCAAGAACGGCGGCGCTGCTGCAGTGGAACTGGACTACGTGCCACTGCCACCAGCTGTTGTGAAACAAGTGCAGGATGCATGGAAAGCCAACCTGAAAGACGCTTCGGGTAAAGCCATCTACTAATCTGTAGTCCCCTCGCTGCCACGGCGGCGAGGGGGTTAGCCTGCGCCTCCCGTCCGGGTGGCGCAGGCTAGCTTCCATCGACGAGATCACAACATGAGTGCTGACATCACTTCCACGCCCTTGAATACCAACGAGCCAGTCCAGATGGCAACAGCCACCGCCACCGACGACGCTGAACAGCGCGCCCTGCATCGCACCATGCGCAACCAGCGCATACAGGATTTCTTCTTCCACAAAACCACCATGCTGTTTGCGCTGTCCGTGCTGGCGGTGCTGCTGGGGATTATCATTTCGCTGATGGTGGGCGCATGGCCTGCTTTCAAGGAGTTCGGCCCCCGTTTCATCACCACGGTGGAGTGGGACCCGGTCAATGACCAGTACGGCGCGGCAATTGCCATCGTCGGCACGCTGGCTACCTCCGGCATCGCGCTGCTGATCGCTTTCCCGGTCAGCTTCGGCATCGCCCTGTTCCTGACTGAAATCTGCCCGGCTGGGCTGCGCCGCCCGCTGGGCACGGCGGTGGAACTGCTGGCCGGCATCCCGTCCATCATCTACGGCATGTGGGGCCTGTTCGTGTTCGCGCCCCTGTTTGGCGACTATGTCCAGCCGCTGCTGAAGAGCGTACTGGGCCCGCTGCCGATTATCGGCCAGTTCTTTACCGGCCCGACCATGGGCATCGGCATCCTGACCGCTGCCCTGATACTGGCCGTGATGATCATTCCCTTCATTTCCTCGGTGATGCGCGACGTGTTCGAAATCGTGCCGGCCGTGCTGAAAGAATCGGCCTACGGCCTGGGCTGCACGCGCTGGGAAGTGGTGCGCAAGATTGTGCTGCCGTACACCAAAACCGGCGTGGTCGGCGGTGTGATGTTGGGCCTGGGCCGCGCGCTGGGCGAAACCATGGCCGTGACCTTTGTGATCGGCAATGCCAACAAGCTGTCGTGGTCGCTGTTTGCGGCCGGTAACTCGATCGCATCCACGCTGGCCAATGAATTTGCCGAATCGGATACGCCGCTGCACACTTCGTCGCTGTTTGCGCTGGCCCTGATCCTGTTCGTGATCACCTTTATCGTTCTGTCCGCCGCCAAGCTGATGCTGGCTGGCATGTCTCGCAAGGAAGGCGTCAAATGAAGCAAGTTATGAATCCGGTGTACCGCAAGCGCCTGCTGACTCACCGCATCGGCATTGCGCTGTCGGTGGGTGCCATGTCGGTCGGCCTGCTGGTGCTGGCATGGATCCTGGTTACGCTGGCAATCAAGGGCTTCGGCGCGCTGAGCCTGAACATGTTCACCCAGACTACCCCGGCACCGGGCAGCGAAGGCGGCGGCCTGATGAATGCCATCATCGGCACGGTGATGATCGTCAGCCTGTCGACGCTGATCAGCACCCCGATCGGCATACTGGCCGGTATCTATCTGGCCGAATACGGCGAAGAGAACAAGGTCGCCAACCTGACCCGCTTCGTCACCGACATCATGCTGTCGGCACCGTCCATCGTGATCGGCATGTTCGTCTGGGCCATGTATGTGGCGACGGCCAAGCACTATTCGGGCTACGCCGGCTCCATCGCACTGGCCCTGATCGCCGTGCCGGTGGTGGTGCGTACCACCGACAATATGCTGCGACTGGTACCAAACAGCCTGCTGGAAGCAGCGTTTGCCCTCGGTGCACCGCGCTGGAAAGTGGCGCTGATGGTGCGTCTGCGTGCCGTCAAAGCCGGTGTGATCACTGGCGTGCTGCTGGCGGTGGCGCGTATTTCGGGCGAAACGGCTCCGCTGCTGTTCACCGCCCTGAACAACCAGTTCTTCAGCGCGGATATGAACGGCCCGATGGCCAACCTGCCCGTGGTGATCTACGGTTTCGCCATGAGCCCTTACGACAACTGGCGTGAACTGGCCTGGGGCGGCGCCCTGCTGGTGACGTTCAGCGTGCTGGCGCTGAACATCCTGTCGCGTACCGTGTTTAGCCAGAAACAACCGAATTAATCTGATAGAGCGAATAATCCATGAATACCCAACTGAGTGCAGAGAACGTGGTAGCCAGCCAGAATAGCGTGGCCGTGAACGGCAAGTCGAAAATCATTGAAATCAAGGGCCTGAACTTCTTCTATGGTAAGAGCCAGAGCCTGCATAACGTCAACCTCGATATCCACGAGAAGCAGGTAACGGCCTTCATCGGCCCTTCGGGCTGCGGCAAGTCGACCCTGCTGCGTACCCTGAACCGCATGTACGACCTGTATCCGGGCCAGCGCGCCGAAGGCTCCATCCTCTACCGCGGCAACAACATCCTGGAAGGCAATCAGGATGTCAACATGCTGCGTGCCAAGGTCGGCATGGTGTTCCAGAAGCCGACCCCGTTCCCGATGTCGATCTACGACAACATCGCTCTCGGTGTGCGCCTGTACGAAGACCTGTCGAAAGGCGAGATGGATGAGCGAGTGGAATGGGCACTGAAAAAAGCCGCGCTGTGGACTGAAGTAAAAGACAAGCTGGGCAAGAGCGGCCTGTCGCTGTCCGGCGGCCAGCAGCAGCGTCTGTGCATTGCCCGTGGCGTGGCCGTGAAGCCGGACGTGCTGCTGCTGGATGAGCCCACTTCAGCGCTGGATCCGATCTCGACCTCGAAAGTGGAAGAGCTGATCAGCGAGCTGAAAGGCGACTACACCATCGCCATCGTCACCCATAATATGCAGCAGGCAGCGCGCTGCTCGGACTACACGGCGTATATGTATCTGGGCGAACTGGTGGAATTCGGCGAAACTGACCAGATTTTCATGAATCCGGCCCGCAAAGAGACGCAGGATTACATCACCGGCCGTTTCGGCTGATCAACCTTATAATATCCACACGATTACGGAGAGCAGCATGATCGGTGAGCATTCATCCAAACAGTACGACAACGAATTAGAGTCCATCCGCTCCAAGGTATTGCTGATGGGCGGCATCGTCGAGACCCAGTTCCTCGACGCCATGACCTGCTTCCGCATCGGTAACCCCGAGCGGGCCGACCGCGTGATGCGCGAAGACGACGCCGTCAACCAGCTGGAAGTGTCGCTGGACGACGCCTGCAGCCACCTGATCGTACGCCGCCAGCCAGCGGCCAACGATCTGCGCACCATCATGGCCACCATCAAGGTGATTACCGATCTGGAGCGCATCGGCGACGAAGCCACCAAGATCGCCCGCATCGCCAAGGCCCTGCATGCACGCGGCGCCGTCACGGTGAGCCACTACGAAATGGTGCGCGGCATTGCCACCAACGCCAGCGATATGCTGCACGATGCGCTGGACGCGTTTGCCCGCAACGACGGCAAGCGCGCACTGCAGCTGATCGCCCAGGATGCCGTGATCGATCACGAATTCCGCTCCATCATGCGTAACCTGATTACCTTCATGATGGAAGATCCCCGCACCATCTCGGCAGCGCTCGATACGCTGTGGGTGGCCAAGGCGATCGAGCGGATCGGCGATCACGCCAAGAATATTGCGGAATATGTGATTTACGTGGTCGATGGCAAGGATATTCGCCACACCAAGGCCGCACAGATCGAAGACAGCACGCCCGAGCAGGCGGAATAATTTGCCGCAACGTACGGCACAATAAAATACAATAAAGAGCTATGGCATCTGATAAAACTACCATTCTGATCGTCGAGGATGAGCCGGCGATCGTGGAACTGGTGACCTTCTCCCTGCGTGAAGCAGGGTGGAACTGCGTCGCGGTTCAAAGCTGCGGCGAAGCGTGGGATTTTCTGCAGACCCGCACGCCGCAACTGATACTGCTGGACTGGATGCTGCCGGACCAGACCGGCCTGCGCCTGCTGACGCGCATCCGCGCTGACCGTCACTTCAATGAAATCCCCGTCATCATGCTGACCGCGAAGAGCATGGAAGAGGACAAGCTGGCCGGTCTGAATAACGGCGCCGACGACTACATTACCAAGCCGTTCTCGCCGCGCGAACTGCTGGCGCGCGCCAAGGCGCTGCTGCGCCGCAAGGCGCCCGAGCATGCCCAGGCCACCATGCGGGCGGCCAATGTGGTGCTTGATCCGGTCAGCTGCACGGTGCTGATGGACCAGCAGAAGATCGACATCGGCCACGCCGAATACAAGCTGCTGAAATTCCTGCTGGCGCACCCGGAGCGCGTGTTCTCGCGCAGCCAGCTGCTCGATAAGGTCTGGGGCGACCATGTGGTGATCGAGGAACGTACGGTGGACGTGCATGTGCTGCGCCTGCGGAAAGCCTTGAAGGAAGCCGAGCATTTGATCAAGACGGTGCGTAGCGTAGGCTACATGCTGTCGGAAAAATAGAAAGCAGAGAAGGATGAATCCCAAGTTGCTGTTCTGGGTGCCGGCGGCGCTGCGCAGTGCCATCATACTGGGCGTGTGTGCTTTGCTGGGCTGGATGTTTGGCTGGATGGAAGGGCTGGTGCTGGCGCTGGCTGCGATGATCGTGATGGTGTTCGTGCAGCTGACCTATCTGTTCCAGCTCAGTAACTGGCTCGATGATCCGCAAAGCGCCAAGCTGCCCGATGGCTGGGGTGCCTGGACCAGCATCTTTTCGCGCCTGTACAAGATGCGCCGCGAGGATGAAAAAAATCAGGCCGAACTGACTGAATGGCTGGCGCGCTTCCGCCAGGCCATGCACCTGCTGCCGGACGGCGTGGTGATTATGGATGATGTGCTGTTCCTCGAATGGTGCAATCCGGCCGCGGAAAAGCATCTGGGCCTGACCCATGAACGCGACAAGGGCATGCGCGTGACCAATCTGGTGCGCAATCCCGATTTCATGGACTACATTATCCTCGGGCGCTACGACCAGCCGTTGACCATCAGCTTCCGCGACCGCAAGCTGATTGTGCAGATTATTCCGTTCGAAAACCGCCGCCAGATTCTGGTGACGCACGATGTGACGGAGAGCGAGCGCATCGAAGAAATGCGGCGCGACTTTATCGCCAACGCCTCGCACGAACTGCGCACGCCGCTGACGGTGATTGTGGGCTTCCTCGAAATCGCCGCGTCGGAAGGGCTGGATGCAGCCACCCGCAGTGCCCACCTCAAGCTGATGACGGAGCAGGGCCACCGCATGCAGCACCTGATCGAAGACATGCTGACGCTGTCGCGTCTGGAATCAGTGGATTATCCGCTGCGCGCTGAACGGGTGGATGTGAAGCGGCTGGTGGAGCAGGTGCAGCGCGATGCGGAAGCCCTGTCGGCCGGACGCCATGAGATTACTGTCGCTATCGACGGCCCGGATGTCATGGGCAGCTATGAAGAACTGCACAGTGCCTTCGGCAATCTGGCTTCCAACGCGGTGCGCTACACGCCAGCCGGCGGCAAGATCCATCTGGTCTGGAAAGCATCGGATGCAGGCGCCAAGTTCATGGTGGAAGATACCGGCATCGGCATCAGCACTGAGCACATCTCGCGCCTGACGGAGCGTTTCTACCGCGTCGACAAGAGCCGTTCGCGCGAAACCCAGGGTACCGGGCTGGGACTGGCCATCGTCAAGCACGTGCTGCTGCGCCATGGCAGCACGCTGAAAATCAAGTCCGAAGCCGGCAAGGGCAGCACCTTCATCGTCTGTCTGCCGAAAACCGCGCTAGTGCTGCCGCAGATCGAACTGCAGCTGCACTAGGCTGCCAGCGCGGGGTAGGTGAAGCCGATGAAGTGCACGGTGTTCACCAGCAGATGAGTGGTGATGGCCGCTTCGATGCGCCCCGTGGCATGGTAGGCATACGCATAGCCCAGACCGGCCAGTGCCGCCAGTGCCGCGTAGGCCGGACCACCGGCCAGATGGGCCGCCCCGAACAGCAGGGCGGAAATCACCACGGCCAGCGGGCCGCACCAGCGCGCCTGCGGCCAGCACTGGGCCAGCCAGCGGGCCAGCTGGCCCTGTATCAGGCCACGGAAGAAAGTCTCCTCCGCGATCACCGTAAAGAACAGATTGACGACCACGAACTGCAAGGTATAAGCCGGCAGTTTGGGCTCGACTCGGACGAAACCGCCGGCCAGCGCAGCAGCCATCACCCCTGCCACCGTCAGGGCGGCGATAGGTGCGCCCGTACGCAAGGCAGCCCACAGCTGCGCTAGGCTGCTGCTACGCTGGCTGACCAGTGCCAGCAGCACCAGTCCGACGCAAGCCTTGTCCAGATTGACGTACTGGGTGAACGGTATGCCGTCCGGCGACACCAGCACACCTTTGAGCAGCACAGGATTCACGAAGCCCGGTAGCTTGTGCATGGCCAGCGCCAGCGCCAGCAGCAACGTCAGCAGGCCGCCGAGCAGGCGCAGGCTGCGATGTGCCACATGCTGGTAGGCCCATGCAGCCAGCAGCAGCGCTGTCAGCACGAGCCAGCCACTAACTTGCAGTGCGCCCGCCACGCTGGCCCAGCCGAGTGCCATCATGGCGAGCATGAGCCAGCGCGGAAACTGCAGGCGGGGCGAGAGGGAAATCGGGGGAGCCCAGACGGCGCCAGTGGCGCTCATCAGGATCAGGGAATACGGGGCAGTGGCGATGAGAGCGAGCATGAGCGGGAGCAGCACGGGCTGCAGGGTGTACGGCTCCCGATCATAACATTATGCCATCGGTTTTAGAACGCGTAGATCAGGCCAGTCAGAAGTATCGGCGCAGTGCGGCGTTTGGTAAGGGGGCTGTCGGCGGCGTCGCCTGTCAGCGTCTTGAGGCCAGCGACGGTGTGTACCGACCACTGTTTGTCGATCACGTGGTTCCAGCTGACGGCGGCACCGACACTGGTGAAGCCGGCCTTGGTGGAAAAGCTGTGGTAGCCGGAGCGCAGGCTCTGTTCCGGCGTCACGCCAAAGTAGGTCTGAACATGTTTGCGGTCGGCATATTCAGCCGAGACGCCAAGTCCAAGCTGATCGCTGGCAGTGGCCAGCAGTTGCAGACTGCTGCCCAGGGTGTAGGTATTGCCGTGGCTGCGCTGGCTTAGGTTCTGGGTGGTTCCCAGACTGACACTTAGGGCATCGAAGCGGTAGCTGGCACTGAGCACGGCTTGCGCGGCACCGTCGATGTCGCCCATGCCTTTGAGCGCGTCCGAGCCTTCGAATATATTGCGTTTATGGTCGGCGCGGGCGCCGCCGTAGCTCAGGGCTGCGCTCAATTGCAGGTTATCCTGTGTGGTCTGAATGCCAAGTCCGCGCGTGCTGCTGATGAAAATGCCGTTGCTGAAAGTGCGTTCGAAGATGGGCAGCGGCACCACGTGGCTTTTTTTACTGCCGGTATATTCCGGTACGTAGGCCATTCCTACGCCTACGTGCAGGCTGTCTTCGCTGGCGGCAGCGGGGCGTTCCGCTGTATTGCCGGCTGCAAGGGGATCGGCGTGGCAGGGGATACTCAATGCGCTGAGTGCGCTTAGGACGGCAAGAGTGATGGCGACTGGCTTCATGTTTTCCTCGTGGGTGGGGAGTGGCGTTGCCCCGCCGGCGCGCTATGTAATGGCCCGGCGCTGGAGCGAACGCAGTATTGCCGTTTTTATCAGACGCCACCAGCGCTCAGTCTGAAGTATCATGTGCCGCATATTTCGGTATCACGCGGTGATGCCTCCACACCGGAGCTTTCCATGTCCCTGACGCTGTATTACCACCCGCTGGCTTCGTTCTGCCACAAGGTGCTGATTGCCCTGTATGAAAACCATACAGCTTTCGAGCGCCGCATCATTAATCTGGCTGAACCAGCCGACCGCGCCGAGCTGGAAGCCATCTGGCCACTGTGCCGTTTTCCGGTGCTGCGCGACCATGCGCGCGCTGTCGATGTGCCGGAAACCAGTATCATCATCGAATATCTGGACCGGCATTATGCGGGCGCGCAGCCCATGCTGCCGGCCGATCCCGATGTGGCGCTCGATGTGCGCCTGTGGGACCGTTTCTTTGACCATTATGTGCAGGAGCCGATGCAGTCCATCGTGTTGGCGCGCCTGAACGACATCCAGTGCGACCTGACCAGCGACCGCACCAAGCTCAAGACGGCCTACAAGATGATAGAGAAGCGTATGGAAGTACGCGAGTGGATGAGTGGCGCGAGCTTCTCGCTGGCCGACTGCGCGGCGGCGCCGGCGCTGTTCTATGCAGCTACCGTGCTGCCTTTCCCGGAAGAGTACGATGCGCTGAACCGCTATTTCGAACGGCTGATGGCACGGCCATCGGTGCAGCGGGTACTGGAAGAAGCTAAGCCCTACTTCCCGATGTACCCGTTCTACGACGATATTCCGGAACGTTTTCTGCAAGCGCCGTAAGCTGCTAGACGCTGGCGGGCGGACAGCTGCTGCAAGTTGCGGCGGCTGTCCTTGAGCGTTTATTTACCAGTGAAGTGGGCTTCGATTTCTTCCAGCGTTTTGCCGCGCGTTTCAGGCAGCAGCAGGGCAGCGGTCAGGAAGTACAGCAGCGAACAGCCGGCACCGTAGAAGAACAGGGTGGCGTAGCCATACTGCCCCACTGTAGGCAGAAACACGGCGGCGATGGACGTTGAAACAAACTGGTTGATGAGCAGGGCAACGCTCATGCCGTTCGAGCGTATGCGATTGGGCATCAGCTCGGACAGCGCCAGCCACACGCACACCCCGGGCCCCACGGCAAAACTGGCCACGAACAGGCACATGGCCAGCGCCACCTGCCAGCCGTGGCTGGTGGATGGCAGCGGCGACAGGTGGGCCTGCTCGATGCGCAGCGGCGCATTGGCTGCGGCAGCCGGATCGGCAAACGGATTCAGGTGCAAGCGGCGGAACAGGGCGCCGATCACGCTGTCCGGCTGCACGGTGTCGTTACGGTTCAGGCGCAGTACCGGCAAGGCAGGATCGTCGCTGCGCAGGCTTTGCACATTGGTGAACGGTCCGTAGGAATAGGCCAGCGTCAGCTGCTGCACCGTGCCAGCCGGGGTAAAACCGCCGTCCAGGGTCTGCAGGGTGGCGCTATCGAGCTGAATGGCGAGGCTGTCGCCCTGTACGCGCGCCTGTAGCACGCTGGTGATATCGCGTTGATTGCCTTCGGCGCTGCGGAATAGCAGCCCGGCCGACAGCAGCGCAACGACGATGCCGCCCGTGCCCAGCATCAGCAGGAATTTTCGGCCCTTGCGGTCCACCAGCGCCACGGCAACCACCGTCATCACGGCATTCAGCACTTTCAGTCCCACGTCGGCCATATTGGCACTGGCGCCAGGCAGGCCGGCCTGATTGAGGATGGTGACCACATAGGCGAGGATGGAATTGATGCCGGTAGCCTGCGTCAGCGCCAGCACCAGACAGGCCAGCAGGAAAGGCAGCACGTAGCGCCGGCTCAGCAGCGGTTCGCTGGCGTGGGTTGCATCTGCGGTTTCCGGCGCCAGCGCCTGTTCGATCTCGCGCAGTTCGGCCTGCGCTTCGGCGGCGGGACGGGTACGCAGCAGCGCCTGGTGCGCTTGCGCCAGATTGCCGCGGCGGGCCAGCCAGCGCGGGGACTCGGCCAGCAGCAGGCTGCCCAGCGTGAAGATCAGGCCCGGCGTCAGGCAGACCCAGAATATGCTGCGCCATGCATGGTCGCGCGCAGCAAACAGGGCTTCGGCCCGTGCCGCCGGTTGCAGCGCCTGTGCTGCATTGCTGACCGCTTCCACGCTCTGAGCCTGATACAGGCCTATCAGCGCGGCAGCCACCAGACCGATGGTCAGCAGCAGCTGGAACAGCGCCGCACCACGCCCACGCTGGCGCGCATGCAGGCACTCGGCCAGATACAGCGGCACCACCACACCGATCAAGCCTCCGCTGATGCCTTGCAGCAGACGGCCCAGCAGCAGCGGCAGATAACCATCGGCCAGCGCAATCAGCGGTATGCTCAGGGTGAACAGGGCGCCAGCCAGCACCATGGCCCAGCGCCGCCCGATCAGATCGGCTAGTGCGCCGGCAAACAGCGACGACAGCACGGAGCCGAGCAGCACGGCTGCCACGATAAAACTCAGCTGCTGCGCGCTCAGATGCCATGCCAGCGAGGCGGTGGCTTCCAGATACGGCAGTGCACCGGCGATGATGCCGACGTCGATGCCATATAGCAGGCCGCCCATGCCGGCGATGAATAGCAGATAGCGCATGGCGCGCGCGGTGGACTTCAACTCGGTGGGCGTTGCTGCGCTAGGCTCGGTGACGTGCATCGGTGCTCCGGTTCGGGTTGGTGGGTGGTTGCCGGTTTCTCAGGCCGGGGTTAGTGCGATGGCTTCGCCTTCGACATACACGGCCACAGGCTGCAGGTCGGCATCGAGCACCACCAGATCGGCCCAGGCGCCGGTTTGCAGGCGGCCCCGTTCAGTCTCGCCCAGATAGTCGGCAGGGTAGAGCGACAGGCGATTGGAGGCGTCGGCCAGATCCAGTCCCAGTGCGACGAAATTGCGCAGCGCCTGATCCATGGTCAGCACGGAACCGGCCAGCGAGCCCGTTGCCAGTCGCACGCATCCCATGCACTTGTACACGCGCTGGCTACCGAGGCCGTACTCGCCATCGGGCATGCCGGTGGCGGCAGTGGCATCGGTGACACCGTACAGACGGGGAATGGCGCGCAGTGCTGCACGGATGGCACCTTGGTGCACGTGCTGCAGATCGGGAATGATCTCGGCATATTCGGCATGGGCCAGCGCCGCGCCGACGATGCCGGGCTGGCGGTGCTGCAGCGCCGTCATGCCGTTGAACAGGTGGGTGAATCCGGCGGCACCGGCCGCCAGTGCAGCCACGCCATCGTCGTAGCTGCCGTTGCTATGGCCGAGCTGGACGCGGATGCCCAGCGCCGTCAGTTGCGGTATCAGCTGCAGATGCTGGGCCACTTCGGTGGCCAGGGTCATGGCGCGTATCGGTGCAATGGCGTGATAGCTGCGCACCAGATCGAGGCTGCCTTCCACCACGGCGTCGGCGGGCTGGGCGCCGAGCCGGTGGATGCTGAGAAAAGGGCCTTCCAGATGCACGCCCAGCATGCGCGCTGCGCCGGCCGGACGTTCGGCGATGGCAGGCGCCAGGCCGTTGAGGGCACGGCGGATCGAGTTGTCGGTGGCCGTCATGGTGGTGCCCAGCATGGCCGTAGTGCCGTGGCGGGCATGGGCGCGCGCCACGGTGATACCGGCTTCGCCGCCCTGCATGATATCGACGCCGGCAGCGCCGTGCACGTGCAGGTCGATAAAGCCGGGCAGGATGGTCAGGCCGTTGCCGGCTGTGCCGGCATCGGCTTCGATAGCTTCAATGCGCTGGCCGAACTGCACGCTGCCCTGTAGCCAGCCTTGAGGGGTGAGAATTTTACCGCTTACTTTACCGCTTGTTTTACCGGAAATCACGTGCTTAATCCGCAATCAGAAGTTCGATACCGGCTGCCAGCAGACCTTCGCGATATTCGTCGCTGATGCTGGCGTCGGTGATAACAGTGTCGACCCGGTCGAGCTGCACGATGCGGTGCAGGCTGACCCGGCCAAATTTGGAGGCATCCGTGAGGACGATGATTTTCTTGGCCCGCTCCACCATTTTGTGATTCAGGCTGGCTTCGGCCTCGTGGTGGGTGGTGACGCCGAACTGCAGATCGAAACCGTCCACGCCGAGGAACAGCTTGTCGAAGCTGTAGGCCTGCAGGCAGGCTTCGGCCTGGCTGCCCTGCACCGACAGCGACTGCTTGCGCAGCAGGCCGCCCGTCAGGATAAGATCCACGCCGGGTGCTTGCGCCAGTTCCCAGGCGATGTTCAGGCCATTGGTCAGCACCGTGACGTTGTCGGCGTCGTGCAGATGGCGCGCCAGCGAAATGGTGGTGGTGCCGGAATCGATGATGATGTTGTCGCCCGGCTGCACCATGCGTGCGGCGCAGGCGCCGATGCGCTCTTTCTGTTCGTGGTTGAGCGCATCCTTCTGCGGTATGGTCTGCTCCGGTGGCGGGGTGCGGCTCAGGCGTGCGCCGCCATGGCTGCGCCGTGCCAGACCCTGGGATTCGAGCGCGCTCAGATCACTGCGTATGGTGACCGCAGAGACGCCCATCTGTTCTACCAGTTCATTGACCTGCACGTTGCCGTGTTCGGTCAGGGCTTGCAGGATGGCGGCGCGGCGTTGGCTGGTTTGTCGCATGGTGTATTGGCTAGTGCAGAAAAGACGTCGAGCTTAACAGATTGCGCGGTTGTGGTTGCAGGCGCGCGCATACGACGCCAGCGACAGGCCTATGCTGTGCTCCAGCAGGGCATCGTAACGGGCCGCCAGCTGGCCGTCGCGCACGGCTTCATATTGCTGCGGCAGGAACTGGGCGATCAGCATCAGCGGGATCTGCAGGCCATCCAGATTGTGCTGCAGCTGTTTGACGGCAGCCTGCACGCTGGCTTCGCCCCAGTAGTAGCGGCAGCGGTCGCTCAGGCCGTAGCGGCGCAGCAGGCGCTGTTCGCTGGCCGTGCCCGGATAGTGCTTGAGCCACTGTTTGGGCTGGGCCAGCATGGCGTCCTCGAGTATCTGCATCAGTTGCGAACAGCGGGTGGCGGGCAGCAGCTCCGCTTCGATGGCGCACAGCGCCTGCAGCGCGCTGCGCAGGGCAAAAGTGGCGGCCGGTCCAACTTTCAGAATTGCGAAGTGGTCGCGCACCATGCGGTGCAGGGCAGTTTCGCGCTGGTAGTCGGTGGAATGGGCTTCGAACACCAGTCCGGGCTGGCCGGCGATGAATTCAGACAGCGAGCGGGCGGCATCGGCCTGATAGTGCTGGATCTGGCTGTGGTCGAAGTCGACGCCCGGCTGTACCACCATGGCGATCACGCGGCGCCAGGCGCCATGCAGCTCGCGGGCGAAGAAGGCCTGACGGTGCACGTCCAGCGTGCGCGCGGCAGCTTTGGGCGCGGTGACCGCACCGGCCTGCGCCAGATTGGCCTCGCCGCCCGGTATCGGGACTTCCGTGCCGATCACATACACGGGCGGCGCCAGCCCGGCCTGTTCTGCAGCGGCTTCGGCTACGGCGCACAGGCGCGCCGAGCGGGCGGCGATGATGTCGTCGCCGAGGATGTCCGGATCGTCGGCACAGCGCATGCTGCAATCGAGGTGGATCTTATGGAAGCCAGCTGACGCATAGGCGGCAATCAGGGTTTCGGCATGGTTCATGGCGGTCTTTGCGTCCAGCGTCTGCCAGGCATTCGGGCCCAGATGGTCGCCGCCCAGCACCAGCCGCTCCAGCGGGAACTGCTGGCTGGCCGCCAGTTGCTGCACATAGTCGCGGAACACGGCGGGCGTCATGCCGGTGTAGCCGCCAAACTGGTCCACCTGATTCGAGGTGGCTTCGACCAGCAGGATGGTGTCATAGTGCAGCGCTACCTGCATGGCGGCGCGCAGTACTGCAGGATGGCTGCAGCACACGCTGTAGATGCCGGCGGCGTCGCCACGGCGGTGGGCGGCGATGATTTGCTGGACGGGCGAGAGTGGGGCGTTCATTTTCTTCACAGTTTCAATCAGGGATAAAGCTGGCGCGCCAGTAAGGCTGCACCGCGCGCACCACCGGCATCGCCAAAAGCTGGCGGCAGGATGGGCGGGACGATCACGCCGGCAAACAGGTGGCGCTTCACGGCCGCCGGCAATTGCTGGTACAGATGGTTCATCTGCGATAGTCCGCCACCGAGGACAATGGCGTGCGGGTCCAGCGTAATCACCAGTGTGGCCAGCGCGTGGCCCAGCAGGTCGAGATGCAGCGCCATGGTCTGCTGCGCCAGCTGCGAGCCTGCGGCAGCCTGCGCCGCAATGGCGAGCGGCGGGGCACCATCGCCGCCCAGATGGCGCTGCAGCTGGCTCATGCCGGGGCCGGACACATAGCGCTCCATGCAGCCGCTGCGGCCGCAGGCGCACGACAGCAGGGGCAACTGGTATTGCTGCTGCAAGGCGGCCGGTATGGGCCAGTGGCCCCATTCGCCTGCTATGCCGTTGACGCCGCGCAGCAGCCGGCCATTGACGCAATAGCCGCCACCGGCGCCGGTGCCGATAATTGCGCCGAACATGCTGGGCAGGGCATGGGCCGCGCCGCCATCGGCTTCCGACAGGGCAAAGCACTGGCAATCGTTGCCGATCACCAGCGGGCGCTCCAGGGCTTCCTGCAGGGCGCTGGCGACCACGCGGCCGTTCAGCGCCGGAACGTTGGAACTGAGCTGGCGTCCGCTCAGAGTATCGACGATGCCGGGCAGGCCGATGCCGACAGCGGCGCGCATATCCAGTTCTAGATCGGCGCGCGCCACCAGTGCCTGCATGGACTGGACGAATTCGGCGAAGTCCGTGCCCGGAGTGGGGATGCGTTCACGGTGTACTTCGCGCAGGCCGTATTCGTCATCGAGATAGGCCACCAGTTCGATCTTGGTGCCGCCGATATCGATGCCGTGGTAGCCGCGTATCTTAGAACGCATCATGACGGTAGATGGTGACGCCCTGTACCACGCGATTCACGGTGCCGCTGGCGAACGGATTATCGGGACGCAGTTGCAGCATGGCTGACTGGTGCAGCGCATACTGCTGCGCCATCAGCAGCCACAGGGGTGCCAGCCATGCGTCGGCCCATGCCGGTGCATCGCTGCCGTAGTCGCCGCCGCTGCCGATGGTCAGGCAGGCAGCCGCAATCTGGTCGCGCTGCAGCTCGGCCAGCAGATCGCCTTCGTAGCGGCGCGCTACCGGATCGGAACTGCGGAACATCAGTACCAGCGTTTGCTGATTGACCATGGCTTTCGGGCCATGGCGGAAACCCAGCGCGCTATTGGCCACGGCCAGCACTTCGCCCGCCGTCAGTTCGAGGATCTTCAGTGCCGCCTCTTTGGCCAGCGATTCCAGCGGACCGCTGCCCAGATACACCACACGCGCTACTTTCCGCGTTGCCAGCTGCGTCACCGGAGCAGCCCAGTCGGCCAGTGCGCGTTCGCCCAGCTGTGCCAGGGTTTCGATCTGCGCACTCTGGAAGTCCGGATCGAGCACGGACAGTGCAGCCAGCAGCATGCAGGTGAAGCTGCTGGTCATGGCAAACGCGCGGTCGCAGCTGGCGGCGGGCATCAGCAGGTTGTAGGTGGCCTGGTCGCCCGCGCCCTGTCTGGCCAGATCGCCTTCAGCATTGCAGGTGATGTTGAGGAAGCGTGCGTGCGGCACCATGTCGCGCACCAGTTGCACTGCCGCGGTGCTTTCCGGGCTGTTGCCGCTGCGCGCAAACGAGATCACCAGGGTGGGCCGTTCGCGGCGCAGGTACAGGGCCGGATGGGTCAGCAGGCTGGTGGTGGAAATGGCGCGCACCTGGCAGGGCCAGGCCGCATTGATTTCATCGGCAATGATTTCGCCCGCGTAGGCCGAACTGCCGGCGCCGGTCAGAATGATGCGCGCTTCGGGCGTGCTCAGAACATCGCCGAGGAAGCCGGCCAGCGCCGCGCGCTGGCTATCGAGCAGGCGGGCAAGTTCGCGCCACAGGGCAGGTTGCTGGGCGATTTCTTCGGCAGTATCAAGGCCGCCAAGTTCGCGCCAGGCTTCGGGTGTGCGTTGGAGTAGCGTAGTCATCGAAAGAATTCTCAGGTTAGGTGGAGAGAAGAATAAAGTTTAATTTTCGTTTTGTCAAAGACGAAAGTAAAACGAAAGTCAATTAGTAAAGTTGTTTGCCATCAATGTGGCCATTTTGCTACATAAACGAAAGTTGAAATTCATTGCCTGAACATAAACGAAAGATATTTGTGATTAATTGAAAAATTTTCTTTTGTTTTCATTGACCGGCCTGATTTTTATTTCTAGAGTGAACATATCGCAATGCTGTATTTTCGAATTTCACACGACATGAAACAGATTCCGCATCCAGCTGCATATTGCAGCGCCCCCGCAGCCCGGCCCGTAGCGCTGACGATTGCCATTGCCCTGGCTACTCTGGCCGTCAGTTCCGCCGTCTACGCTGCGCCGATAGGCAACCTGCGCTCGATACAGCCAGCCGCCAGCGCCACCGGCGCACAATGGCAGTTGCAGACCGATACCGGCGCGCAGATCGAACTGAGTCTGCCGCGTGCCGATGTGCTGCACATCTGGGCCGGTCCGAAAAAAACCGGCCTGACGGGCCCCGGCGACCAGGCCGCGCCTATCGTGGTGGCGCAGCCTGCGGCCGGGGTTGAATTTAGCGTCAGCGAACAGCCTGACCATATTCTGATCCGCAGCGCAGCACTGACGCTGAAAGTAGAGCGCAAGCCGCTGCGTTTCAGCCTGTACCGCACGGGCGAGGCGCAGCCGCTGTGGCGCGAAGTGCAGCCGCTGGAACTGGGCGACAAGCAGAGCGTGCAGATACTATCGAGCGACAAGGCCGAGCGTTTCTTTGGCGGCGGCCAGCAGAATGGTCGTTACGAATTCAAGGGCAAACAATTACCCGTATCCTACTCCGGTGGCTGGGAAGAGGGGGATAGACCGAGTCCGGCACCGTTTCTTATGAGTTCGCGCGGCTGGGGCATGCTGCGCAATACCTGGTCGGACGGGAATTATGATTTGCGCCAGAACGAGCAGATCACGCTGGCCCATGCCGAAGCCCGTTTCGATGCCTATTACTTTGTGGGCAAGGACGTCAAGGACGTACTGGCGCGCTACACCGAGTGGACCGGACGGGCGCGCATGCTGCCGCGCTGGGCGCTGGAATTTGGCGACGCCGATTGCTACAACGATGGCGACAACGTGAAAAAGCCGGGCACGGTGCCGAAAGGCTGGAGCGACGGCCCGACCGGCAAGACCCCGGACGTGATCGAAACGGTGGCGCGCAAATACCGCGAAAATGATATGCCAGGCGGCTGGATACTGCCCAACGATGGTTATGGCTGCGGCTATACCTCGCTGCCGGAAACCGTGCAGGGCCTGGCCAAGTATGGCTTCCGCACCGGCTTGTGGACGGAAAACGGCGTCGAGAAAATGGCCTGGGAAGTGGGCACGGCCGGCACCCGCGTGCAGAAGCTCGATGTAGCATGGACCGGCAAGGGCTACCAGTTCTCGCTCGATGCCAACAAGTCGGCCTACGACGGCATACTGAATAATTCCGATGGCCGTCCCTTCATCTGGACTGTGATGGGCTGGGCCGGCACCCAGCGCTACGCCGTCACCTGGACGGGCGACCAGAGCGCCAGCTGGGACTACATCCGCTGGCATGTACCGACCCTGATCGGCTCCGGCCTGTCCGGCCAGGCTTACGCGACCGGCGACGTGGATGCCATCTTTGGCGGCAGCCCGGAAACCTATACGCGCGACCTGCAATGGAAGAGCTTTACGCCGGTGCTGATGGGGATGTCCGGCTGGGCCGCCGCAGAGCGCAAGCATCCCTGGTGGTTCGCCGAGCCGTATGTCAGCATCAACCGGCGCTACTTGAAGCTGAAGATGCGCCTGACGCCGTATATGTACACGCTGATGCACGAGACCGAACAGAGCGGCGCGCCGCTGGTGCGCGGCCTGATGTGGGACTATCCCGGAGATCCGGCCGCGAATACGGAAGCCCATAAATACCAGTTCATGCTGGGACGCGACCTGCTGGTGGCACCGGTGTACCGCAGCCAGGCAGTGAGCGGTGGCTGGCGCCGCGCCATTCACCTGCCGCAAGGCCAGTGGTTCGATTACTGGGATGGCCGTCAGGCCACGGCAGACAAGGGCGGGCGCGATATCGATCTGGCGGTAACGCTGGATAAGCTGCCGGTATTCGTGCGTGCCGGCGCGATTTTGCCCATGTATCCGGAAATGCTGTACGACGGCGAAAAGCCGAAAGATGTGCTGACGCTGGACCTGTATCCGCACAGCGGCCGAGGCGTGTCCGAGTACACCCTGTATGAAGACGACGGCAACTCGCGGCGCTACCAGCAGGGCGCGTTCAGCCAGCAGACCTTCCGCCTGCACGGCGCGGCGGACGGCTACAGCGTCGAGCTGGCGCCGGTGCTGGGCAGCTACGATGGCCAGCTGGCCCAGCGCGCCTATGCGCTGCGGGTGCTGAGCCGCCAGCGTCCTGCAATGGTCAGCGGCGGCGACCGTGTGCTGGCCGCGCAGACCGACCGCGCTGCCTTTGATGCCGCCAGTGAAGGCTGGTATTTCGATGCCGGCGAGCGTATGGGCACGCTGCATGTAAAACTGGCTAAGCAGGATATCCGCCAGCCGCTGCAGGTGCGCGTGCAGCAGGCCGCAGCGCCGGCGCTGGCCGACGATGCCTTCCCTGCGGCACCGGCCATGGGCCGCGCCATTCCGGCCGACGCCATGATGGTGCTGAACCGTCCGGCGGAAGAGGTGGGAAATCCGCTGGAGAATGCGTTTGACGACAATCCGGCCAGCTGGTTCCGCACCACGCGCAGTCCGGCAGTGCAGGGCGGGCCGCATGAGTGGGTAATCGGCTTCACCGAGCGCCGCCTGATCGACGGCATCGAACTGGCGCCGCGCAACGACCAGCACTGGAAGCACGGCCAGATCCGCGATTATGAAGTCTACCTGGGCGACAACAACGGCGACTGGGGCGCGCCCGTAAAACGCGGGCAGCTGAAACTGGCAGAAGGCCTGCAGAGCATCAGCTTCCCTGCCACGGCAGGCCGCTTGCTGCGCTTCCGTGTACTGAGCACGCACAACCCCGAAGGTAACGGCGCTTCCGCCAACGATCCGATGGTGACGGCAGCGGCCACGCCGGTGGCACGGGCCTATAACGCGGTGGTGGCGAGCGAAGTGGCTCCGATCACGCTGTCGACCTTCCACGTGATGGCCTACCAGCCCAAGGAAGGAGCGGAGATCCAGCAGTACCTGTCCGACTTGGCGCTGCCGAAATCAGTACAGCGCGACCAGCCGCTGCGGGGCAAGGAGATGCGCATGAACGGCCTGTGGTTCCGCAAGGGCCTGGGCGTGGGGCCAAGCAGCCGCTTCGATCTGCAGCTGGCGGGTAACTGGAATCTGCTGCGTGCCGATCTCGGTGTGGACGATAGCTGCCGTAGCGCCGGTGGCCTGCAGTTCCAGATCTGGACCGGCGAGCGCCTGCTGTACGACAGTGGCCTGATTAGCGCGCCTGCCGTCGTCAAGCCGGAGATCGATGTGCGCGGACTGACCCAGCTTAGCCTGCGCACGCTAGGCGCGCAGGGCAGCAAGCCGGCGCAGGTATGCGGCAACTGGGCCAATGCGGTACTGATCGGCACCGAAGGAAGCACCGTCCGCCCCCGCTGATCTGATCTATTTTTTCACACGTAGGAACCCCTCCACGGACCGGGGAGGGGTAGTTGCACCCTTTTGTTTTGAATTACACACGACACCACGCAATTCAGGGAGATAAAACATGCAGATAAAAAAACTGGTAGCTGCAATGATGGCGGTGGGCCTGGCTTCGGGCGCACTGGCGGCGGACGAGCAGGAAGAGCCGCAGAAGAAGGATGAAAAGATCACGCGGGTCGAGATTACCGGCTCCAGCCTGAAGCGCATCAATGCCGAAACCGCATCGCCGGTGCAGGTAGTGGACGCCAAGCAGATCGAAAACATGGGGGCCCGCACGCTGCTGCAGGTACTCGATAACCTGCCTGCCGCACGTCCGGCGCAGCAGGACTTCCGCTCCATGTTCACCGGCTCGGACGGTGCTTCGCAGGCCAATCTGCGCGGTCTGGGCGCGCAGGGCACGCTGGTGCTGCTGAATGGCCGCCGCCTGTCGTTCTATGGTGCGCCGGAGGGCTTCCAGACCATGTTCGTCAACATCGACGCGATTCCTGCCGCCGCGATCGAGCGCATGGAAATCCTGACGGACGGCGCTTCCGCCGTGTACGGCTCCGACGCTGTGGCCGGCGTTATCAACGTCATCACCAAGAAGAACTATCAGGGGCTGGAGCTGCGCGCCAACGGCGATTTTTCGCCTTCGGTGAAGTCCTATGGCGAGCGCCAGGGCAGCCTGCTGTATGGTCTGGGCGACTTGAATAAGGAAGGCTATAACGTCTACGGTTCGATCAACCTGTATCAGCGTGACCGCATCGCACTGGAAGACACTTATCTGAAGCGTCCGGCCGGCTTCTACGATAATAATCCGACCTCCGTGCCGGGCTTCCGGGTTGGCGTCGGCAGTGAGCCGGGTGTGGTCAATCCCGGCACTTTCTTTGTATTTGATAAGGCCAACAATAATGCGCGTACCCAGCGCGCCGTGCCGGGCTGCACCACTTCGATCACCGAGGCGGCGGGCAGCCGCTGCGTATGGAATTCGCTGCCGTATGCGCTCGATACGGGACCGAGTTCGGAACGTGCTACCGGTTACCTGAACGGTCGTCTCAAACTGGGCGGCGATCTGGAAGCCTTCGCTGAAACGGTCTACACCCATATCAAGCTGCGCGGCGAAAACGGCCCGCGCACTTTCAATAGCGGCAGCACCAGCAACTGGTTCTCGCGCAATACCGGCACTAGTCTGAATACTTTCGTGACGCCGTATCTGAGCCCGAACAACGTCTACCTGAAAGGCAAACTCGATGCCGATATGGCTGCCAAGATGGGCGGCGTGGCGGGTCTGAACTATCTGCTGCAGGACGCCGTGGGCCACTTCGGTCAGACCAATATCGATAACAGCTACCGCGCGCTGGCTGGCCTGCGCGGCAGCTTTGCCGACGGCTGGGACTTCGAGACGGCGCTGAGCGTGGCCGGTAGCCATTCCACGTTGTACCAGACCATCAACATCAACACCAAGGGCTTCCAGGCAGCCTTCGGTCCGTTCACGACCGACCCTGTCACGGGCCGTACCTATATTGCCGACAATCCCGCCTACAAATTCGGCGTAATCAGCGATTCCAATGCGGCGCTGCTGCGTGCGGCCTATCCTACCTTCGATATCCAGTCGTGGACCAAGCTGATTACCTGGGACGGCAAGGTGGAAGGCACGGTGGCCAAAATCGGCGAACGTGAAGTGCGTGCCGCCTTTGGCGCCAGCATGATGCGCGAGAGCTTCTACACCCCGGGCAATGCCGATGCGGCCAATGGCCTGATTACCCAGCAGGGCGGTTCCTGGTTCGACGGCCAGCGCAACATTGCTGCAGTCTTTAGCGAAGTGGTCGTGCCGCTGACCGATAAGCTGGAGATCAATGCCGCTGCCCGTCTGGACAAATACCCTAACTTCGCTGCCAATCTGGCGCCCAAGCTGGGTGTGCAATGGCGCGCGGTGCCGGAAGTGCTGGTGCGCGGTACCTATTCGGAAGGCTTCCGCGCGCCGAATCTGGCGGAATCCGGCAGCGGCGGCGTGTTCGCACAGGTGGGCGGCATCCGAGATACGGTACGCTGTGACCAGACCAACGCCATGGCCAACCTGCTGAAGAAATCCGTGGTGCCGGCTGAAGTTGATCTGGGCAAGACCCTGCTCAATTCCAACTGCTCCACCACCGTGGGCGGCCTGACGCCGCCGAATCCTGATCTGCGTCCGGAAAAAGCCAAGATTTCGACCGCCGGTCTGGTACTGCAGCCAGCCAAGGATGTCAGCGTATCGATCGACTACTGGTTCGTCTACCGCCGCAATGAAATCGTGCGTCAGGACTTCAACGAGCTGTTCACTCAGCTGGTGGATAAATATGGCCCGACGCTGGCCGGTACCAGTGCAGCGATCCGCAATCCGATCAGCGATGCCGATCGCGGCAATATGGCTGCCGTGGCCACCATGTGCAAAAATCCCGCCAATGCTGCGGCCTGCGCCGGCGCGCTGCCAACCTACACGGTGGGGAATATCGGTGGTCTGATCAATTCCTATTCCAACCGTGGCCGTACCCTGATCGACGGTATCGATCTGGATGCGCGCACCCGCTTCAGCCTGGGTGCCTATGGCAAGATCAATACCGGTGTATCGACCACCTTCCGCCGCCGTGAGACCTACAACAGCGATGACGGTAATGGCTTCGGCGGCAATAACGTGGGCTACTACAATTCGCCGCGCATGCGTGCCACTTTCAATGCCGACTGGGCCTACCGCGACTTCGTCACCAGCCTGTTCGTCAATTACACAGGCCGCACCAAGTGGGCTTACGGGCCATGGGATACCGACAATGCGCCCGGCACCTGCAGTGCCGCCGGTGTGCAGATGCCGGCCAATCTGTGCGACGGTGCGCCGTCCTATACCACGGTCAACCTGGGCCTGAACTGGAAGCCGATGAAGAATCTTGATCTGGGTCTGAACATCAAGAACATCTTCAACAAGCAGCCATACTACGATCCTAACGGTTGGGAAGGCTATAACCATAGCCAGAACCTGTTTGGCCGCCAGTATGCCTTCTCGCTGAATTACAAGTTCTTCTGATCCGTTAAAATGGATCAGACCCGATCAAGCTCACTAAGGTAATCAACTGATGAACAAGCAATTGAATCGACGTGATTTCCTGATGGCCGGCGCTGCGCTGGCCGGAAGCCTGCTGCTTCCGTCCAGCCATGCCGCCACGCGCCAGAAGGTTAGGCTAGGCATGATAGGCACCGGCATGCGCGGCCAGGTGCTGCTGCAGGAACTGCTGCGCCGCGACGATGTGGAAATGGTGGCGCTGTGCGATATCGAACCCGTCATGCTAGGCAAGGCGCTCAAACAGGTGGAGAAATCTGTTAAATCAAAGCCGCAGACTTTCGGTGAAGATCGCGACCCGCAAGCCTACAAGCGCATGCTCGATGCCGGCAAGCTCGATGGCGTGATTATCGCCACGCCGTGGGAATGGCATGCACCGATGGCGATCGCCGCAATGCAGGCCAAAGTGCCGGTAGGCTGCGAGGTGGTGGCCGGCATCACGCTGCAGGATCACTGGGATGTGCTGAATACCCAGCTCAAGACAGGCACGCCGTATATGCTGCTGGAGAACGTGTGCTACCGCCGCGACGTGATGGCCGTGCTGCAAATGGTACGTGCCGGCGTGTTCGGCGAACTGGTACATCTGCAGGGTGGTTATCAGCACGATCTGCGCGCGGTGAAGTTCAACAGCGGCGATCCGGCCAAGCCTTACGGTGGCGGCGTGGAATTTGGCGGCAAAGGCTGGTCGGAGGCGCGCTGGCGCACCGAGCATTCGGTGCAGCGCAATGGCGAGCTGTATCCCAGCCATGGCATAGGGCCGTGCGCGATGTACACCAGCATCAACCGCGGCAACCGCTTCACCCGCATCAATACCTTCGCATCCAAGGCGCGCGGCCTGCATGATTACATCGTCAAGCAGGGCGGGCCGCAGCATCCGAATGCGCGTGTGCAGTTCAAGCTCGGTGACGTGGTGACCACCACGCTGTCCTGCGAGAACGGCGAGACCATCCTCCTGCAGCACGATACCTCGCTGCCGCGGCCGTATTCGCTGGGCTTCCGCGTGCAGGGTACGGATGGGCTGTGGATGGATGTCAACCACGCCATCCATATCGAAGGCCAGAGCAAGCCGCACCAGTGGGACGACTTCCAGCAGTGGCAGGACCGCTACGAGCATCCGCTGTGGAAGAAGTACGCCAAAACGGCTGAAGGAGCAGGGCACGGCGGCATGGACTTCTTCGTGATCCATGCCTTTGTGGAAGCGCTCAAGGTCGAGGCCCCCATGCCTATCGATATCTACGATGCCGTGACGTGGAGTGCCATCACGCCGCTGTCGGAGCAGTCGATCGCGCAGAACTTCCAGACGCTGGACTTCCCCGACTTCACGGCGGGGCAGTGGAAGTCGCGCAAACCGCTGTTTGCCTTTGACGACCGCTATTGAGGGTGATGGACGGTCGTTAGAGCCATTCTTTACAGATCGTCTTTATTGATAGTCATTATTCGGTGCCAGCACTGAAGGAATGGAGCAGGCGGTGTACAATCTGGGCGCTTAAATTCAACCCAACGTTCGGTCCAACCCCGCCCATGTTCGCACGCCGCCTCGCTCTAGTTACTATCGTCACGCTTGTCGCAGTCACGTTCGCTGGCTGCAAAACCACGCCTGTTGCAGAAACCCCGGTACTGCAGCCGCCAGTAGCGGAGCCGCTGCCGCCTAAAAAAGTCCGTATCGGTCTGGCGCTGGGCGGCGGTGCCGCGCGCGGCTTTGCTCATATCGGTGTGATCAAGGCGCTGGAAGCGCAGGGTATCTATCCCGACGTGGTAGTGGGCACCAGCGCTGGCAGCGTGGTCGGGGCCATGTATGCGGCTGGTAATTCCGGCTTTCAGCTGCAGAAGATGGCGCTGGAAATGGACGAAGCCTCGATTTCCGACTGGGCGCTGCCGCTGTTCCGCAAGAGTACCGGTGTGCTCAAGGGTGAAGCGTTGCAAGCCTACGTCAACAAGGCGGTCAACAACCAGCCGATGGAAAAGCTGAAGATTCCGTTCGGCGCCGTGGCGGCTGATCTGAAAGATGGTCAACCCATCCTGTTCCAGCGCGGGAACACCGGCATGGCCGTGCGTGCCTCGTCCGCCGTGCCCGGCGTGTTCCAGCCGGTGACCATCAACGGTCACACCTATGTCGATGGCGGTCTGGTAGCGCCGGTGCCGGTGCGCTTTGCGCGCGACATGGGGGCCGACTTCGTCATCGCCGTCAATATTTCGACTCAGGCCGATGTGCAGGCCACGGTCAGCTCGCTCGATGTGATCATGCAGACCTTCAGCATCATGGGCCAGCGTATCAATCAGTATGAACTCAAGGATGCCGACATCGTCATCGTGCCGGCACTGGGCAAAATGGCCAGCAACGACTTCGCTGGCCGCAATCAGGCTATCCTGGCCGGCGAGCAGGCTGCCGCCCAGGTGATGGCGCAGATTAAACAGAAACTGGAAGCCAAGCGCCGCCCCCAATAGGGCAGCGCGGCGTTATTACACACTCTCAGAAAGAGGAAACACCATGCAAAGCAAACCATACCTGTCGCTTGCCGATGTGAAGAAAATCGCTGCTGCTGCCGAAGCGGAAGCCGTGGCCAATAACTGGGCGGTGGTGATCGCCATCGTCGACGATGGCGGTCACCTGCTGTGGCTGCAGCGTCAGGATGGCGCGGCACCGCTGTCGGCGCACATCGCCCCTGCCAAGGCGCGTGTATCGGCGCTGGGCCGCCGCGAATCGAAGATCTATGAAGACATGATCAACAACGGCCGTACTTCCTTCCTGAGCGCTCCGGCGCCGCAGACGGACGGCATGCTGGAAGGCGGCGTGCCTATCGTGGTGGACGGCCATGTGATCGGCGCCGTGGGTGTGTCGGGCGTGAAGTCGGCCGAAGACGCGCAGATCGCCAAAGCCGGCGTCGCCGCGCTGGGCTAAGCTGCTGCCATCAGCCAGATCAAGCCGCCCGGCTCAGGCCTGGCGGCTTTTGTCTTTCTGGCGCCGGGCAGTGGCAACTTCCAGTTGTATTTATGTAGAGTCTGGCAATAACTAGTTGACAATAAAACGTTCCTTGTTGATACTTTTGTGATCTTTTGATTATCATGGAATCTGCATGAAGACAATTCAGGCTCTGGCTTTTTCGGCCATGCTGGCGCTGGGCGGCAGCGCCACTGCGGCCAATCATCTGTATACATTCAACGGCACCATGACCGACGCACTGGGTGGCGCGAGCATGGCGGGACTGGGTGGTACGCTGAGTGCTACCAGCTACAGTTTCGACAAAAACCAGGGGCTGTCGCTGGCCGAAGCACTGGGCAGCGTCTACACCATTGATATGGTCATGACTTTCGATACCCACAGCGGCTGGCAGAAAGTTATCGATTTCAAGGACCGCAGCTCCGATATGGGCCTGTACACCAGCAATACCCAGTGGAATTTCTACAATGTGGGCGACCTGGGGAGTGCGCCGGCAGATGGCCAGGCGGCGCGCGTGACGCTAACCCGCGACAGCAGCAGCCTGGTTTCACTGTACGTGAATGGTGCGCTGAGTGGATCGTTCATCGATAGCGGCAATATCGCTATCTTCTCCGGTGCCAAGGCCAATTTCTTCGTTGACGATACCACCAACGCCAAGCCGGAGGCGGGGGCTGGCAGTGTTGACTATATTGCCACCTTTGATCGCGCCCTGACGGCGACCGAAGTGGCGCACGGCGTATCGCCTGTGCCGGAGCCGGCTACGGGTGCAATGCTGGCGGGCGGACTGGGGATGCTGGCGCTGCTGCGCCGCCGTTCCGGCAAGGCCTGATACTGCCGCAGCGAGCGGTGCAGATCGCCCGGCACGGCATACCGTGACCGGGCTTTTGGCGTAAAAACTCCGGCCATGCATTGCCAAGCAGGGGAGATTTGGTTATAATTCAAAGGTTTAGCCAATCTCACATCTACCGTAGCGACTACCACTCATCCATCTTCAATCTGACTATCCTTTCCAGCCTGAGATGGCTGCGATAGCACGACGGTCGTCTGACGTGGCGCAGCTACGGTAACTTTATCAGGAGTTGCCCTTGCCGCCATTTTTTTCTGGCCCCACCGTTCCAGCCATACTGGCCCTCGCTGACGGAACCATCTTCAAAGGTTTTTCGATCGGCGCTGCCGGCCACACTACCGGTGAAGTAGTCTTCAACACTTCCATGACGGGCTATCAGGAAATCCTGACCGATCCATCGTATAGCCGCCAGATGGTCACGCTGACCTATCCCCATATCGGCAACTACGGTATCAATCCTGAAGACGTCGAATCCTCCAAAGTACATGCTGCCGGTCTGATTATCCGTGACCTGCCGCTGATTGCTTCGAATTTCCGCTCCACCCAATCCCTGTCCGATTACCTGAAGGCCGAGAACATCGTCGCCATCGCCGGCATCGACACCCGCAAGTTGACCCGTATCCTGCGCGAGAAGGGTGCCCAGTCCGGCGCCATCCTGGTTGGTACGCAAGGTAACGAGCCGTCGGAATCGCAGGCGCTGGATCTGGCCCGCTCCTTCCCCGGCCTGTCCGGCATGGATCTGGCCAAAGTGGTCACCGTGCAGTCCAGCTACGAATTCACCGAAGCCGAATGGGCACTGGGTGAAGGCTACGGCAAACTGGCCGACCCTCAGTTCCACGTGGTCGCCTACGACTTCGGCGTCAAGCGCAACATCCTGCGCATGCTGATCTCGCGCGGCTGCAAAGTCACCGTGGTGCCGGCCCAGACCAGTGCTGCCGACGTGCTGGCGCTGAATCCGGACGGCGTGTTCCTGTCGAATGGTCCTGGCGACCCGCAGCCTTGCGATTACGCGATCGCTGCTGCCAAGGTGTTCATGGAGAAGAAGATTCCCCTGTTCGGCATCTGCCTCGGTCACCAGATCATGGGTCTGGCCTCCGGCGCCACCACCCTGAAAATGAAGTTCGGCCACCACGGCGCCAACCATCCGGTGCAGGATCTGGACAGCAAAAAAGTCATGATCACGTCGCAGAACCACGGTTTCGCTGTTGACCCGAACACCCTGCCAGCCAACTGCCGCGTCACCCACGTGTCGCTGTTCGACGGTTCGCTGCAAGGCTTTGCCCGCACGGATACGCCAGCGTTCTGCTTCCAGGGCCACCCTGAAGCATCGCCCGGTCCGACTGACGTCGCCTACCTGTTTGACCGCTTCATCGGCCTGATGCAAGCATCTGAAAAAAAATAAATGCGGGGAAAAAAGTAAATGCCTAAGCGTTCTGATATTAAAAGCATCCTGATTATTGGCGCTGGCCCGATCATCATCGGCCAGGCCTGCGAGTTCGACTATTCCGGCGCACAGGCCTGCAAGGCCCTGCGCGAAGAAGGTTACAAAGTCATTCTGGTCAACAGCAATCCTGCGACCATCATGACCGACCCGGAAATGGCCGATGTCACCTACATCGAGCCTATCACCTGGCAGGTGGTCGAGAAGATCATCGCCAAGGAAAAACCGGACGCGATTCTGCCGACCATGGGCGGCCAGACCGCGCTGAACTGCGCGCTGGACCTGCACCGCAACGGCGTGCTGGATAAATACAAGGTGGAACTGATCGGCGCTACGCCGGAAGCCATCGACAAGGCTGAAGACCGCGCCAAGTTCAAGGACGCCATGACCAAGATCGGTCTGGGTTCGGCCCGTTCCGGCATCGCCCACTCGATGGACGAAGCCTGGGCTGTGCAGCGCGATGTGGGCTTCCCGACCATTATCCGTCCATCGTTCACCATGGGCGGTAGCGGCGGCGGTATCGCCTACAACGAAGAAGAATTCGAAGCCATCTGCAAACGCGGACTGGAAGCGTCGCCCACCAACGAGCTGCTGATCGAAGAATCGCTGCTGGGCTGGAAAGAGTACGAGATGGAAGTGGTGCGCGACAAGGCGGACAACTGCATCATTATCTGCTCGATCGAAAATCTGGACCCGATGGGCGTGCACACCGGCGACTCGATCACCGTGGCGCCAGCCCAGACGCTGACCGACAAGGAATACCAGATCATGCGTAACGCCTCGCTGGCGGTGCTGCGTGAAATCGGTGTGGACACGGGCGGCTCGAACGTGCAGTTCTCGATCAATCCGAAAGACGGCCGCATGATCGTCATCGAGATGAACCCGCGCGTATCGCGTTCCTCGGCACTGGCCTCGAAAGCCACCGGCTTCCCGATCGCCAAAGTGGCGGCCAAGCTGGCCGTGGGCTTCACGCTGGACGAACTGCGCAACGAGATCACCGGCGGTGCTACCCCGGCCTCGTTCGAGCCTTCGATCGACTACGTCGTGACCAAGATCCCACGCTTCACCTTCGAGAAGTTCCCGACTGCCGACCACCACCTGACCACCCAGATGAAATCCGTGGGTGAAGTGATGGCGATCGGCCGCACTTTCCAGGAATCATTCCAGAAAGCCCTGCGCGGTCTGGAAGTGGGCGTGGATGGCCTGAACGAAAAAACCAAAGACCGCGAGAAGATCGAAGAGGAACTGGGCGAGCCAGGTCCGGAGCGTATCTGGTACGTGGGCGACGCGTTCGCACAAGGCTTCACGCTGGAAGAGGTGCACCAGCTGACCAAGATCGACCCGTGGTTCCTGATCCAGATTAAAGAGATCGTCGATCTGGAACTGTGGATGGACACTCAGAAGCTGGAATCGCTGGACAAGAACACCCTGTACAAGCTGAAACAGAAGGGCTTCTCGGACCGTCGTCTGGCCTTCCTGCTGCAGACCACGCAGGCTGCCGTGCGCGCCCGTCGCCACGAACTCAACATCCGTCCGGTGTACAAGCGCGTCGATACCTGCGCGGCAGAATTCGCCACCAACACGGCGTATATGTACTCGACCTACGATGAAGAGTGCGAATCGAATCCGACCGACAAGAAGAAGATCATGGTGCTGGGCGGTGGCCCTAACCGTATCGGTCAGGGTATCGAGTTCGACTACTGCTGCGTACACGCGGCACTGGCGATGCGCGAAGATGGCTATGAAACCATCATGGTCAACTGCAACCCTGAAACCGTATCGACCGACTACGACACCTCCGACCGTCTGTATTTCGAATCGCTGACGCTGGAAGATGTGCTGGAAATCGTCGAACTGGAAAAACCGCTGGGCGTGATCGTCCAGTACGGCGGCCAGACCCCGTTGAAACTGGCGCTGGATCTGGAAAAGAACGGCGTGCCTATCATCGGTACGTCGCCCGACATGATCGACGCTGCAGAAGACCGCGAGCGCTTCCAGCAGCTGCTGCACACGCTGGACCTGCGCCAGCCGCCTAACCGTACCGCCCGTACCGAAGCCGACGCGCTGGCACTGGCACAGGAAATCGGCTACCCGCTGGTGGTGCGTCCTTCCTACGTGCTGGGCGGCCGTGCGATGGAAATCGTGCACGAGCAGCGCGATCTGGAACGCTACATGCGCGAAGCCGTGAAGGTGTCGAACGATTCGCCGGTGCTGCTGGACCGCTTCCTGAACGACGCCATCGAGTGCGACGTGGACTGCATCAGCGACGGCGAAACCACCTTCATCGGCGGCGTGATGGAACACATAGAACAGGCTGGCGTGCACTCGGGCGACTCGGCCTGCTCGCTGCCGCCGTACTCGCTGGCGCAGGCGACCATCGACGAACTGAAACGCCAGACCGCGCTGATGGCCAAGGGTCTGAACGTGGTAGGCCTGATGAACGTGCAGTTCGCCATCCAGAAGCAGGAAATCGACGGCGCGCTGCAGGATGTGGTGTATGTGCTGGAAGTGAATCCGCGTGCTTCGCGTACCGTGCCTTACGTATCCAAAGCCACTGGCCTGCAACTGGCCAAGATTGCAGCACGCTGCATGGTGGGCCAGACGCTGGCGCAGCAGGGTGTCACGCAGGAAGTGGTGCCTTCGTACTACAGCGTGAAAGAGGCCGTGTTCCCGTTCGTGAAATTCCCTGGCGTGGATACCATCCTCGGCCCTGAGATGAAATCGACCGGTGAAGTGATGGGTGTGGGTAAAACCTTCGGTGAAGCCTTCGTCAAATCGCAGATGGGCGCAGGCATCAAGCTGCCGAAGTCGGGCAAGGTGTTCCTGTCGGTGAAATCGTCGGACAAGCCGCGCGCCGTGAAAGTGGCGCGTGACCTGGTGGAAATCGGCTTCACGCTGGTGGCTACCAAGGGCACGGCTGCCGTGATCGCCGCTGCCGGCATTCCTGTCACCCCGGTCAACAAGGTGGTGGAAGGCCGTCCGCACGTGGTCGACATGATCAAAAACCACGAAATCGTACTGGTGATTAATACTGTGGAAGAAAAGCGCAGCGCCATCACGGACTCGCGCGCCATCCGTACCTCGTCGCTGGCTGCCCGCGTGACCACCTACACCACCATCGCCGGTGCCGAGGCGGCGGTGGAAGGTATCCGCCATCTGGACCAGTTGCAAGTGTACGATTTACAAGGGCTGCATAAAACCTTACACTAAGGTTCTTGAGTCGGTGTGGTGACACACCGCGCCGACGGCAAGCAGGACTTCCTAACCACAGAGCTCGCGCAGCAGGCAGGCGCGGCCTCTGTGGTTTTCCATTGTTACAACAGAGTAAATACAAGATGACTTCAGTTCCACTTACCAAGTTCGGCGCAGAGCTGCTCCGCGAAGAGTTGCACCAGTTGAAGCACGTAGAGCGCCGTGTCGTGATCAACGCCATCGCCGAAGCCCGTTCGCATGGCGATCTGTCGGAAAACGCCGAATACGATGCTGCCAAAGAGCGTCAGGCCTTTGTCGAAGGCCGTATCGCTGAACTGGAAGGCAAGCTGAGCACGGCCCAGATCATCGATCCGACCACTCTCGACGCCGAAGGCCGCGTGGTGTTCGCTTCGACCGTGGATCTGGAAGATCTGGAATCGGGCGCCAAAGTGACCTACCAGATCGTCGGCATCGATGAAGCCGACCTGAAACTGAGCAAAGTTTCCGTGACTTCGCCTATCGCCCGTGCCCTGATCGGCAAGTCGGCAGGCGACGTGGTGGAAGTGCAGGCTCCGTCGGGTCCGCGCGAATACGAAATTCTGGAAGTGCGTTACGTCTGATGTTACTCGCACGTACACGGCTACTGGTTGCAACGCTGTGGGCGGGCAGTATCTGGACGGTCGGCTATCTGGCCGCGCCGACCCTGTTTGCCACGCTGAGTGACCGTGTGCTGGCTGGCAATATCGCCGCCAATTTATTCGCCCATCAGGCCTGGCTGTCGATTGCCTGTGCGCTGGTGATGCTGGCTTTGCTGTGGGTAGGGCGGGGTAGCGAGACGGGCGGCATCTTTGCCGGTTCGGCTGCCAATTCCGCTGCCCGTACCCGTCGCGTGCTGCTGATTATCGTTGCTGTCATGCTAGCTTGCACCCTGATCATGCACTTCGGCCTGCAGCCCATGATGGCCAGCCTGCGTGCCGCGGCCGGCCCCGGCGGCGTGATGGACGGCGCTGCGCACAACGAGTTCGGCATCCTGCACGGCATATCCAGCAGCTTGTATCTGGTACAGAGCCTGCTTGCTGCCTGGCTGGTGGTCAAACAATAAGTGACAGGGCGGCGTGGCCGTCCTGCAAATAAAAGCGGGGCCAGAGCATGCTGTATGCTCTGGCCCCGAATTTCTCGCAAAAACGCAGTCGGAAGGGGATTAGCCCAGACTCTTTTTGGTCGATTTCTGACGTACTTTGGCGCGTTTGATGTTGCCGCCCTGGGTGACGCGTTCGTTGCCTTTCAGCAGAACTTTAGTCACCGATGGACGTTTGGTGCCGCTTGGGCTAGGCTTGACGATGGTGACTTCGCGCAGACCGCGGCCAGCCGTGGCGCTACGCTCGTTGGCGGCTTCCTTTTTAGGACGGTAGAGCACCAGCAATTTGCCGATATGTTGCACTGGAGCAGCGTCGAGCTGTTCGCAAATGCTTTCATACATGGCAATACGGGCTTCGCGGTCGTCGCCGAATACGCGTACCTTGATCAGACCGTGGGAGTCGAGCCCCAGCGAGATTTCCTTGAGGACGTTGGCGGTGAGTCCCGCCTCGCCGATCAGGACGATAGGCTTGAGACCATGCGCTTCGGCGCGCAGTGCGCTGCGCTCAACGGGTGTAAGTTTTTGCATAATAATATTTTTTAGTAGTTCCCTTAAAGGCAGTATTCTACGCGAATGGCAAAGAACAAAATCAACAAAAACTGGATTCACGACCACATTAACGATCCTTACGTGAAATTAGCGCAAAAAGAGGGCTTCCGCGCCCGCGCTGCGTTCAAGCTCAAGGAGATCGATGAGGACGAGAAGCTGATCAAACCGGGCCAGGTCATCGTCGATCTGGGCTGTACGCCGGGCAGCTGGGGCCAGTACACGCGTCGCAAGCTGGCCGGCAAGGAAGGCGGCGGCATCAACGGCACCCTGATCGGACTGGATATCCTGCCGATGGAGCCGATTGCCGATTTCCACTTCATCCAGGGCGATTTCCGCGAGCCGGAAGTGCTGCAGCAGCTGGAAAATGTAGTGCAAGGTCAAAAAGTCGATCTGGTGCTGTCCGATATGGCGCCCAATCTGTCGGGTATTGCCGCCTCCGATGCGGCGCGGATGGAACACCTGATCGATCTGGCCATCGAATTCTCGCAGGCCCATCTGAAGCCGGGCGGGGCGCTGCTGGTGAAATGCTTTAAAGACATGGGTTTCAATGACATCGTGCTGAAGTTCCGTCAGGAATTCAAAACCGTGACCCAGAAGAAACCGAAAGCCAGCCGCGACAAGTCGTCGGAAATCTTCCTGCTGGGGCGCGGCCTGAAAAATCCTACCGAGGGCATGCTTTCGTCGCAACCTTACGATGATGGTGATTTCCCTCCCGTTCGCCCTTGATATTTGCCGTACGGGCCGCACATAGCCACCGTGAAGATCAGTTTTGACTTGATCGCACCCGTGTTTTGGTCAAATAATGTGTTTTAGGCGAGAAATCTGCGCGCACCCCTGAATGGCCTTCTGGCAGTGGTTGTTTATTGCAGGTAAAATCGGATTTCAAGCTATAGGTTATAGATGCGCCCCGCATCCAAGGAGTTTTCGTGAATAACATGTTTTCCAAATCCGCCATCTGGGTAGTTGTGGTGTTGCTGCTGCTGATGCTGTACAAGCAGTTCGACAGCCATAGCGTGTCCGGTGGTCCTAAAACGATCGCTTATTCCGATTTGCTGGATGAGGTTAAAGCCAAGCGCATCAAGGATGTGGTGATTGAAGGCGCCAACATCACTGCCACCCGCAGCGATGACACCAAGGTGCGTTCGACCGCCACCATGCTGGACCGCGGCCTGGTGGGCGACCTGCGCGATGCCGGCATTCATTTCGACATCAAACCACCTGAGGAGCCTGGCTTCCTGCAGCAGGTGTTCGTATCCTGGTTCCCGATGCTGCTGCTGATCGGCGTGTGGATATTCTTCATGCGCCAGATGCAAGGTGGCGGCAAGGGGGGTGCGTTCTCCTTCGGTAAATCGAAGGCGCGCATGATGGATGAAACCAATAACACCGTGACCTTCGCCGATGTGGCCGGTTGCGACGAAGCCAAGGAAGAAGTCAACGAAATCGTCGACTTCCTGAAAGACCCTAGCAAATTCCAGAAACTGGGCGGCCGCATCCCGCGCGGCGTGCTGATGGTCGGTCCTCCAGGTACCGGTAAAACCCTGCTGGCGCGCGCCATTGCCGGCGAAGCCAAAGTGCCGTTCTTCTCGATTTCCGGTTCGGACTTCGTGGAAATGTTTGTCGGCGTGGGCGCCAGCCGCGTACGCGACATGTTCGAAAACGCCAAAAAGCACTCGCCTTGCATCATCTTCATCGACGAGATCGATGCGGTCGGCCGTCATCGTGGCGCCGGCATGGGCGGCGGCAATGACGAACGCGAACAGACGCTCAACCAGCTGCTGGTGGAAATGGACGGCTTCGAAGCCTCGTCCGGCGTGATCGTGGTGGCTGCCACCAACCGCGCCGACGTGCTCGACAAAGCGCTGCTGCGTCCGGGCCGTTTCGACCGTCA
>Ga0187845_1000116_pt1 | contig 43227 bp, 38 predicted proteins | sample SpaLakP09_SKY_68_FD_134515 | JGI IMG/M metagenome (GOLD analysis project Ga0187845, IMG submission 134515) | Oligotrophic lake water microbial communities from Sparkling Lake, Wisconsin, USA - SP09_SKY_68 | ecosystem: Environmental > Aquatic > Freshwater > Lake | place: USA: Sparkling Lake... | reverse complement strand
GGACCCGCACCGTCGCCCCCACCGAAGACCCCGACCTCCTGCGCATCCACATCACCGTCAAAACACCCGAAGGACAGGCCGCCGAACGCACCCTGTTCCGCTCGAGAACCCGACCATGAAGCCCGTTCGTCTGATCCTCATCCCGGCGACCGCCAGCCAGCCCGCGCCGTTCCTGGTCGTCGGCGGCGACGGCTATGTCCTCGAGCGCGGTACGCTGACGCTCGACGGCGGCCCCGTGCCCGAGCCTATGCGGACGGTGGCGGTCACGCCCGGCGGGGACGTGCTGATCCGCTGGCTCGATCTTCCCGAGGGCCATCCGGCGCAGGTCCGGGCGGCGGCGGCCTGGATGCTGGGCGAGCAGGTGGCGACGACGCCCGACCGGCTGGTGACCGTCCTCGGCCCGCCCGCGCCCGCCGGCGAACCGCGGCTCGTCGCCGTTGTCAGCCGGTCGCTGATCCAGGCCTGGATCGACTATCTCGCCGCCTTGGGCGTGCGCGCCGATGTGATGGTGCCCGATGTCCTGACCCTGGCCGGGCCCGACGCCGACGACAGGCTGTCGGCCGTCAGCTTCGGCGAGGGCATGGCGCTGAGCGGCCGCCGGTTCGCCGCCACGGTACAGGCCGATCTGGTTGACCTGATCGCCGCCGGTCGCCGGGTCGAGCCCGTGCAGGACTCCGCCGCCGTCGAACGCGCCCTGTGCGCGGCGTCCCTGGCCCCGGCGATCAATCTTCTGGACACGGGTGAGCGCGAGGGGAGGGCGGTCGGCGGCTGGAGGCGGGCGCTGGTTCTGGCGACGTTGGCGGCCCTGTCGCCCCTCATCCTGATCATGGCCGCCGCGGCGCGCGACGGCGTGGCGGCGCAGAAGGCCCGGGCGGACGCGCTTGAGGCTATTGCGGCGGCCGCGCCCGATCTGGCGCGCGAGGCCGATCCGGTTGAAGCCCTGCGCCGTCGGGTCGCCGCAGCGCCCCCGCCGGGGGGGATCACGGCCGCCGCCGCGGCGCTGTTCACCGCCGTCGAGGCGGTCGAGGGCGCGGAGTTGGACATTCTGATCGCGGACCCGGGCGACGGGATGAAGGCCACGGTCAGCCATCCCGCCCATGGCGAGATGGCGGTGATCCGGCGCTCCATGGCGGAAGCGGGCATGTCCGTCACCGAAACCGGCACCCTGGAAGACGGCGGCCGCATCGTCAGCGACATCACCATCGGAGCCGGTCGATGAGGCGGCTGACGGACCGGCTGTATGCGTGGTGGTGCGCGCGGACCGTTCGCGAGAAACGGCTGCTGGCCGTGATGCTGGCGCTGCTGGCGGCGGTGTTGTTCTGGCTGGCGGTCGTCCGGCCGGTATTGGACTGGCGCGGGCAGGCGGCCGCTGACCGGGCGGACGCCGAGGCCGAACTGGCCGGGGTGCAGACGGCACTCCGGCTCGTCACGCCGAACGCGGCGGCGAGGCCGGTGATCGATTCCGAAGGCTTTGAGTCACTGGTTCTCCGGACGGCGGAGGGGGCGGGCCTGCACATCTCCACGGGTATGGAGCCGGGGGGAGGGCTCGCCTTCCGCATTCCCGACGCCTCCAGCGCAGGCCTGTTCGGCTGGATGTCCGCCCTCGAACGCGACTACGGGATCACTGTCGTCAGCCTGGGTGTCGTCGAGAACACCGATGCGACCCTGCAGGTGGAGGGCGTGCTGTCGCGTCAGCCCTGACCGGGGCGGACCGGAGAGGTGGCGGGCGACCGGCGTTCGTGAACCGGATCCGGTCTGACGGGTTGCGCTGGATAGTTCTATCCCTCGCCGGCGAACCGAATGCCCGAAGCGCCTTCCGACCTTGACCACCTGATGCAACAGGCGCGCCGGTTGGCGGCGAGCGTCAGACCACACCACCTCGCCATGATCGCTTTGGCGACGGCGGTGGGGTTCGGGGTTCTGGCGGCGCGGACCCTGGCATTGCCGGGGCCGCAGCCGATCCTCGATGGCCAGCGGATGAAAATCGAGGTCGTCGCGCCGGTCGAGCCCGAGGTGGCCCCCGGGTCGGTGATGGAGGTCGGCGATCTGGTCGAAGGGTTCGAATACAGACGGCCGCCGCCGGCCATGATCGAAGCCGCGGACTATGGGGCCCGGGAAGATGCGTTCGAGGCCCCGGCACCGCGGCCTGTCTCACGGCGCGACGATGACTACGGCGGGGGATATGCGCCGCCGCTGTCGGACGCGCCGGTCGAAAAACAGCCTGAAGACCGGCGTGACCGGCGCGCAGACCGCTGGTTCGGCTTTGATGCGCCGCAGCGGGACTATCGCGCAGAGCGGGAAGCCCGCCAGGCGCGGATCGAGGCAAGGATGGAGCGGGAGCGGGATCGCCGTGAGGTTCGATGGTACCGCTCCGATGGCCGGGCCGTCGGCGAGGACGAGCGCGATGATCGCCCCGGCGCTCCTGTGGGCTGAAGGCGCGGGCGGCGGGCAGCGGGCCTCGTCCCTGTCTCCGTGGCGGCCCAGCGTGAACTTGCGGAACAGGGATACATGACGCCCGATCCGGAGTATGGTGTGCGGGAACACCGATAGCTGTCGGATTGGGTCATGATTGCACTGCTGCTTGCGCTCAGCCTCGGCCAGACTCCTGCAGGCGCTACGGTCCCGCAGCCGGCGCTGGATCCGCAGGAGACGCGGATGCCCTGCGAGTCGACTCCGGAGGGCTGGGTCTGCCGGATGCCGCCGGTGATCCTGCGACCGTCCCCGTCCGGGGCCGTGGTCATGACCGGCCCGCCCGCGACGTCCGCCCCCCTGCCACCGGCCATGCCAGCCCTCGTGCCGGCGGCCGAGACCAGTTCGGCGGAGGCGGACCGGCAGGCGCGGCTGATTGCGCGCTGCGCCGATGCGTCCTGGCTGTCCCTGTGCTTGCCGGATGACCGCCGGGAGGCCCGGGCGCTGCGAGACGCCGCCAATGTCCGCGCGGCGCTGCGGAGCGACGTCACCCGGCTGTTGAGCGAGGGGAAATGTGATGAGGCTGTTCGGGCCGCCCTCGCCGGCGCTGACATGGCGCTGGCATGGGAGGTGCGGAACATGAATTTCTGTGCGGCCGGCCCCGCGACCGCAGAGGTCGCCGCCGACCCGAACTGACGTCGGATCGGGAACATCCGGCAAGACAAAGGCCCGACGCCTTGCGGCGCGGGCCTTTGCTTTCGATGGAGGACGGACCGGCCGGACGGGGTCCGGTCGGTCCTGGTCCCGGTTCCTAGCCCCGCTCGCCGTCGCCGGAACGACCCGGTGCGTAGTCGCGGCTCACGGGCGCGCACTCGTGAAGGTCTTCGCAGTCGGAGAAGTGGATTTCCGGCGGCTCGACGGTGACATCGGACGGGCTGATGTGAACGTCCGGAGCGTGCAGGTAGATCTGCGGCGCCTGGATGCGGATCGGCGGTGCCTCGACATAGATCGGCGGGCCCTGGATATCGATCCGGCCCGAGGCGATGGTCACCGGCCGGCCGCGAACGCGGACACCCGGTCCGCCGGCGCGAACGACGGTCCACGGCGTCGTGGGCCTGTAGAAATCGACCTCGTAGTCGCAGACGCAGACGCCGTAGGCGTCGCGAGGGCCTCCGTCGCGGCACGGCGGCGGCGGGACGCAGCAGGGCGGCGGCGGCGGCGGACCGTAGCTCCGGTCCTGGGCGACTGTCGTTCCGGCAGTGCCGGCGGTGGCCAGCAGAGCGCCGACGGCGGCGATGACTATGTGTTTCACTTTAGCTCCCCAAATCCAGTCGAGACGTGGCCCTGAACAACCCCAGAGCCAGGAACCCAAGTATCATCGTTATGGTAACCTTAACGGCTTGGCAAGGCGACGCTTCCCCAGCGGTGGCTGGATTGTTGCGGCCGCTGCGCGTCCTTCCCTGTGCGCGAGAATTCTTCGCTCAGGAGGAGAAAAACTCGCGCTCCCGCCGCGATATTTCGCCGCGAAATGTGCCCGCGCCCCCACATTGTGCCGTCAACTTGACCCCGGGTGACCTTGGCAGCCGCCCGGGCGCGGTCTAGGTCGAAGGCTCAATCCGATCACCGGCTGACCGGGGATCGCGCAATACGGAGAAGCGCTCATGGCCGACCTGGCTCAAGTCACCGAACACATCCGCGGCGCCGTTGGCGATAACTCGGGTCTGGGCAAGACCGTGAAGATCGATCTGGGCGACGTCGGCAAGATTTTCATCGACGGTGCCTCGGTCCCGAACTCGGTGACCAACGAAGACAAGCCCGCCGACGCGACGGTCTCGATCACCTGGGACGACTTCATGGCCCTGTCGGCCGGGACGCTGGATCCGATGATGGCCTTCATGCAGGGCAAGCTGAAGATCGCCGGCGACATGATGATCGCCCAGAAGCTGGCCCCGCTGCTGAAGCGCTGAGTGTGATCTGAAGCAAGGCATTCCACGGCGCGGTCCCGCAGAGGGGTCGCGCCGTTTTCATTTCCGGAGCAAGACCATGGAATTCCGCCACAGCGACAAGGCCCTGCACTGGCAGGAGCGGGTGAAGCGTTTCCTCGACGACCATGTCCTGCCGCGCGAGGAGGAATACCGCGCCCAGGTCCGTGAGAACCCCCGGCGCCAGCCCCCGGCCATGGAAGAGATGAAGGCGAAGGCGCGCGAGGCCGGCCTGTGGAACATGTTCCTGCCGGGCGATCACGGGGCCGGGCTGACCAACCTCGAATATGCGCCGCTGGCCGAACTGATGGGCCGCCATCTGTGGTCGGCCGAGGTGTTCAACTGCAACGCCCCCGACACCGGCAATATGGAAGTCCTCCATATGTATGGGAACGAGGCCCAGCAGGCGAAATGGCTCAAGCCGCTGATGGCCGGCGAGATCCGCTCGGCCTTCCTGATGACCGAGCCCGAGGTCGCCTCCTCGGACGCCACCAACATCCAGACCCGGATCGAGCGCGACGGCGACCACTATGTGATCAACGGCCGCAAATGGTGGTCGACCAATATGGCGCATCCGAACGTCGCCGTGACCATCGTCATGGGGAAGACCGACCCCGACGCTTCGGTGCACACCCAGCAGTCCCAGATCATCGTCCCGACGGACACCCCCGGCTTCCGCGTCGCGCGGATGCTGTCCGTGTTCGGCTATGACGAGCTGCCGATCGGCCACGCCGAGGTAGTGCTGGAGAACGTCCGCGTCCCGGTCGAGAACCTGATCGCCGGAGAGGGCCGGGGCTTCGAGATCGCCCAGGGCCGCCTCGGGCCGGGCCGTATCCATCACTGCATGCGTGTCATCGGCATCGCCGAACGGGCGCTGGAGCTGATGGTCCAGCGCCTGCTGTCGCGCACCGCCTTCCGCAAGTCGCTGGCCGAGCATTCGGTCTGGGAGCAGCGCATCGGCGAGGCCCGCACCAATATCGAGATGTGCCGGCTGCTGGTGCTCAAGGCCGCATGGATGATGGACGAGGCCGGGGCGAAAAACGCCAAGTCGGAGATCGCCCAGATCAAGGTCGCGGCACCGCGCATGGCGCTTCAGATCATCGACGACGCCATCCAGGCGTTCGGCGGGGCAGGGGTCTCGGCCGACACGCCCCTGGCCGAGATGTACGCCATGGTCCGCACCCTGCGCATCGCCGACGGCCCCGACGAGGTTCACAACCGGACCGTGGCGCGGCTGGAGTATGCGAAACACGGCGGCCGGGGCGGGTAAGCTCGACCAGGTCCTTCCCCCCGAAATGGGGGAAGGACCTTCCGGGCCTCGGTTGCTCCGGCGGTCCCGCCATGCCAGCTTCGCCGCCACAGGGAGACCCACCATGCTGAACCGTCTGGCCGCCGCCGTCGCGCTTTCGCTCGCGCTTGCGACGCCCGCCTTCGCCGACACCCTCGTCGTCACCGCGGCCCGGATGGTCGATGTCGAGCGTGGCCGCTACGTCGACAACCCCGTGGTCGTGGTCACCGACGGGCGGATCGTTTCGGTCGGGACGTCCGCGCCCGCTGATCTGCCGGCTGACGCCCGTCGGCTCGACCTGCCGGGCCTGACCCTGTTGCCGGGCCTGATCGACATGCACGTCCATCTGGCCTCGACGCCCTATGTTTCGGGCTGGCACGAGCTGGACTATGCCGACGACTTCGGAGCCGTGATTCAGGTGCCCAATGCGCTGGCGACCCTGAACGCAGGTTTCACCACCGTCCGGAATGTCGGCGGTCCGGACTTCGCCGATGTCGCCCTCCGGCAGGCCATTGACGGCGGCTTCGTGCCGGGACCGCGCGTCATTCCCTCCGGAACCTCGTTCGGGGCCACCGGCGGGCACTGCGACACGACCGGCCTGCCGTATTCCTTCGCCCAGTCCAATCCGTTCAACACCGACGGCGTCGAGAATGCCCGCCACGCCGTCCGCGAGGTGCGCAAATACGGCGCCCAGGTGATCAAGATCTGCGCCACCGGCGGCGTCTTCTCGCGCAACACCGAGCCGGGCCAGCAGCAGATGACCCTCGCCGAACTGACCGCCGTCGCTGACGAGGCGCATATGTGGGGCCTGCGGGTCGCCGCCCATGCGCACGGCGCCTCGGGCATCCGCGACGCCATCCGCGCCGGCATCGACACCATCGAACACGCCTCGCTGATCGACGCTGAGGGTATCCGGCTGGCGGTCCAGCACGGGACCTGGCTGTCGATGGACATCTACAACACGGACTTCACCCAGGCGACGGGCACCGAGTTCGGCGTGACCGAGGACAATCTGCGCAAGGACCGCGAGATCGGCCAGCTGCAGCGCGACAATTTCCGCGCCGCCCACCGCGCCGGTGCCCGGATGATCTTCGGCAGCGACGCCGCCATCTATCCGCATGGCCAGAACGCGCGGCAGTTCGCCATCATGGTGGAATACGGCATGACCCCCGCCGAGGCGATCCGCTCGGCGACCTGGAACGCCGCCCAGGCGCTCGGTCGGGAAGGCGACGTGGGGGCGATCGTGACCGGCCGCTACGGCGACCTGATCGCGGTCTCCGGTGATCCGCTCGCCGACGTGCGCATGCTCGAGACGGTGCCCGTGGTGATCAAGGGTGGCGCGGTCGTCCGGGACGCGCGCTGAGGCGTCTCAGCCGACGTAGACGCGCGGCACCCGCGTATTGATCGCGCTGATCAGTTCATAGCCGATCGTACCCGCCGCCGCGCCTGCATCGTCCAGCAGCCGTTTGGCGCCGAACAGTTCGACCCGGTCACCGACGGCGACGTCCAGCCCGGTCACGTCGACCGCACATGCGTCCATCGACACGCGCCCGACGATCGGGCGCAGTTCGCCGGCCACGAAGACCTGACCGCGCGGGCTGTAGCTGCGCATAACGCCGTCGGCGTATCCGGCGGCGCAGGTGGCAATCCGGGTCGGCCGCGTCACGGTGAAGCCGCGCGAATAGCCGACGGTCTCGCCGGCGGGCACCGCGTGCAACTGCAGCACCTCCGCCTCCAGCGTCGCGACGGGCCGGATGCGGGCGTCAGGGCGACCTTCGGGCCCGCCGCCGTAGAGGCAGATGCCGGGCCGCGTCGCGTCGAAGCCATAGTCGGCGCCGAGGAAGACGCCGCCCGAGTTGGCGAATGAGCGCAAGACGCCGGGATAGCGAACCGAGGCCGCGGCAAAGGCGTCCCGCTGGCGCGCGTTCATGGGCTCTGCCGGGTCATCGGCGCAGGCGAGGTGGCTGAGCACCAGTTCGAGCCCTTCGAACGGCTCGGGCGCGGCCTCCGTGCGGAAGCCCAGCCGGTTCATGCCGGTGTCAATCTGGATCCCGCAGGGCCCGCCGCCCGCGGTCCGCCATTCGGCCAACTGTGCGTCGGCGTTCAGCACAGGGCGCAGGTTCGCCGTTCTCAGCCGGGTGGCGCGTCCGGGCAGGCAGCCGTCCAGCACATAGATGGTCGGTTCGGCACCCAGGGCCGCGCGCAGCCGCTCGCCTTCGGCGGTGCGGGCCACGAAGAAGGTGCGGGCACCTTCGGTCATCAGCCGCCCGGCGCAGGCCGCGGCCCCGAGGCCGTAGCTGTCAGCCTTGACCACGGGATGCACGGGCACGCCGCCGACCGCCTCCAGCGTGCGGAAATTCGCAGCGAGGGCGTTCAGGTCGACGGTGAGGGTGGCCGGGGCGGGCATCGGGCCATCTAGAAGCGTTGCGTTGTGCGATGCAACACGCCTCAGGCCTGGAGCCGATCGAAAGCCTCGCCGTCGGCGTCGAACAGATGCGCCTGATCCGCCGGAACCCTGAGGCTCAGGGTCTCGCCCGCGGACGGCCGCACATCGCCGGGCAGCAGGACCGTGACCGGCTCCTCCCCCGCGGTCAGATAGGCATAGGTGGCATGACCGAGGGTCTCGACGAAGACGACCTCGGCCGAAATCGCGTCGCCCTTGCCGGCGGTCGTCAGATGTTCGGGCCGTACGCCCAGGGTAACCTTGTCGCCGGGTTTGGCCCGGGCGGCGTTGACGGCCACCTTCAGACTCTCCCCCGCCGCGGTGCGCACGGTCGCGCCTTTCGCCGTGGCGCTGACAATCTCGGCGGGCAGCAGGTTCATCTTCGGACTGCCGATGAACTCGGCCACGAACAGGTTCCGCGGCCGCTCATAGAGCTCCATCGGCTTGCCGACCTGTTCGATCCGGCCGGCGTTCAGCACCACGATCCGGTCGGCCAGGGTCATGGCCTCGACCTGGTCGTGGGTGACATAGACCATGGTCGTTTTCAGCCGCTCATGCAGGCTGGCGAACTCATAGCGCATCCGTACCCGCAGGGCGGCGTCGAGGTTGGACAGGGGCTCGTCGAACAGGAAGACCTGCGGCTCGCGCACAATGGCCCGGCCGATGGCGACGCGCTGGCGCTGGCCGCCGGACAGGGCCTTGGGCTTGCGATCCAGATAGTCGGTGATGTTCAGGGTCTCGGCCGCGCCGCGCACGCGCCGGTCGATCTCGGCCTTGTCCGCCTTGGCCAGCTTCAGGCCGAAGGCCATGTTCTCGTAGACGCTCATGTGCGGATAGAGGGCGTAGGACTGGAACACCATGGCGATGCCCCGGTCGGACGGCGACAGGTCGTTGACGACCTTGCCGCCGATGGCGATGTCGCCGCCGGTCGCCTCTTCCAGACCCGCGATGGTGCGCAGCAGGGTGGACTTGCCGCAGCCCGACGGCCCGACGAAGACCACGAACTCGCCGTCGGCGATCTCGAGGTCGACGCCTTTCAGAACCTGGGTGGTCCCGAAGCTCTTGGTCACGCCGGTCAGCCGGACGTCCGCCATGTTTTCCTGCCCGCAGCTTCTTGTTTGGCCTGCCGCGCTTCTCGCTGCTTGAGGCCGGGTTTTGCGGTCACCGTAAACGGTTACATGGCGCGATCAACCTCGACGTCGAGAGACGCCGGGGTCGGGATCAGCGCGGTCCCTTGGCCTTGTAAGGCGGTTTGGCGCCGGCCGGCTTGCCGCGCGCGTCCTTGGCGGCCCATGGACGATCGCCGCCCTTGGGCTTGCCCTTCCAGGGGCGATCGCCGGCGGCGGCGGCCGGGGCGGTCTCGGCGTCGGAACGCGGTGCCCAGGGCGTCTTGCCTTCAGCGGCCGGCTTCTTGACCCAGGGCTTCTTGCCGTCCGGGGTGGGATCGTTCGGCGTGCGCTTGACCCAGGGCTTCTTGCCTTCGGCGGCCGGGGCAGGGGCGTCGTCCCGCTTCACCCACGGCTTCTTCTCGGCCTGCGGACGGTCCTCGCGGGCCTTCCAGGCGGGCTTGTCGCCGGTCTCCTCGCGCTTGACCCAGGGCTTCTTGCCCTCGGCCGCAGGCGCGGTGTCTTCCCGTTTGACCCACGGCTTCTTCGCGCCTTCGGGACGATCCTCGCGCGGCTTCCAGGCCGGCTTGTCGCCACCTTCCTCGCGGGCCTTCCAGGGCTTGCGCTCCGGACGGTCGCCGGAGGGGCGGTCGCCGGCGGGCTTCTTGTCCCAGCGGCTGACGGGCTTCTCGGACGGGCCCGGCTTGACCGCCGGATCGATCTTGACGCCGTCCTCGAGGCCGAGGGCCACGGCGGCCTCGAACTTGGCCTGCATCTCCTGGGTGATCTCGAACTTGGTCTCGCGTTCGAAGATCTTGATCGAGCCGATGTCGCGCTTGGTGACATGGCCCAGCCGGCAGATGGTCGGCATCAGCCATTTCGGGTCGGCATTCTTGTCGCGGCCGATGTTGATCCGGTACCAGACCATGTCGCCGCCGCGGGCAAAGTCCGTGTACGGAACATCTGCCTGGCCCTTGTCGTTCTTGCCGGTCTCCTGCTGACGCTTCATCCGGTCGTCGTCATAGACGTCTTCCGGGGCGGGCAGTTTCTGCTGGTAGAGGCGGATCAGGGCGGCCGCGATCTGTTCCGGCGAGCTCTTCTCGAGAAGCTGTTTGCCGAGTGCCAGGACGGCTTCGTCCTCGACCGGCGCGATCAGAACCGGATCGGCCAGCATGCGGGCCTGATCGTTGGCGAGGATCATCTCGGCCGAGGGCGGACCCGACCATTCAGCCTTGATGGAAGCCGACTGCAGCATCAGCTCGACCTTGCGGCGGCGCGTGTAGCTGACCAGCAGGACGGAGACGCCCTTCTTGCCGGCGCGACCCGTACGGCCCGAACGGTGCAGCAGGCCGGCCTTGTTGACCGGGATCTCGGCGTGGATGACCAGCCCCAGATCGGGCAGGTCGAGGCCGCGGGCAGCGACGTCGGTGGCGACGCAGACGCGGGCGTGGCCGTCGCGCAGGGCCTGCAGGGCCTCGGAGCGCTGGCTCTGGGTCAGTTCGCCGGACAGGCCGACGACGGAGAAGCCACGCTCGCGAAGGGACGAGGTCAGGTGTTTCACCCGCTCGCGCGTATTGGCGAACACCAGCGCGCCGGGGGCCTCGAAATAACGAAGCACGTTGACGACGGCCAGCTCGACCTCGTTCGGGGCGACGCGGATGGCCTTGTATTCGATGTCGGCGTGGGAGGCGTTGCCCGCGACCGTGTCGATCCGCAGGGCGTCCTTCTGATAGGTCTTGGCCAGCTGCACGATGTCGCGCGCCAGGGTGGCCGAGAACATCAGGGTGCGACGCTCGGCCGGGGCCGTTTCGAGGATGAAGGTCAGGTCCTCGTGGAAGCCCATGTCGAGCATTTCGTCGGCTTCATCGAGCACGACGGCTTGCAGGGTGGTCAGGTCGAGCGAGCCGCGCTCGAGGTGGTCGCGCAGGCGGCCGGGCGTGCCGACCACGATGTGGCAGCCGCGGTTCAGCGCCTGGCGCTCGACCTTGGGGTCCATGCCGCCGACGCAGGAGACGATCCGGGCACCGGTCTTGGCGTAGAGCCATTGCAGCTCGTTCGAGACCTGCAGGGCCAATTCGCGGGTCGGGGCGATGACCAGGGCCACCGGCGCGCCGAACTCGGCGAATTTCTCGGCCTCACCCAGCAGGGTGGGGGCGAGGGCCAGACCGAAGGCTACGGTCTTGCCCGAACCGGTCTGGGCGGAGACCAGCAGATCGCGGCCCGGTTCGGCCTCCAGCACAGCGGATTGTACCGGCGTGGGCTCGGCATAGCCGCGTTCGGAAAGGGCGCGGTCGAGCGCGGGATGACTGGCGGGGAAGGGCATGGGGCGGTCCAATAGCACGATTCAGCGCGCGAACGGTCGGCGCAGAAGGCGGCGGACGGCGGCGTATGAAGGGAAATAACGGCGGAATGGTGAAAGCCGCCGAATTGAGGCTGCGCCCCATACAGGACGATGCGCAGCTTTACCAATTGGCGCGCCTGCGGGGCCGGGACCCTGCCGCTGTTCGTCCTCCGCGCCGCTGGCTCCCTCGTCGTTTTACTGGCGGGGATGCCCGGCCATTATCATTCTGGAAAACATCCCGGCTGCAGGAAGGGCCGCTGGGACGCGCCTGAAAGGCCTTTATGTCGGATCGCGCTGTTCGCAGCCTCGAGTTTCTGGAGAAGTCGGCCTCGACCGCGCGGGTGCTGAACCTGTTCCAGATCTCCAAGGTTCATGGCCATACGGCGGCATGGCGCGAGGAGCCGCTGTTCCAGAGCCCGGGACTGAACCAGGCGCTGCTGATCAAACACCGGCTGCGTCGCAACGAGACGGACCAGTTCCGGGGCCAGCGCCGGGTCGCGACCAAGATTGTTGTGCCGATCGACGGACGCGAACTGAAGGCCGGTGGCCGCTTCGTCTTTGTTGGCCAGACCGACTACCTCCCCATCCTCAAGGAGGTGTTCGGGGTCACCGTGGATCACCCCGATTTCCGGACCCTGCAACTGCTCGACGAGCTGCCGTCGCTGGATCCGTTTCTCTTGCGGGAGCAGCTGAGCCGGGCCGGCATCGTGCCGGCCCCCTGCTATTTCGCCATCAGCGAGGCGGACATGCAGAAGATGCTGAGCTTCGTCCAGGGGGAGATCGAACCCCTGGTCCAGCTCAGCCTCGGCGGGACCAAGGCCTCGACCGGTGCCGTAGCCCGGATGGCCGCCAAGATCCTCTCCAATGCGCCGGGTGACCGGATGGTCGGCCTGGGCGAGGTTCTGAGGCTCAGCCCGGAGCAGTATGAGGAGGGCATCTTCTGCTGGAAGGGGTTCCTCTACTTCAAATGGACGCTCGGCAGCATGGCGGAGGATGTCGCCAACGTGATGTCCAAGGTTGCGAACATCAAGCCGGTCGGGCCCATGGACAGCGACTCCCGGGCCTATATCGCCCGCAGCCGCGAGGTGGTCCGCGGACAGATCAAGCGGGCGCGGGCAGAAACGCGCCAGACGATGAAAATCTATGACGAGGCCTATTCAGGTCTGACGGAGAACGGCAATCCTCTGATCTTCCGGGACTTCCTGCTCAAGGCTCCCGCGTTGTTCGCGCGCCTCGGCGAACAGCTCGGTGCCATCCAGCACGTCGTCAGCTTCTGGAATTTCCGCTTCCGGCCGAAGTCCCCGGCCCCGAGCCCGTCGGAGCTGATCGACATTTTCATGGATTTCGAAACCAGCCTCAGGGGCCGGTCTGAAGAGGTCTGACCAACGACGCGTGAACCGTCGGTGTCCGGCGAGCGCCGGAAAGGGTGAATGCGAAAGCGCTTTTCGCGTGTCCGGACCCTCGGCGTGGCACCGGGTTTGGGGATTTCTGCAGGTGTCGCCCGGGGCAGGTTCCGGAGAACGCCGGTACCAACTTACCTCGGTGCGGGCCTTTTCGCTAAATTAAGGATTGGGTTCCAATAGCTAAGCTTGCGGTCCAGGCCAGAGGGGCACTGATGTTTGGAATGATCCACAAGTCAGCACGCGCCATGGTGCTCGAACAGTTCGGGCCGGCCGCCTGGGATCAGATCCTTCAGTCCGCCAAGCTCGATGATGGAGACTTCGTCAGCGCCCAGCCCTATCCCGATGAGACGACCTTCAGGCTGATCGGTGCGGCGGCCGCCACGGCGGGCCTCACGGTTGACCAGACGCTGCAGGCCTTCGGCCATCACTGGGTCAAGGCTGCCGACCAGGGGTTGTATTCCAATGTCATGGCGATCCTCGGCGGATCTCTTCTGGAAGCCCTGACAAACCTCGACCGGATGCACGCGAGCATCCAGATCGCCCTGCCGGATGCCCAGCTTCCGCAATTCGTGGTCGTCTCCCAGGATGAGCGGTCGATTCAGCTGGCCTATTATTCCAAGCGGGAGGGCCTTGAGAGCTTTGTCTCCGGCCTGCTTGAAGGCCTCCTGATCCGGTTCAACCAGCCGGGATCCGTCGCCTTCACCGGGGCGGACGGCGCGGCCAGGCTTTTCACCGTAACGTTTGATCCGCCGGTGGCTGAATAGCCATGGATGTGGTTCTGGCCGGCGGGCAGTTTGAAAACTTCTTCCCCTGCTATCTGGTGACCGACGAGGCATTCGCCATTCAGGGCGTCGGCCGATCCATCTCCAGATTTCTGCCCGACCTCCTTCCCGGCGATCGACTGGACAGATGGTTCATCTTTGACCGCCCCGTCGCGAGCCCGGACGCGCGCACCCTGGTGCGCGACCAGACTCCGGTCCAGATCAGGTCGATCGACGGCCGGCTTCACCTGTCGGGCTGCGTCGTCGAACAGGCGTTCGGCTTTGTGTTCTGCCTGAGCCACTCTCCGGGACGGGCCGCCGCCTGGGGCGAACTCGGCCTGACGGTGACCGATTTTTCCATAGCCGATCAGTCCCTGGCCGTCGGCACGGCGATCAGCCTGCAGAAGACCTTGATGGCCGAGCTGTAGGAAACGATCGAAAACCTGCGGCGTGCCCGGGACGAGGCGACGGCCGCCAACCTTGCCAAGTCGACCTTCCTGTCGGTCATGAGTCACGAGATCCGCACGCCGCTGAATGGTATCCTCGGCATGACCCAGGTCATGATCCGCGACACCACGGAGGAGCAGACACTCTCCAGGCTCGACATCGTGCAGCAGTCCGGTGAGGGCCTGCTCGCCATCCTCAACGATTTGCTGGATCTGTCTCGCATCGAGGCGGGGAAAATTGAGCTGGAGTCGATCCCCTTCGACATGGGCGAGGTGCTGAGCCGGGCCCACTCGGCCTTCACCGCCCTCGCCAACAAGAAGGGATTGTCCATGCGCCTCGACATCGAGGCGATTCAGGGCCGGTACATCGGCGACCCGACCCGCATCCGGCAAATCGTCTATAATCTCGTCTCGAACGCTCTGAAGTTCACCGAATCCGGAAGCGTGGAGATCAGGGCGCATTCGATCGAGGGGGGAGTCGAGATCGTGGTCACCGATACAGGTATCGGTATCGCTCCTGACAAATTGTTGGAAATCTTCCGCGAATTCAATCAGGCGGACACGTCGATCAACCGACGCTTCGGTGGAACAGGCCTTGGCCTGTCCATCGCCCGCGATCTTGCCGCCCTGATGGGGGGCTCGATCAGGGTGGAAAGCCAGCCGGGAGAGGGCTCCCGATTCACGGTCAGGCTTCAGGTTGTCCGCACGGGCGACCCGGAACCCGTGACCGAGCCTGTTGAGGACGCACAATCCGAGACCTTCTCGCTGGGCAGCCTGCGTGTGCTTGCGGCAGAGGACAATGACGTCAACCAGCTCGTTCTCCGAACGATCCTGGGGCAGTTCGGCGTCACGCCGACCGTCGTCAAAAATGGTCGCGAGGCGGTGGATGCCTGGGCCAGGCAGCCATGGGACGTCATCCTGATGGATATCCAGATGCCGGTCATGGGCGGGGTGGAGGCCACCCGGCTCATCCGGATGCAGGAGGCCGAGACCCGGCGTAACTTGACGCCCATTGTCGCTTTGACGGCCAACACCATGACCCATCAACTGCCCGAGTACGAGGCAGCGGGCTTCTCAGGCCTGGTCGCCAAGCCGATTCAGGTGGGCCTGCTCATGCAGGCCCTGCTCGATACGGCCGCCCGCTCCGGAGCAGACACGGTGGCGTGAACCGGGCAGGTTTGCCGAAGGTCAACAGCGCGTCCCCGAGCGGAATCGACCCGCAAGCCGGGTCCGCCATTCGGTGCATTGAGGAAGGAATGGTGGATGCGACAGGGATTGAACCTGTGACCCCCTCGGTGTGAAGGGCCTCGAAGGCAATTTCAGGGCATTTCAGGACTGTGCAAAACTCGCCAAATATCTGAAATATCGGGTTTTAATTTTTCAGCCCTTTTCTTGCTTTTTCAGAGAATTCTGCATTCGGCGCCCCACTAGCGCCCCACGAACTGCTAGTTTGGGTGGCGTTTTGATTTGCAGCGCAGGCGCGAGGGAGAGCGCGTTGTGGCCCGCCTTCTGCTTAGCACGGATCGTCAGGTTGCGGGTTTGAAACCCGCTGACAAGGTCTATGAGATCGGCGTCGGCGGCAGCCGAGGGCTGGGGGTTCGTGTCTTCCCGACCGGCCTGAGGCAGTTTGAATTCCGCTATGTCGCGGCGAACGGGACGAGGCGGCGTCTTTGCCTCGGGGCCTATCCTGACCTGTCTCTCGCCGAAGCCCGGGCGAAGGTCGCCGGATTGCGGATCACGGTCGTGGATGGCGGGGATCCCGTCGCGGAAAAGACCGCCGCCCGCGAGCGGGCGCGAACCGGCGAAACCCTGGACGAACTGGCCGAGGCCTATTGGCAGGCGGCGGCGGTGGGACTTCACGGTGGACGCCGCCGACCGAAGCGGGAGGTCACTCTCAGCAACGAACGCCAAAGGTGGCGGAACCACATCCAGCCCCGTCTGGGGGCGCGGCCTTTCACGGAAATCCGGCGTGCGGACATCAAGGTCTTCATGCGCACGCTGGTAACCGAAAGCGGGTTGGCGGCCGCCAGCGTCGCATCGATCGGCGCCCTGCTGCACGCCGTCCTGGGGTTCGCCGTGCTCGAGGAGCGGATCGAGGCCAATCCCGCGCTCGGGCTGGCCAGGCCGCTGGCGCTCACCTCGCGCGAGCGCATGTTTGACGACGTGGCCCTCAAGACGCTCTGGGACGCCGCGTCCGAGGCGTCTGTGCCGCGGGCGCCCGGCGAGAAGACCGCCGGGGTTCACGCGCGACTCGAGCCGGCCATGGGGCTGGCTATCCAGCTGCTGATGCTGACCCTGACCCGCCGCAACGAGGTCGCCGGCGCCCGAAAGACGGAGTTCGACCGCGCGGCGAAGATCTGGACCATCCCGTCGGAGCGGGCGAAGGCCAAGCATCAGCACGTCGTCCCCCTGGGCGCCGACGCGCTCGAGGTGCTGGAGGTCGCCTGGGCGCTTGATCCGGGCAGCCCCTACCTCTTTCCATCCGCCCGATCTCCGGGCCAGCATCTCGACCCGCACGCCATCACCCGCGCGTTCGCCCGGACCTGCACGCGCAGACAGCTGACGGTCGGCTCACCCCATGATGTCAGGCGGTCCGGGGCGACGACGCTCACGGGGCGCTACGGGGTCAGCCGCTTCGTCGTCGGCCTGGTGCTAGGACACACGCCCAATGAGGGTGCGGCGGTCACCAGCGTCTATGACCGGCACACTTATGTGCCGGAGAAGCGGGCGGCGCTGGAGCTCTGGGCGACCCATCTCGTCCGGCCCGGCCGCGCGACCGCGTCGCGCAAGCCCGCTATGACCCCCGCGGTCGACACCCATGTCGGCGAGGCCAAGGCGCGGGCGCTCGCCCTGTGTCAGAGGGGAGATCTACACGAGGCGGTGCTCTCGATCTGCATGGACCTGTCCCGCCACCCTGACACCGACAGCTCGCATCTCGCGATCCTCGGCAAGGTCGGACTCGAACGCGCGGCGGCGGGTTCGCGCGCGCAGGTCGAAGACTGGATCAGCGGCTTCCGATAGGTCTTCGGAGAGGTGTCCCGGCCAGGTCCATGGCGGGCGACTAACGGCCAGGAAACCACTCAGAGGGCCGCCGTCCCTCCGCCCGGACCACGTGATGCCATGAGTACAAGCCCCGCCGTCGCCAGCAGGGCGAACACGGCGCCGGCGAGGAAGGTCGCCTCCGGTCCCATCCGGGACCAGAGCAAGCCGGCGACGACGCTGGCCGCCAGCAAGGTCACGCCGCTGGCGAGATTGAACAGACCGAAGGCCGTTCCACGCATGTGCGACGGGGCCGTATCCACGACCAGAGCCGCCAACAATCCCTGGGTCAGACCCATGTGCAGGCCCCACAGGGCGACCCCGATCAGAACGCCCGGAACAGTCGCCACAAAGGCTAGGACCAGGTCGGCGGCGATCAGAATCGCGAGGCCCAGGATGAGCAGCCAGCGTCGATCCATCCGGTCCGACAGGCTTCCGGCGGGCGCGGCCACGACCGAATAGACCACATTCATCACCACCATCACCACGGGTACAAGAGCGATGGCGAGGCCGACATCCTGCGCCCTCAACACCAGGAAGGCTTCGCTGAACCGCGCCATGGTGAACACCACGCCCAGCGCGACGACAGACCAGAACGCTCCGCCCATCGCCAGCACATCGACCCACCGGATCGGCGGTCGCGGATGACGCACGCCATCGACGGGACGGGGCTCCTTGACCGCGAAGATGAGCACCGCGACCGCCAGCGCGGCTGGAACGACGGCCCAGGCGAACACCGCACGGATATTGCCCGCGAGAACGACCATGAGAGCCATCGCGACGAGTGGTCCGGCAAAAGCGCCCATAGTGTCGAGCGATTGACGTAGACCGAAGGCCGCGCCGCGGATCTCAGGCGGCGCGATGTCGGCGACCAGGGCGTCGCGGGGCGCGCCGCGTATGCCCTTGCCGACGCGGTCCGCGAACCGCGCGCCGAACACCTCGAACGGGGTTACCGCGAGCGGAAAGATCGGCTTGGTCAAAGCGCCCAGGCCATAGCCCGCCAGCGCCAGCCATTTGCGGTGGCCGAGGCGGTCGCTGAGCCAGCCGGAGAAAACCCTCGTGATCGACGCGGTGGCTTCGGCGATGCCTTCGAGCAGTCCAACGAGCGCGACGCTCGCACCCAGGCCGGTCACCAGAAAGACGGGCAGAAGGCTGTGAATCATCTCTGACGAGACGTCCATGAACATTGAGACGAAGCCGATCGCCCAAATGCTTCGGGGGACCGCTCGAAGGCCAGACCTGAGGGGTGCGCTCATGCCGTTGGTCTTAGCCCGGATCGACACATCCAGACGAGTAGCCGACCGGCGCTCATGGTTTGAAAGCTCGCCCAGGCAAGTTGAGGTACATGAGGACGGGATCGAAATCCGCCCAAGCCGACGCCGACCGTCGTTCCATTCAACGGGAGCGCTGGGTTTTGCGCTGCCGGATTACCTACGGTCCATGGAACGAGGTCGTGGACGCGATCCTTCGCGACATCCACGAGGACGGCGCGCGGCTTCGCCTGAGTTCCCGCGTCGTCGTGACGGGCCGACTGCGCCTGGAGATCCAGCCGGGCGCCGCCGTGCACATGGCGGATATCGCCTGGCAGCGCGGCGATGAGATCGGAGTCCGATTGGTCGCCACGCTTGATGAGACGGTCGAGCGGCAGATCGAGGCCCTGCGGCGCGCCGGCGCAAGGATGCATCAATCAAGGTCTCCGTCGCCGAACGACGGCAGCTACTAGCGGCGAAGATCGGCGTCGGGGCGGGTAGCGCAGATTTCAGGACCGCCGATGAGATGACCGCCTGACGGCACGTCCAGCCCAGAGGCTCCGGTCCGGCATCGGGTCCAGGCCCGGTCGATCCGGTCGGCGGCAAGCCTTGGGCGATCATCAGTGCAGCACTTCGCCGCCGACGGGATCGACTTGGCGAAGTTGGCCGGCCGCGTCCTGGACAAAAACCTCGACCCGAGCGCCCTTGTCGATCAGCGTCGTCGCCCGGACCAACGCGGACTCGATCGCGTCGACGCTGAAGTCGAATTGTCCGGAATCCCGTCCATCGCGGAGAACACGCCAATCGCCATCGCCGCGGATCACGGTGAACTGGATGACTTCGGGATGTATGGCCAAGGGATCACTCCTTCCCGCACCGCCCGCGACGCAAGCGGTCGGGTTCAACCTATCCGGCTTCAGGGCAAGCTAAACAGGACCCTGAGCCAACCGATTTTCTGGAAATGCTCAAGGCTCTCGAACAGGGGGAAGGCCAGCAGCATGACGAGACCGTCTCTGAGCGTCGTGAGGAAAAACCGCGGCCGGACCTCGATGATCTCCTGGTCACGCCACCTCGAAAAGTCGGGCCGGAAGCGGGGCGTACGGGCGACATAGGCCGCGTAGGTCGGCCCGAAGGCGTCGGCGAGCCACGCCTCCTCGCGCCTCACCGTGGCGGCGAACACCAGGACGGCGATCAGCACGAAGAGCCCGGCGATGGTCGCGCTCCCGGTCTGGGCCCCCATGCCGAAGGCGCCGAGGAAGCTGAAGACGTACAGCGGATTGCGGCTGATCGAATACGGGCCGCGATCGACGATCTCGGCCTTCTTGCGCCCGCCAATGTAGAGCGAGCACCAGGCCCGGCCGACAATGCAGATGATGATCGCCGCCATGCCGGATGCTTCGAGGCCCTCGTGCCATTCCGTCTCGCCGCCGATGGACTGGGTGATCGCCGCCAGGGTCACGACGGACAGGAGCGCGGCGAGCAGAACGGCCTTGCGGATCAACTGAACGCGGCGGAGGTCGAGGGGGCGAACCGAGCCTGAGGTGGTCATCTGGAACCCGTCTTGAGTAGCGACCGCATCGCGCATCCGGCGGGGACGGTCAGGAGGATAGCGTGTCCGTTCACCGCAGTCTCAGCGTCTGATCCGTTTGATGATCATGGTGAGACTGCGATGGAGATCGGCTGGAAAAACCGACGAAGGTCCACCCCGGAAAGGTCCACAGACCGTGGGTGACGACGAACAAGGCGAGCAGGGTCGGGCCCGTCGATCGCCGGTAGAGGCCTTTCAGTCTTGCGGTCAACTCACCGCCCTTGGGCGCAGCGCGGTCAAGCGACGGCTCGCTGCTTTTTGGCCCGGAGGCTCCAGGTCGTCATCAGGACCATGGCGACCAGGATGGCGAGCAACACCGCCGTTGATCCAATGGTGCCGAAGCCGAGGCCGCCCTTGTCCGGCGTCTTGGTGAGCAGGTCGCCCATCGTGGCCCCGAACGGTCGGGTCAGCACGAAGGCGATCCAGAACAGCACCGTGCGCGAGATACGGGTGAAGAAGTAGGCGAGCACGGTCAGGCCGATCCCGGCCGCGATGAGCAGATTGCTGAGCCCGTAGCCGAGGCCGGAGCTGTCCGCGAGGAAGTCTCCCAGGGCGGTGCCCAGGGTGTTGGAAACGAGGATCGCGATCCAGTAGAAGGTTTCGATCTTCGGATCGCGGATGTGATCGACGGCGATCGATCCCGTCGTCAGGCGCCAGGTGGCCAGCACGGCGATCAGCGTCGTGGCGATAAGGGTCGCGCCGGTCGCGTAGCCCAGGCCGAGACTTCGATCCATGAAGTCCGAGAGGGTCGTGCCTGCTGTGCTCGTGGCGAGGATGACGGCCCAGTACAGGAACGGGTGGAACCGCCGGGCCTTCAACTGGAGTACGAGGGCGACGACGAAGAAGCCGATCAACACCACCGAGCTCGCGGCGTAGCCGATCTTGAGCGTCATCGACAGGAGGTCGCCACCGGTTTCGCCTACGGTGGTGGCGCAGATTTTCATGACCCAGAAGGCGAAGGTGACCGTAGCGACCTTGCTCGCCGTATCTGCGATCGGAGGAGAACCGGCATGGGTCATGCGACAAGGCTTTCTGTGGTCGCGCGCTCGAACCCGATCGAAGCGACCAGGCCGGGCTCGCCAGATTGAAGTGAAAGTCGGGCGTCGTGCAGGGCGGCGATCGCGGCCACGAGGGCGAGGCCCAGGCCGGAGCCCGGAGATCCACGGCTGTGATCGAGGCGATAGAAGCGCTGGGTGACCTTCGACAAATCAGCCGACGGGATTCCCGGGCCGTTGTCTCGAACCGCGAGGATGACCCTGTCGTCCTCGATGCGGGCGCCAAGTCCGATGTGAGCCGGCGCGGGCGAATGGACAATCGCGTTTTCGACCAGGTTGGACACCATCTGGACCAGGAGATCCTCATCTCCGGTGATTATAGCCCCGGTTTCCGTTCTGAACTCCAGCACGTGACCGGCTTGCTCGGCGACCGGCTGATAGGCCTCGAACACCCGTTGCATCATCTGGCCGGCGTCGATCGGGCCGAAGCCCGACCGTCCGGCGCCCGCCTCGATCTGGGCGATCCGCAGAAGAGCCGCGAAGATATCGAGCGTTTGGTCGAGCTCTGTTAGGGAGAGATCGACCGTCGCCTGGAAGGCCTCGACCGTGGTGAGGTTCGCCCTCGCATGTTCCAGGCGATGCCGCAGTCGGTTCAGCGGGGTGCGCAGATCGTGGGCGATATCCGACGAGACATGACGTATCGCCTCCATCGAGGCCTCCAGTCGGTCCAACATGCGATTGAGGTTCTGGCGCAGCGTCTCGAATTCGGTTCCGAGCCCGATCGGCGGCATTCGGTCGCTCAGATGACCCTGCATGATCCGCGCCGTCGCCGCGTTCACGCGGTCGAGCCGGCGGGCCAGGACGGCGCCCGACGCCAATCCTCCGATCGCCGCGAGCACGGTCATGCCGATCACGCCCCAGATCGTGAGGAGCCCCATCCACTCGCGCAGTTCGTGAATGGCGTAGGTGCTCTTGCCGACCACAAGGGAACCCCGTGGGAGTTGAGTGACCAGCACCTCGATCGTGGCCAGTTCGTCGGACGTTTCCCGACCGTCCGGCGGCGCCGGCGCCGTGATCTCGCTGAAGCCTGCGACGGTGGGCCTTGCTGCAAGCCCGCCCGCGAGGACGCGGCCCTCGGCGTCCAGCACGAGGTATTTCAGCGCGTCGGCGGCCTGGATTCGAGACGCGACCCGGCGCGCCAGGATCGCAGGGTTCTCAGCCCCGCCGTCCGACAACAGAATCCGGGTTTCCGTTCGCAAGTCATCGCGGATCGAAGCGTTCGCATAGCTGGCGACCGACCAATAGAAGGCTGTGAACATCAGGGCCCCGCCGAGCGCGAAGATCACGGCGAACACGGCCGCCAGCCGCAGGGCGGACGAGGCCAGGAATCTAGGCGCGGTCATCGATCGTGTATCCCGCGCCACGGACCGTATGGATGAGATCCTGACCGAAGGGCCGATCGACCTTCGCCCGGAGCCGGCTCATATGGGCGTCGACCAGATTGGTCTTCGGATCGAAATGAAATCCCCAGACCTTGTCCAGCAGCATGGCCCGGGTGACGACTTGACCGCTATGGCGGACAAGAAACTCGAGAAGCTTGAATTCCTGGGGCGTGAGGTCCAGCCGGGTCAATCCGCGCCGCGCCGACCGGGCGGCGAGATCAAGCTGCAGATCTCCCACGTCGAGGACGGGTCTCAGATCGATGGACGGCGAGCGCCTGCCCAGGGCCTGAACCCGCGCCAACAACTCGCTGAAGGCGTAGGGCTTGACCAGATAGTCGTCGCCGCCGGATTCGAAGCCTTCGACACGGTCGCTGACGCCGCCGACCGCGGTCAGGAATATGACGGGCGTCGCCTTGCCCGCGTCGCGAACCGCCCGGACCACGGACAGGCCGTCGCCGCCCGGCACCATCCGATCGATGATCAAGACGTCATGGGCGCCCTCGAGCGCCAGATGCAGGCCGTCGTCCGCCGTCGCGGCCACATCCACCGTATGACCGGCTTCGGTGAGACCGCGCCTCACAAACTCGGCGGTCTCGGCGTCGTCTTCCAGAAGAAGCAGTTTCATGAGCGCGCCCTGGGGACGGGTGCGCCGCCCTGGTGAGGGGCGGCGTCCCGGATCAATCGTTGTCTTCGGGGCCTTCACCGGCCTCGTCGGCTTCCTCGGCGGCCGCGGTGACGGCGCCGGTGGCCATGTCTACGACAAAGGTCGCGACGTGGTCGCCGGCCGCGATCTCCACTTCCCAGTTGCGGCCGCTTTCGTCGTCGAACGAGGCCTCCATCGCCTTGCCCGACCCCTGGCGCTCGGCGATCGCGACGGCCTGGGCCAGCGAGACACGGGCTCCGTTCACAGCGGCGATCTCACCGCGTTCGTCCTGCTCCGGCGCGCCGCTGTTGGCGGCGACGGCGGCGCCGCCGATGGCCGCGGCCGAAACGAGCGCCGCCGCGGACAAACCGATAATGAGTTTCTTGCGGGTCATTTGAAATCTCCAACCGCCCGGCAGCGGGCGTAGTCGGACTTTAGGCTCGACAACATTCGCCAACGCTCACGACGGGATTACAAGTGGGGGACGAGGAAACCGAGCGATGCAAATCCTCTATGAGGCAGGCGGAACATCGGCCGGGGGCGTTCTGAGGAACCGGCTTCACCAGGCGTCGTGGCCCTGAAGGTCTGAATGCAGCCATAGGCCCTGACCGCCGCAAAGCGTCAGCAGAAGGCCCCGCGCCCCACGTCCTGCCCCTGGCAGACAGTGACCGGCGGCCGGTTCCAGGTGCGCCCGATCAGCCAGGCCCCCCGCAGGATCATCGGGACGGACAGCACGCATGCGATATTCGCAAGGACCGTTGATCCGCCGCCACCGGCGGCTTTGACCGGGGTCAACGCGGGTCATCTCTCGTGATTCTGGACCAGATCGGCAGGCGCCGCGGATGGACGATCAGCCTGGGACCTTCCTTGATCCTTCAACCGTCGCAGACGTCGCGTGAGATCCTTGAGGATCAGCTGTCGGGCCCTTGGCTGCATTTTGCGCCAGGATCGAATCTCCGGAACCGAACGGCCACAGCCCACGCACCAGCCGGTTCGGCCATCGAAGCGACAGACGTCGATGCAGGGCGAATCAGAACTCATGGCGTGGCCGCCGGAGGCCGGACGCCGATCGGGACCGGAGTGGGGCTTGCCTCATCCGCTCTGGCCCCGGCAGGCAGGAGCCGGGCCGAATTGAGGATGAAGGCGAGCTCCGAGGCGACGTGGATGAAGGCCGCGAACAGCGGGTTGAGAAAGCCGGCCGCCGCCAGACCGATTCCCAGGGCGTCGATAGCCAGGGTGCCGGCGAAATTCTGCCAGATGATCCGACGCGTCCGTCGCGCGATCCGCAAGGTGTCGACGAGGCGCACGAGATCATTTCCCAGAAGAACGACATCGGCGCTTTCCTGGGCGACATCCGTTCCCGAACCCATGGCGATGCCGACGCTCGCGGCGGCGAGCGCGGGGGCGTCATTCACGCCGTCGCCCACCATGGCGACGATCCGCTTCTGCCCCACGAGCGTCTGGATGCGGGCGAGTTTGTCTTCCGGGAGCAGCCCCGCTTGAATGTCCCGGATGCCGAGGCTGGCTCCCACGGCCTGGGCGACGGGAAGGGCGTCGCCGGTCAGCAGAAGGGTGCGGATGCCGAGGCCGTGCAGCGCCGCTATGGCGCGCCCGGCTTCCGGTCGTACGGTGTCGGCGACCGCGATCGCACCCAGCAGGCGGCCATTCCGGGCGACGTATACCTCTGAGGCCGCCTGGACGCCGACGCTGAGCGTGCCGGGGATCGACACGGCGTTGTCCTGCATCCAGGCTTGGTTGCCGACAAGGATGACGGAGGGGCCTACCCTGGCGACGATTCCTCGGCCTGGCGTGTAGGCGAAGTGTTCCGGCTCGGCCACCGTTCGTCCCCGGCCCAGGGCGTAGGCGATGATCGCCTTTCCCAGGGGATGTTCGGATCGCAATTCGGCCGAAGCCGCCGCGTCGATTAGGTCGTCCGGCGTTGCGCCGGCCACGGTCACGACTGCCTGAACCTCGGGCCGGCCGAAGGTCAGTGTTCCCGTCTTGTCGAGCACGACGGTGTCGACCTTGCCGAGCGTCTCCAGATGGACGCCGCCCTTGATGATCGCGCCGAGTCGGGCGGAGCGACCGATACCGCCGAGGATGGCCAGGGGCGTGCCGGCGGCGATGCCGCAGGCGCCGGCGACGATGATCACGGAAATCGTCGAGTAGATGTTCTGGGTGATCAGATAGGTCAGGACAGCCGAGCCGAGGGCGAAATAGACGAGGTAGCCCGCCATGCGGTCCGCAAGCCGTTGAACCGGCGCTCGGGAGCGCTCCGCGCGCTCCACCGCTTCGATGATCTTGCCGTAGCTCGTGTCCCTGCCGATCCGTTCGGCTCGAACTTCGAGCGCGCCGGACTGATTGATGGACCCGGCGAAGACAGCAGTCCCTTCCGTCTTCTCCACCGGCATGGATTCACCGGTGATGCGGGACTCATCGACGAACGAATGGCCTGACAAGACCGCGCCATCGACCGGAATACGTCCGCCCGGCGCGACGAGGATCGCGTCGCCGATGTTGAGGTCCTCGGCCGAAATGGTCCGGATGGCGCCCGTTCGGCGAACCGAGACTTCTCGGGGCAGGAATTCCAGCAGATCGCGGATGGCCTTGCGACCGCTGCCGACCGTCATACCCTCCAGCACCTCGGCCACCAGCACGAAGAGCGTGATGATCAACGCCGTGAAGAATTCGCCGATCGCCGCCGCGGCCACGATGGCGATCGTCATCGACAGTTCCATGGTCATGCGACGCTGAAGGACGTTCTCGAAGGCTTCCTTCAGGATCGGCCAACCGCCCGCCAACAGACCGACGACCCCGATCAGGCTGATCGCTTCAAGCGGCTCCCAAACCCGGAACCATACGAGCGCCGCGGTCACCGCCACGAAACCGATGCGCACCGCCTCCGTCCACTCAAACGGATGCTCGTGATCGTGACCATCGTCGTCGTGGTCATGGTCGTGATCGTGATCGTGGTGATCGCGGTCATGGCCGGCGTGAACATGCCCTTGCCCGGAATGGTCCCCGGAATCCGGGCCGGCAGGAACGATCGTGCGGGCCTCCGCCTGGTCGGCGAGGGTAGGGAGGCTGCGTCCGGATTGCTCGCCCATCGGAGAGTCCATTTTCTGGCTGAATTCGGGTGAGGTCATGCCGACCCCCAAGGTTTGTCCGGTTGCGCGATTCGGATTTTCCGGTCGCGAGGTCGATCGTCGGCGGTCGTCGTCGCCATGGGCCCGGCTACTTCGAATAGCGACGAATGATGGCGATCAGTTCGTCGGCCCCGCTCCGGCGCTCGGCCTCGTTCAGATCGGGGCGGGCCACGTGGTGCCGCAGGTGATCCTCGATCAGTTCCTCCAGCAGCCCGCCCATGGCTCCCCGCGCCGCGGCGACCTGCTGCAGAATTTGCGAGCAGCCGGCTTCGGACTCGATCGCGCGCTCGATCGCGGCGATCTGGCCCGCGATGCGCCGGACCCGGGCGACGAGCTTCTTCTTGTTCGCGGAAGTATGTGCCATGGATACTCCCCTATAGTATCTTGCGGCGGCGCGCGAGACCCTCTAGAAGGCCGCTTCCTGTTGGGGAGTAGCTTCCGGCGTTTGATCGCCGGGGTCGGGTCAACACACTCGCGTTTCGACGCGTGGTCCGACCAGCGGAACCGCCGCCTAGCGAGACCAGCGCGTCCCACCGCCGCACCGGCCGGGGAGGGAGGCGCTGTTTTTTGCCCGGTGGATGCCCTTCATGACACCCGTCGCCATCGCCGTCCTGTCCCTCAGCATGTCCACGGACGCCTTTGCGGCCGCCGTCGGTCGCGGTGCTTCGCATCGGCCGACCCTGCCCGGCGCGATCAAGGCCGGCTTGGTGTTCGGCGTCATCGAGGCCATCACGCCGGTGATCGGCTGGGCGCTCGGCATGGTCGCCGCCGGCCTGGTCGAACGGATCGACCACTGGATCGCTTTCGGCCTCCTGGCCGCCGTGGGCGGCAGGATGATCTGGGAGGCGACCCGCGCCCGCGTTGAGGAGGAGAGCGACGCCCCACGCCGGTCGGGGCGGTGGGGACTGATCGCCACGGCGATCGGGACCAGCATCGATGCGGCCGCCGTCGGCGTCGGTCTGGCCTTCATCGGCGCCAACATCTGGGTCATCGCCGCTTCGATCGGTTTCACCACCTTCCTGCTGACCACGCTCGGCATGCTGATCGGCCGGGCGGTCGGCCAGCGCTTCGGCAAGATCGCCGAACTCCTCGGAGGTCTGGCGCTGGTCGTCCTCGGGTTGACGATCCTGCTCGAACACCTGGGTGTTTTCGGGGGCTGAACAGGACGACAGGGCGTGGGTTGAGCATCGGTCGCGGCCATCCTGCCCTTGTCCACTGGCCTGGGCGCACCGGCTCTCGCCTGCCGAGCGGGGCGGGCCGTTCGAAGACTGCGGACGGGCCGAGGGCGCGCCGCCTGGCCGCTGTCAGAGATAATTGGTGATCGCCTTGAACGCGGCAACCGCCTGTCGGGCTTCCGCCGGATCGCCGTCCGAAGCGTGCGCGAGGCAATGGTCGATATGATCGTGGATCAGGGTCTTCTTGGCCGCTGCGACCGCCTTTTCGATCGCATGAAGTTGCTGGGCCAGGTCGAGGCAGCTGCGTCCCGCCTCGATCATGCCGATGGTCTTGCGCAGATGCCCCTCGGCGCGTTTCAGCCGATTGACGATCTCGGGGTGGGATTCATGAGCGACGTGAGCCATGATGCAATGCTATCCCCCTGGAGGGGATATGGCTAGCGGCTTCATCCGCGCGTTTCAGACGGTTCCTGATGTTCTCTCCACTTCGCCACGCCGGATATCGCCACCTCTTCATTGCCCAGGTCTCGGCCTTGCTGGGGACCGGGATGGCGACCGTGGCGCTCGGGCTGCTGGCTTACGACCTCGCGGGCGCGAACGCAGGCGAAATCCTCGGCGCGGCCCTGGCGATCAAGATGATCGCCTATATCGGCGTGGCGCCGTTCGCGAGCGCGCTTTCGGCCCGGCTGCCCAGGAAGGTGCTGCTGGTTTCACTGGACGTGGTGCGCGCCGGCGTGGCCGCCGCCCTGCCGTTCGTCGGCGAGGCCTGGCAGGTCTATGCCCTGATGACCGTGCTCTATGTGGCTTCAGCCGCCTTCACCCCGGCCTTCCAGGCGATGATCCCCGATCTGCTGCCGGACGAAGGGGAATACACCAAGGCCCTGTCTCTCTCGCGGCTCGCCGCCGACCTGGAGAGCGTCGCCAGTCCCGTGCTGGCGGCCCTGCTGCTGGCGGTAATGAGTTACAGCAACCTGTTCGCGGGCACTGCCGTGGGTTTCGTGGCGTCCGCTCTGTTCGTGGTCACCGCTGTCCTGCCCAAGCTAGGCACGGCGGCCCAGAAGCCCTTCCTGCAACGCCTCACCGGCGGCATGCGCCTGTTCGCCCTGACGCCGCGCCTGCGGGGCCTGCTGGCCATCAGCCTGGCGACCGCGGCGGGCGGAGCCATGGTGTTCGTCAACACCGTCGTTCTCGTTCAGTCGCGCTTTGGTCTCTCGGGCCAGGCGACGGCCTGGGCCCTGGCGGCGTTCGGCGGCGGCTCCATGACCGCGGCGGTGTTTCTGCCGCGCCTGCTCGGTCGTCTGACCGACCGCGCGGCGATGGTCCTCGGCGCGGCGACGATGACCGGCGTATTGCTGGCGGGAGCCTGGTTGGCCGTCAGCTACGTCGCGCTGTTGGCGCTGTGGGTGATCATGGGCTTCGGATATTCGCTGACGATCACCCCGGCGGGGAGAGCTCTGCGCCGGTCATCCAACGCGGAGGATCGGCCCGCGCTATTCGCGGCCCAGTTCGCCCTGTCCCACGCCTGCTGGCTGATCGCCTATCCCGTGGCGGGTCTGGTCAGCGCCGCGGTCGATCCGGGCGCGGCCTTCCTGGTGCTGGCGGGGCTATGCGCGACCGGAACTGTCCTGGGCCTGCTGATCTGGCCCGCCCATGATCCCGAGAACCTTCCCCACAGTCATGTGGATCTGGCGGCCGACGACCCTCACCGACGCGAGGGCCGGGCGGGAGATGACGCGGACCACGCCCATCCCTTCGTCATCGACGAACGCCATGATCGTTGGCCGACGACGAAGGGGTGACCCGGTTGCCTAGACGACCCGTTTGATCTCGCTGTAGGCGCCCTCGGTGACCAGGGTGATCGTCACGGGTTGGCCCGTGCGATTACGCCAGAACCAGCCGTGACTGCCGGTGAAGGCAGCGGTCAGTTCATCCCCGACCCGCTCGGCCGAGCCCTTGTTGTAGCCGTGATAGTCGGTTCCGGGCCGGTCGGCGTGGGTGTCGTAGTTGATCCGCCCGCCGCTGCTGGTCCAGGTGAAGCGCGCCGTGGCCCCGGCTTGCATCACCAGCTTGATCTCGGCGCCCTGGTCGGGGGCGAGGGTCAGGACAGTCCGGTCGGAGCGCAGAGCCGCCGGGGCCGCCAAGTCAGCGCCCGCCGTCGTCGGCGCCGCCGCCGTCGCGACGGGAAGCGAACCGCCTGTGGCGGCGGCCGTCGCTTCCGCGACGTCTTCGGCCTGGGCCTCGGCGGCGAGCGAGACCTTGATCCGGCCCATTTCGGTCAAGCCGAACAGTGATCCGACCCGGGTCGGATCGACGCCGTATTCGGCGGGGAGGACGACCGTGACGAGCAACCCCGCGGCGACCGCCACGGCGATGCCGGTGGACTTCAGCAGCTGGCGCGTCGAGGGCAGGTCCGCGTCGGTGGGTTTGTTGGCGTTGTACATGATGAGGTCTCCGGTCAGACGACGAAGAAGCCGACGAGCTGGTAGCCCGTCAGGATGAAGCCGAGAGTCATGAGGACGACGTTGGCGGCATAGGCGTGCCGCCAGAAACTGCCCGTCTTGCGCCAGAATCCCATGACGATGAGGATGGCGCCGAGGGCCAGCAGTTGGCCGGCCTCGACGCCGATGTTGAAGGCGATCAGATTGCCGATCAGTCCGTCCGGCGACAGGTTGAAGTCCTGCAGCTTGGTCGCCAGGCCGAAGCCGTGGAACAGGCCGAAGATGATTGTCGCGGCCTTGGTTGAGGGCTGGAAGCCGAACCACCGCTGGAAGGCTCCGAGATTGTCGAGCGCCTTGTAGACGACCGACAGGCCGATGATGGCGTCCACCAGATAGCTGGAGACGCTGATGTCGGTCAGCACGCCGAGTAGCAGGGTCGAGGAGTGGCCGATGGCGAACAGCGTCACATAGATGCTGATGTCCTTCATCCGGTAGAGGAAGAAGATCACCCCCAGCAGGAACAGCAGGTGGTCGTAGCCGGTGACCATGTGCTTGGCCCCCAGATAGAGGAACGGCCAGAACAGGAAGCCCGAGGTTTCCTGGATGTAGCCCTTGTCACCTTCGGCGACGCCGTGGGCGAAGGCCTGGCCGAGCCCGCCGTCGACCAGGAAGAACACGAGGATGGCGACCAGCGCCATCGCGGGTGATTTGAGCCAGGACCAGGGGTCGCGGCGATACGCAACGGTCATGAGAGCCTTCCGGAGGTTGGGGAGGGAAAGGAACGGAGCGACATCAGGTCGCCCTGCGCTTGACGCGGAACGGCAGGTGGTCGATCCAAGCGGGACGCGGACGATCTCCGGGCCGGTCGCGCCCGTGGACCAGGCTGTAGAGCGCCGGCAGCACGAGCAGGGTCAGCAGGGTCGACGAGATGATCCCGCCGATGACCACAGTGGCCAGAGGCCGCTGCACCTCGGCCCCCGTTCCGACATTGAGCGCCATGGGCACGAAGCCCAGGCTGGCGACCAGGGCGGTCATCAACACCGGCCGCAGACGGGTCAGCGCGCCCTCGCGGATGGCTTCGGGGATCGGCCTGCCCTCCTCGATCAGGCCCCGGATGAAGCTGACCATGACGACGCCGTTGAGTACGGCGACCCCGGAGAGGGCGATGAAGCCGACGCCGGCCGAGATCGACAGCGGGAGATCGCGCATCATCAGGGCGGCCACCCCGCCGGTGAGCGCCAGGGGCACGCCGGAGAAGACGATCGCCGAGTCCTTCCACGAGCGGAACAGGGCGAACAGCAGGCCGAAGATCAGCAGCAGCACTGCCGGCACCACGACCTGAAGCCGTTTGGCTGCCGAGATCAGCTGTTCGAAGGTGCCGCCATAGGTGACCCAATAGCCGGCGGGGATCGTCACCTCGGTGTCGACCCGCTCCTGAACCTCCCCGATGAAGGAGCCGAGGTCGCGGTCGCGGACGTTGGACGTGACCACGATGCGGCGCTTGCCGTTCTCGCGACTGATCTGGTTGGGACCGACCGTGAGCTCGATCGTCGCCACTTCGGCCAAGGGCACGAACTGGCGTGCCTGTCCCTCGCTCGCGGGCAACGGGATCTGCAGGCGGCCGATGGCGTCGGTGTTCGCCCGCAGAGTCTCGGGCAGTCGAACGACGACGTCGAAACGCCGGTCGCCCTCGAAGATCTGCCCCGCCGTCGTACCGCCCATGGAGGTGGAAATGACCGACTGGACGTCGTTGACGCTCAGCCCCAGGCGCGCCATGGCGGCGCGGTTCGGGGTGATTTGGAGCACAGGCAGGCCGGTGATCTGTTCGGTCTGGGGATCGGCCGCGCCCTCGACGGTCGAGACGATGCCTTCGATCTCGGCCCCAAGTCTGAGCAGTTCGTCCAGATCGTCACCGAACACCTTGATGGCGACGTCGGCACGCACGCCGGAAAGCAGTTCGTTGAACCGCATCTGTATGGGCTGGGTGAACTCGTATTTGCTGCCGGGAATTTCGTTCACGGCGGCTTCCATCTCCTCGACCAGCTGGCCGCGGGGTTTTCTCGGATCGGGCCAGTCGGAGCGGTCCTTCAGCATGATGAAGGTGTCGGCGACCGACGGCGGCACCGGATCGGTGGCCACCTCGGCGGTGCCGATCTTGGCCACCACCCGCTCGACCTCCGGGAACGCCGCGATGCGGGCCTCCAGTGCCGTCTGCATCTGGATGGCCTGGCTCAGGCTGGTGCCGGGGATGCGCAGCGCGTGCATGGCGATGTCGCCTTCGTCGAGATTGGGCACGAACTCCGAGCCCATTCGCGACGCGCCGAAGCCCGCCAGCAATACAAGCGCCACGGCGATGCCGATCATCAGACCCCGGGTCTTCAACGCGAAGTCCAGCGCCGGCTGATAGCCGACCCGGGCCCAGCGCATCACGAAGCTGTCCTTCTCTTCGACCTTGCCGGTGACAAACATGGCCACCGCGGCGGGCACGAAGGTCAGCGACAGGATCAGGGCGGCCGTCAGGGCGATGACCACGGTGATCGCCATCGGGTGGAACATCTTCCCCTCGACGCCGGTCAGGCCGAAGATGGGCACATAGACCAGGGTGATGATCATCACCCCGAACAGCGACGGCCGGATCACCTCGCTGGAGGCCGAGGCCGCCAGATCGAAGCGTTCTTCCCGGGTCAGTATACGGCCAAGGCGATGCTGGGCCTCGCCGAACCGGCGCAGACAGTTTTCGACGATGATGACGGCCCCGTCGACGATCAGACCGAAGTCGAGCGCGCCGAGGCTCATCAGATTGCCGGAGGTGCCGGTCTGGACCATGCCGGTGATGGTCATGAGCATGGTGATCGGGATCACCGCCGCCGTGATCAAAGCCGCCCGGATGTTGCCCAGCAGCAGGAACAGCACGACGACGACCAGCAGGGCGCCTTCCAGCAGGTTCTTCTCGACCGTGTGGATGGCGCGTTCGACCAGGTCCGTCCGGTCATAGACCGGCGAGGCTGTCACCCCTTCCGGCAGCGCGCGTGCGGCTTCTTCCAGGCTGACGGCGGCGGCGCGGGCCACAACCCGGCTGTTTTCGCCGGCCAACATCAGAACCGTGGCGAGCACGGTCTCCTTGCCGTCTTCAGTCGCGGCTCCGGTGCGCAGTTCTTCGCCCATGCCCACGTCCGCGACATCGGCGATCCGGATCGGAACTCCGCCCCGCGTGGCGATGACGACATTGCCCAGATCCTCGGTGGTCGAAGCCTGACCCGGCACGCGGATCAGATACTGCTCGCCGTAGCGTTCGACATAGCCGGCGCCGACGTTGGCGTTGTTGTTGTCCAGCGCATCGACCACCTCGGCCATGGTCACGCCATAGGCGGAAAGACGATCGGGCTGAGGCGTGACGTGATACTGACGCTCATATCCGCCGATGGTGTTGACCTCGGTCACGCCCTTGGTGTTGCGCAGCTGCGGTCGGATCACCCAGTCCTGCAGGGTTCTCAGATCCTCGGTCGTATAGGGCTGTCCGTCCGGGCGACGCGCGTTCGGCGCGGCGTCGATCGTGTACATGAAGATTTCGCCCAGGCCCGTGGCGATCGGGCCGAGTTCGGGCGTGACGCCCGGGGGAAGCTGGCCGAGCGCGTTCTGAAGCCGCTCGTTGACCAGTTGGCGCGCGAAATAGATGTCGGTGCCGTCGTCGAAGATGACGGTGACCTGGCTCAGGCCATAGCGGGACACCGACCGGGTGTATTGCAGGCCCGGTACGCCCGCGACCGCCGTCTCGACGGGGAAGGTGATGCGTTGTTCGGCCTCCAGCGGCGAGTAACCGGGAGCCTCGGTGTTGATCTGGATCTGGACGTTGGTGATGTCCGGCGTGGCGTCGATCGGCAGGCGCTGGAAACTCCAGACGCCGACCGCGCAGGCCAGAAGGACGAGCGCCATGACCCCCCAGCGGAAGCGGATCGACAGCGCGATGATGCGTTCAAGCATGGTCTGCGCGCCCCCTAGTGGTCATGGCTCGCGCCGGACTTGTCGATGTCCGCGCGAATGAGAAAGGCGCCGTCGACGACGTATTCGGTTCCGGGTTCGAGACCGCCCAGCACCTCGGTCCATTCCGGCGTGCGGCGGCCGAGCTCCAGCATCCTCACCTCATAGGTGTTGCCCACCTTGGCGTAGACGACCTGGAAATCGCGGAACGGCTGAATGGCCTTGGTCTGGACCGCCAGCGCAACTTCGCCCTGACCGACCTGGACCGTGCCCTGGACCCCCAGTCCCGGCCGCCAGACGCCGCCCTGGTAGGGCAGGGCGACGTGGGCGACCAGGGTCTGGCTCATGGGGTCGCTGGACGGCAGGACCGCCTCGATGACGCCGAGCGCGCGATGTTCGCCCGCCAGGCTGGTGATCTCGACGCGCTGGCCGACACGGACGCGTTCGGCGTCGCGGGGGTAGAGGAAGAATTCAGCGTGCAGCCGGGTCGGATCGCCGATGGTCAGCATCGGCTCGCCATTGCCCGTGATGGCGCCGGGGTTGACGTTCTTGGCCGTGATCATCCCCGAGATCGGCGCCGTGACGGAATAGGTCTGCAGACTGTCGCTGGACTCGCCGCGCGCCAGCACCTGGCCGCGGGAGACGCGTTGGCCCAACTGGACATTCATCGCCACCACCCGGCCCGGATAGCGGGCGTGGACTTCGCTCTGACCCTCGGGCGTGATCTCGACCCGACCACTGAGCGGCAGGCTCTCGCCCAATACCGCCCCGCCGGCCCTCTGCGTCGTGACCCCGCCGGCCCGGGCGGCGTCGGCGGTGATCACCGTGCGGCCCTCATAGGATGGATAGGTCCAGGCCGACCGCCTGCCCGCATGGGTCGCCGCCACCGAGACGTCGAACGAGTGCGGTTCCGCCACCACCGTGGGGCTCGCGAGATAGTCTGCGGTCGGGGTGAAGGCGAAACGATCCACTTTGGGCCCCAGCCGCGTCAGGGCGATGGAGGCCTGGACCTGTCGCGGATCGAGCGGCTTGTCCTTCAGATAAGGATAGAGGCGATAGAGCGGCTCGGGGCCCTCTTCAAAGATGGTGATCTCCAGGGAGAAGTCGCCGTCCCTGAGCAGGCGGCCGTTGTGCGGGCCCCGCTCATAGTCAGCGGCCGCCGCGGCCTCTGCGCCCTCGGAGGTTTCAGCCCCGCCCTGTCCGCAGGCTGAAAGGCCGGCCGCGAGGGCCAGCAACGACGCGGCGATGATGCGCCGCGAGGGGGTATGACGGATCATGAGCGGGTCTCCAGGCCGAGCAGGTCGGCATGCGCGCCGGTCAGCCGGTCAAGGCGGGCGCGGTCGATGTGAAACTGTTTGAGAACGGCGACGCGGCGGGCCTTGGTGGCGAGAAGCGCGGTCTGGGCGGAAATGACGTCGTTGTAGGTAAAGCCGCCCCGCGCAAAGCCGTCGCGGACGAGCACAACGGCGCGCTCGGCCTGGGGCAGGGTTTCGGCGGCGATGCGCTGGGCCTCGAACGCCCGAGAGGCCAAAAGGACCTGGAGACGGGCGATCTCGCGCTCCCGTTCCTGCCGGAGCGCCGCCATGTCGGCCTCGGCGGCGACGCCTTCGAACCTGGCGCGTTGGATGGCCCCTTCATTTCGATCGTAGCGGCCGAGCGGGATGGACCCGCCGACCACCAGACCGAGGTCCTGCCCGTCCCAGAAGTGGCGGACGCCGACGCTGACGGTGGCGTCCGGCGTCGCCCGCGCCTGTTCGATGCTGACACGCGCCCGGGCGACATCGCGCTGCGCGGCCAGAACCGCGAGGTCGATCTCGGCGGCCGCGCCGGCGACTTCGCGGGCGGCGCTGGTGTCCTCGAAGTCGGCCGGGTCGAGAGAGAAATCTGACGCGCCAATCCAGAACCGTCCCAGCGTGGCGCGGGCGAGCCGGGCCTGAATTCCTGCCTGGTCGAAGTCGATCTGGGCCTGGGCGAGTTCGGCTTCGGCGCGGGCGCCGGCGAACAGAGGATCGCGGGCCATGTCGACCCGACGCTGCACTTCGATCTGGAAGCGTTCGGCCAGGACGAGACGTTCGCGCGCGATCTCAAGTTCGGCCTGGGCCGAAAGGGCTTCGGCCCAGGCGCGCTGCACCTGTTCAAGGCGATCCAGCCGCCGGATCGCGGCCTCCGCCTGAACGAGGGCGGCTTCGCCACGGGCCAGAGCCACACGAGCGGGCCGGTCGCCGCCCCGTTCGAACCGCTGCTCATAGGACAGGGTCGTCTCGGTTCGGTCGATGATGGCGCCGCCGCCCAGCGTGGGCAGGTTTTCGACCATCAGGCCCAGCGTCGGATTGGGTCGGACGTCGGCCTGCCGAACGGCCGCGTCACCGGCGCGAACACGGGCCTCCGCGCCCGGCAGGCTCGGGTCGATGCCGGCGGTGCGCGCGAGCGCTTCCTCCAGGGTCAGGGCAGCCGCCTCTGCGGCGGCCGATGGCGGGGTCTGCGCGAGCGCAGGAAGCGACGGCAAGGCCGCGAGTGGAAGCGCCAGCGCCGAAACGGCCGCCAGACGCGCCCACGATCCGGCAGAGCCGGTGATCGGGGTGTTCAAGGAATTCTCCGAAAAAACGAGGTGCGCGCAGCCGAACGGCTGCGCCGGTTCAGACGACCGTGCGCATCCGTTTCGGAGGATATTCGGGCCCGTCCCGGCTCAGATCGCCCAAGGCCGGAGCCTCGCCGGGCGTACCGGCGGCAAGCCTGGAAGACAGGCCGTCATCTAGCGGATGCTCGGCTCCGGGGAGCGCCCCGTGGCTGTCGCCGCCGACCTGGTGTCCGTGACCCACGGGTCCTTCGTTATCGATGTCCTCGGGGGTGGCGTCGTCGGATTGATCGTCCGGCGCGACGTGGACATGATCCGCGATCTGGTCCGCCACCGTGTCGATTTCGACCAGCGCTACGGCAGGCCAATCGGCGGCATGAGCCATGCCGTGCTGCGCATCCATCATGCCATGCAGCGTCGTCACCGCCAGAAGAGCGGTGCACAGAAAGACGCAGAAGGAACGAATCGAAGTTTGCAAACGGGCTCCCCGACCCGCCTCTACCCGCGGTGCGACGCCCAGGCAACCGGGGCCTTCGAGACAGATCGACGCGCTGGCCGAAATTCGCGCGCCGCTCGCCCGGCCCAAAGAGCATCAAGCCGCTCCGCCTGCTTTGCACCCTCGCGCCCCGCCCTGCGACGTTGGCCCGATTGCGGTCGTGGCCGCCCGTGTTATAGGGCGGCATGAGATTCTTCTCGGTCAGGCATGGGTGGATGGCGGCGTTGCTTGCGTCGTTCCTGGCCCTGTTTGTCCTTGTGTCCGCCGTCGAGGCCGCGATTTGCGCCCCGGAAGCGAGCGCTCACACCTCGGAGGCGGTCACTGAAGCCCCGACCGACCCCGACCCCGACGCCGCCGGTGATCCGGACAGCCACGCGATCTGCTCGCACGGCCATTGTCATCACGGCGGAGTCGCGACGCCGCAGATCCCTTCTTCCCTGACGCCGACGCCCAGTCGCGATATCGCACCCTTGCGGCCTGCGGATCCCTTGGCGTCACGCATGCCCACAGGTCCGGACCGCCCTCCCAGAGGCTGACGGGATCGCGCGCGATCGCGCGCCCTCCACGTCAACCACATCTGGGAAACAGGACCTATGCCATCCCCTTATTGCCGTCTGCCGCGCATAGCGGTCGGCGGAGCCGCGGTCGCCCTCTCGGCGATCCTGGCCATACTGACTCCCGGCTTGGCTTTCGCCGAACCGGTCACACTCGCCGAGTCGCTGGCACGTGCCTCCGCCTCCTCGCCGACTCTCGCCGCCGCCGAGGCGGACGTCGCGGCAGCGGTCGGTCGGGCTCAACAGGCGGGGTTCCGACCCAACCCCGAGCTTGGATTGGACATCGAGAATTTCGCCGGCGCCGGCGCCTTTTCTGGCCTCGATGACGCCGAAAGCACGCTCAGCCTCGGACAACGCTTCGAACTCGGCGGCAAGCGGCCCGCACGCCAGCGCGCCGCCCAGGCCGAAGTCGACGCCGCCCGGCTGCGTCTGGCTGTCGCCCGCGCCGGCCTGCAGCAGCAGGTGCGGGACGCCTACGCCGAAGCCTGGGCGGACAGCCGCCGGGTCGAACTGGCCCGCGAGCAGTTCCTGCGCGCTGACAACCTCCAGACCATCGCGACCGAACTGGTCGACGCCGGCCGCGAGCCGCCGCTGCGAGCCTTGCGGGCGCGCACCGCCGCCCTGGAAGCGGTCGGTCGGGTGCGGGCCGCCGAGGCGGAATACGCCGAAGCCCAGCGAGCGCTCGCCGCCCTCTGGGGCGGTGGCGAGGCCTTGCCGGAGCCTGCCGTTCCGGAGCTTCCGTCAGCACCGAGCAGCGTCATCGATCCGTCCACCGCGCTCGAGGTGCGTCTCGCCGAGGCGGAGGTCGCCACCTCGATCGCCGTCGTCGATCGGGAACGGACGCTGTCACGCCCGGACGTGACCGTCAGCGTCGGCGCCCGTCAGTTCCGGGGATCGGACGACACGGCCCTGGTGGTCGGGGCTTCGATGCCCATCGGCCTGTTTGACCGGAACCAGGGCAACATCGCCGCGGCCAACGCCGAGCGGACCGGAGCCGAGGCCCGCCGCAACGCGGCGCTCGCCGGCGCTATCCGGCGGACCCGTGACGCCCAGGCCGCGCTCCGGACGGCCGAGGCGCAAATCGCCTTCCTCGAAACCCAGGCCGAACCCGAGGCACTGGAGGCTGTGCGCATCGCGCGTGAAGGCTTCTCGGCCGGCCGCTTCACCCTGCTGGACGTGCTCGACGCCGAGGAGGCGCTCAACACCGTCCAGGCCGACATGATCAACGCCGAGCTGGAGCGCGCGCGAGCCGTCGCCGCCCTGACCCGCGCCAGCGAAACCGAAGGGCCTGCCCAATGAAGAGATTGACCAATCAACAGCGCCTTCTGGGCGGAGCGGCGGCGGCCGTCATCATCGTGGGCGGCTTCGGGGCCTGGAGCATGACCCGCGGCCCTGAAGCCGCGCCGGAAGCCGCTGCTGACGCCGAGGAAGAGCACGGCGCCGGCGAGGCTCTGCAGATGGACGCCGCCCGCATCCAGGCGGCTGGCATCGTCCTGGCCCCCGTGGGCAGTGGCTCGCTCAGCGCCGAGATCGTCGCCCAGGGCACGGTCGTGGGCACGCCCCAGGGCGAGGCCGTGCTCGCGGCCCGCGCCGACGGCGTGATCACGGCCGTCTCGCTCCGCCTCGGCGACAGCGTTCGCGCCGGCCAGACCGTCGCGCTCATCGAAAGCCGCGAGGCCTCTTCGATCGCCGCTGAGCGATCGACCGCCCAGGCCCGGCTGACCGCCGCTCGCCAGGCGCTCGCCCGCGAGCAACGTCTGTTCGACGCCCAGATCACGGCGCGTCAGGATCTCGAAGCCGCCCAGACCGTTCTGGCCGAGGCCGAGGCGGAATCACGCCGCACCTCATCCGCCGCCTCCGCCGCTCGGGTCTCCGGCGACGGTCGCAGCACGGGAGTCGTCAGCCCCATCAGCGGGAGGGTTACGGCGGCGGATGCGACGCTCGGCGCCTTCGTCACCGCCGGAACCGAACTGTGCCGGGTCGCCAACGCCAGCCAGATCGAGGTCCAGGCCTCGGTCTCCGCCGACGACGCGGGCCGGATCGCGCCGGGCGACCGGGCCAGCATCACCCTGCCCGAAGGTGAGGTCCAGGCCACGGTGCGGTCAATCACCCCGGGCGTCGATGCGGAAAGCCGCGCCGCCACCGTCCTGCTCACCGTGTCCGGCGTGGGGGGCTTGCGCCCCGGCCAGGCCATCGCCGTGCGAATCTACACCCGCGACGCTCAGACCTCCGCCGGTGTGTCGGTGCCCGAGGAAGCCATCCAGACCGTCGAAGGCCGCGAAGTGGTCTTCGTCAGGACGGCGACGGGCTTCAACCCCGTGCCGGTCATCGTCGGCCAGCGTAGCGCCGGCCGGGCCCAGATCACCTCCGGCCTGACGGCGGGGCAGACGGTCGCCACCCGCAACGCCTTCCTGCTGAAGGCCGCGCTCGGCGCCGGCGAAGTGGAGCACTAGGTCATGATCGCCAACCTCATGGCCCTGTCGGTGCGGGCGCGATGGATGGTCATCGCGCTCGTGCTGCTCGTCTCCACCTACGGCGCCTGGCAGCTGACACAGCTGCCCATCGACGCCGTGCCCGACATCACCAACAACCAGGTGCAGATCAACACCTCCGACGCCTCGCTTTCGCCCGTCGAGATCGAGAAGCGCGTCACCTTCCCGGTCGAGACCGCCATGGCCGGGATCCCCGGCCTGCAGTCCACCCGGTCGCTGTCGCGAAACGGATTCTCGCAGGTCACGGTGATCTTCGACGAGAACGTCGACCTCTATTTCGCCCGCCAGCAGGTCAGCGAACGCCTCGTCCAGGCCCAGGAAAGCCTGCCAGAGGGCGTTCAGCCCCAGATCGGTCCCGTCACCACGGGTCTGGGCGAAGTCTTCATGTACGCCATCGACTACACCAACCCGGGCGGACGCGGCGCGACGGTGCGCAACGGCCAGCCGGGCTGGCAGTCCGACGGTTCCTTCCTCACCCCTGAAGGCGATCGATTGACCGACGACATTTCCCGCGCGGCCTACCTCAGGACCGTGCAGGACTGGATCATCGCGCCACAGCTGCGGTCGGTGAACGGCGTGGCCGGCGTCGACACCATCGGCGGCTTCGAGAAGCAATATGTGGTCGAACCCGACCCGACGCGCCTGGCCCAGTACGGCGTCTCCTTCAGCGAACTGGCCGCCGGCCTGGAAGCCGCCAACCTCTCGGTCGGCGCCAACTTCGTCGAGCGCGGCGGCGAGGCCTATCTGGTGCGGGCCGACGCCCGTATCCGCAGCCTCAGTCAGATCGAGGAAGCGATCGTCGCGACGCGTGGCGGGGTCCCCGTCGCCGTGCGTGACGTCGCCAATGTCCGTCTGGGCGGCGACCTGCGCACCGGCGGGGCGACCATGAACGGCCACGAAGTCGTCATCGGCACCACCCTGATGCTGATCGGCGAGAACAGCCGGACGGTCGCCCGCTCGGTCGGCGAACAGCTCGAGACAACCGTTCGATCGCTGCCGCCCGGGATCAAGGTCACGCCGGTCCTCGACCGGTCCAAACTCGTCAACGCCACCATCACCACCGTTCAGCGCAACCTGATCGAGGGCGCCCTCCTGGTGGCGGTCGCCCTGTTCCTGCTGCTTGGAAACGTCCGCGCCGCCCTGATCGCGGTGCTGATCATTCCGATCTCCTTCTTCATGACCGCCATCGGCATGAATTTCATGGGGGTGTCCGGCAATCTGATGAGCCTGGGGGCGCTCGATTTCGGCCTCATCGTCGACGGCTCGGTGATCATCATCGAGAACTGCCTGAGACGGTTGGCTGAACGACAACATCACGAAGGCCGCCTGCTGAGCCTGCGTGAGCGGCTCGAGGAAACCACCATCGCCACCCAGGAGATGATCAAGCCGACCGTCTACGGCCAGGCGATAATCCTGCTGGTGTTCGCGCCGCTGCTGACCTTCCAGGGCGTCGAGGGCAAGACCTTCTCGCCGATGGCCATCACCCTGATGCTGGCCCTGATCGCCGCCTTCATCCTGTCCATCACCTTCATCCCGGCGATGGTCGCCCTGGTGATGCGCAACAAGGTCTCCGAGAAGGACGTGTTCGTCATTCGCTGGATCAAGGCGAAGTACGAGCCGGTGCTGCGTCAGGCCGTGGCCCGGCCCTGGCCCTTCGTGGGCGGCGGTCTGGCGCTGTTCGCTGTGGCGGGGATCGTCTTTTCCATGCTCGGACAGGAGTTCATTCCGACCCTGGACGAACGCAACCTCGCCATGGCCTCCCAGCGCGTGCCGTCGACGGCGGTGGAGCAATCCATCCGCATGCAGCGGGGCGTGGAGAGCGCGATCATCGCCTTGCCCGAGGTCGAGCTGATGTTCTCCAAGACCGGCACCGCCGAGGTGGCGACCGATCCGATGCCGCCCAACATCTCCGACGGCTTCATCATCCTGAAGCCGCAGGATCAGTGGCCTGAAGGGGTGAACACCAAGGAAGACGTGATCGAACGCATCGAGGCCGCGGCCAACGCGCAGGTGGGCCAGGGCTATGAGCTCAGCCAGCCGATCGAGCTGCGGTTCAACGAATTGATCGCCGGGGTCCGCGGCGACGTGGCCATCAAGATCTATGGCGACGACCTCGACAAGCTGACGGCCACGGCCAACCAGATCGCGGCCCAGCTCAACGCCACCCCGGGCGCGGCCGACGTCAAGGTCGAACAGACCGACGGCGCGCCGTCGCTCGACGTGACCTTCGACCGGGCCGCCATCGCGAGGTTCGGCCTGACCGTGGAGGAGGTGGCCGACACGGTCGCCGCCGCCATGGGCGGGCGCGAGGCCGGGCAGCTGTTCGAGGGCGACCGCCGCTTCGACGTGGTGGTGCGCGTGCCCAACGCCAGCCGTCACGACCTCGATGCGCTCGGCGCCATCCCGGTGATGTTGCCGGAAGCGGAGGGCCGCACCCGCGCCTCCGTGCCCCTGCGCCAGGTGGCCTCGTTCCGCTTCGCCGAAGGGCTGAACCAGATCAGTCGTGAAAACGGAAAGCGCCGGGTCGTCGTCCAGGCCAATGTCCGCGGTCGCGACGTCGGTTCGTTCGTCACCGAGGCCATGCCCAGGGTGGCGACCGTCGCCCTGCCGGCGGGGTCCTGGATCGAATGGGGCGGTCAGTTCCAGAATCTCAAGGCGGCGTCGGACCGTCTGTCTCTGGTGGTGCCGATCTGCTTCCTGGCCATTTTCGCGGTGCTCTTCCTCGCCGTGGGGACGTTCGGTCGGGCGGTGGCGGTCTTCCTCACCGTGCCCCTCGGCCTGGCGGGCGGGGTCTTCGCGCTCGCCCTCGCCGGCATCTCGTTCTCGGTGTCGGCGGCGGTGGGCTTCATCTGCCTGGCCGGGGTCGCGGTGCTGAACGGCCTGGTGGTCATGTCGTCGATCCGGCAACGGCTTGACGACGGGATGGAGCTCTCCCGCTCCATAATCGAGGGCTGCATGGAACGGGTGCGCCCGGTCATCATGACCGGCCTGGTCCCGGCCATCGGCTTCGTGCCCATGGCGCTGGCTCACGGCACCGGCGCCGAGGTGCAGAAGCCGCTGGCCATGGTCGTGATCGGTGGCCTGATCACGGCGACCCTGCTGACGCTGCTCGTCCTGCCGGCCATGAGCCGGCTGGTCCTCGGTCTGACCGAGGGGCGACGTTCCAGGCCCGTCGAAACGCCAGCTCCGGAGCCGCTGCCGGCGGAATAGTCCCGGTCCCCGCCGTCGCGACGGCGG
>Ga0187845_1000114_pt1 | contig 43759 bp, 39 predicted proteins | sample SpaLakP09_SKY_68_FD_134515 | JGI IMG/M metagenome (GOLD analysis project Ga0187845, IMG submission 134515) | Oligotrophic lake water microbial communities from Sparkling Lake, Wisconsin, USA - SP09_SKY_68 | ecosystem: Environmental > Aquatic > Freshwater > Lake | place: USA: Sparkling Lake... | reverse complement strand
GGCACGGCCACGTAGTCGCTCATTTCCGTGCTCGTGCCGGCGGCCCGGTCGGCCGGCAGCGGCGCTTCCTCGTCCATGTAGTCGTCGTTGAGCAAATGGATCATGCCCGTCGCGCGCGCGACGAGGGCCGTCGCGCGGCCTTCGCCATCGTCGACGACGAGGGCCGCGTGTTCGAGTTCGTCCAGGTTGATTGCCGCCATGGTGCCTCCGCTTGAAGTCGATGCCGCCAGTATGCAGCGGCTGCCGTTCCGGGCTCGCACGGTTCGGCTGGACAAAAGAAAAAGCCCGCAGGGCGCGAACCCCGCGGGCTTTCGGTACGACTTGTACGGCGAATTACATCATGCCGTCCATGCCCATGCCGCCCATGCCGCCCATGCCGTGGCCGCCGGCTGCCGGCTTGTCTTCGACGATCTCGGAGACCATGCAGTCGGTGGTCAGCATCAGGCCGGCGATCGACGCTGCGTTCTGCAGTGCCGAGCGGGTGACCTTGGCCGGATCCAGCACGCCCTGTTCGACCATGTCGCCATAGGTGCCGTTAGCAGCGTTGTAGCCGTAGTTGCCCTGGCCGGCGATGACGGCGGCGACGACGACCGACGGCTCTTCGCCGGCGTTCTGGACGATCATGCGCAGCGGCTCTTCCATTGCGCGCAGGACGATCTTGATACCGGCTTCCTGGTCAGGGTTGTCACCCTTGATGTTCAGCGCGGCACGGGCACGCAGCAGGGCCACGCCGCCGCCCGGAACGATGCCTTCTTCGACGGCAGCGCGGGTAGCGTGCAGCGCGTCTTCCACGCGTGCTTTCTTCTCTTTCATTTCGACTTCGGTCGCGGCACCGACGCGGATCACGGCAACACCGCCGGCCAGCTTGGCCACGCGCTCCTGCAGCTTCTCACGGTCGTAGTCCGAGGTCGCTTCTTCGATCTGGATGCGGATCTGCTTGACGCGCGCTTCGATCGCTTCGGCGGCACCGGCGCCATCGATGATGATGGTGTTTTCCTTGCCGACTTCGATACGCTTGGCCTGGCCCAGTTCGTTCAGCGTGACCTTTTCCAGGGTCAGGCCGACTTCTTCCGCGATCACCTGGCCACCGGTCAGGATGGCGATGTCTTCCAGCATGGCTTTGCGACGGTCGCCGAAGCCCGGGGCTTTCACTGCAACGGTCTTCAGGATGCCGCGGATGTTGTTGACGACCAGGGTCGCCAGCGCTTCGCCTTCGATGTCTTCGGCGACGATGACCAGCGGACGGCCAGCCTTGGCGACTTGCTCCAGCACCGGCAGCAGATCACGGATGTTCGAGATCTTCTTGTCGCACAGCAGGACGAACGGGTTCTCGTGAACGGCAACCTGCTTGTCCGGGTTGTTGATGAAGTACGGCGACAGGTAGCCGCGGTCGAATTGCATACCTTCGACGATGTCCAGCTCGTCGTTCAGCGACTTGCCGTCTTCGACGGTAATGACGCCTTCCTTGCCGACTTTTTCCATCGCTTCAGCGATGCGCTCGCCGACGGACGAATCCGAGCTGGCCGAGATGGTACCGACCTGGGCGATCTCTTTCGAGGTCGTGGTCGGCTTGGCGATCTTCTTCAGTTCTTCGACGGTGGCGGCGACGGCCTTGTCGATGCCGCGCTTCAGGTCCATCGGGTTCATGCCGGCGGCAACGAACTTCATGCCTTCGCGGACGATGGCTTGTGCCAGCACGGTCGCGGTGGTGGTGCCGTCACCGGCGTTGTCGCTGGTCTTCGACGCGACTTCTTTCACCATCTGCGCGCCCATGTTCATGAGCTTGTCTTTCAGTTCGATCTCTTTGGCGACCGAGACACCGTCCTTGGTGACGGTCGGGGCGCCGAACGAACGTTCCAGCACGACGTTGCGGCCTTTCGGGCCCAGGGTGACTTTGACGGCGTTGGCCAGGATATTGACACCCTCGACCATCTTGGCGCGTGCTACGTCGCCGAACACTACATCTTTAGCTGCCATATTTGATTCTCCGAATTTTCAGGAAGTTATTGGACGAATTACTGGGCCACGACGGCCATGATGTCTTCTTCGCGCATGACCAGCAGCTCTTCGCCGTTGACCTTGACGGCCTGGCCCGAGTACTTGCCGAACAGGACGCGGTCGCCGACTTTCACTTCCAGCGGACGGACGTTGCCGTTCTCCTGCACTTTGCCGTTACCGACGGCCAGCACTTCACCTTGGTCCGGCTTCTCGGCCGCCGCATCTGGGATGATCAGGCCGGATGCAGTCTTGGTTTCCTGGTCGAGACGCTTCACGATCACGCGATCGTGCAATGGGCGAAGGTTCATGCAAAACTCCTTTTAGTTGGTTTGACGAGCTATTCTTCAAGACCGCGCCGGGCCATCTTGTGATCGACCCGACGCGGCGTAGAAAGGTTTGTTAGCACTCTCTACTAACGAGTGCTAATTATAGGGACGATAATTTGGCATTTCAAGCCACTGTGTTCGGGTTTTAACCGACTTTTTTGCGGCTTCGCAAGCGGATCGGGCGATTTGGGACAATGCAGGAGGCGCGCCGCCCCGATGTGCGACCGGGCGGCGGTTGTTGAACGCATAAGCATATAAGAGTAGCACCAATCGTCCTGGGCAGGGCGCACAATCGGGCGCACGCGAGCGCGCACCTGTTGACGAAAAATTCAACTCGATCCTATAGTTACGGATGATTTCCGAATTCCAAGACCTCTCCGATAAGATCGACCGGCTCGCCCAGTTGACCCAGGCGCTGCGCAGCGAGAACTATTTGCTGCGCCAGGCGAACACCCTGCTCAGCGCCGAAAACGTCGACTTCAAGAACCGGCTGATCGCCGCCCAGCAGCGCGTCGAAAGCCTGCTGGCGCACCTCGAACCCGCTCCCGAAACGACCGACGACGCCGAGGCCGCACAATGATCCAGCTCGATGTCAACATCATGGGCATGCCGTATCGCCTCGCCTGCCGCGACGGCGAAGAGAAGACGCTGCGCGAAGCCGTGGCCTATCTCGACGGCAAGATGTGCGCGTTGCGCGACTCGGGCAAGGTCAAGGGCACGGACCGCATCGCCGTCATGGCGGCGCTGTCGGTGGCGGCCGAATTCCTGTCCGTGAAAGCGCCGCAGGGACCCTTGTCGGACCTGACGATCCTGGAAGTCAAGCAGAAACTCGAGGCGATGCACACCGTGTTGGATGCCGCACTCTCGGCCGACCAAAACCTGGCCTGAGCCTAAAAACGTTTGACATGCCCGGCCATCGTAGTAAACTGCCGTCTACCCTGCGGTGTTCGAGATTTGCCATATATTCCTTGAACCATTCTTTCGCATAGGTTGTGGAACATGTTCGGTGGGCGCGATCGTCGCTAGTTCGACGAACCCGAAATTGAACTGACTGCGACCACCTTGAGCCATTAGGTTCGGGATGCCGGCAAAAACGGCACAGGCGGGGATATATTCCAAAGCGGTTGCGTACGATAAGTTCGCAGCCGCTTTTTCATTTGTGCTTCCGAATGGAGAACCCGCGCATGCGCTACTGGTTGATGAAATCCGAACCCGATGAAGTGAGTTTCGCCGACGTCCTCAAGGCGCCCGGCAAGACGGTCGCCTGGTTCGGCGTGCGCAATTACCAGGCCCGCAATTTCATGCGCGACCAGATGGAAGCCGGCGACGGCGTCCTGTTTTATCACTCCAGCTGCGCCGTGCCGGGCGTGGCGGGCATCGCGAAGGTGGCCAGCGGTGCGTATCCGGATGCGTCGCAATTCGACCCGGCGAGCCACTATTTCGATCCGAAGGCGACGCGCGAGCAGCCGCGCTGGATCTCCGTCGATGTGACGGCGGTGGCGGAGGGGCGTTATCTGCAGCTGACCGAGATGCGTGGCGTGCCGGCGCTGGAAGACATGGTGCTGCTGCAGAAGGGCAGCCGGTTGTCCATTTCGCCGGTCACGAAAGGGCAGTGGGACAAGGTGCTGGAGTTGATGGGCGTGTCTGCGTTGACCACGTAACTCAACCCGTCGCCCCTGCGAAGGCAGGGGCCCAATTTTGCGTGCGCTGCCGCGACGCATCGAACTTGGGTCCCCGCCAAGGGGGACGCCTAGTCCGGGGACGACGTTCATGCGCCAACGAGGGTATTCAGGCGTGCACCGCCCGTTTGTTCGAACCGGAATACGCCCACCCCAGCATGATCAGCCCCGCCACGATCATCGGCAGCGACAACACCTGCCCCGACGTGATCGGCAACCCCATCACATGCGTCTCCCAATCGGGCACGCGGAAATACTCGGTGAAGAAACGCGCGCAGCCGTACAGCAGCGTGTACAGCGCGCCGACGGCAAGGCGCGGCCGCGGCTTGCGTGCGAACAGCCACATGATGACGAAGACGAGCACGCCGTCCACGAGCATCTGGTACAGCGGCGACGGATGGCGCGGCCCGTCCACGCCCGGCCACAGCATCGCCCACGGCAGGTTCGGGTCGGCCAGGCGGCCCGGCAGCTCCGCGTTGATGAAATTCCCGAGGCGCCCGCACGCATAGCCGATGGGGACCATCGGCGCGATGAAATCGTACACATCCAGCAGGTTGCGGCCACGCTTCTTCGCCCACAGCGCCATCGCGATCAGCACGCCGATGAAACCGCCGTGGTACGACATGCCGCCGTGCCACGTCATGAAAATCTCGGCCGGGTGCGAGAAATAATAGTCGGGGCGATAGAACAGCACTTCGCCGAGACGCCCGCCGATCACCACGCCCAGCATCCCGTAGAACAGCATGTCGTCGAGGTCGGTATTGGTCCAGCCCTGCGCCTGCACGTGGGGCTGGGTCTTGATGCGCAAGCGCCCGAGCATGATGAACAGGGCGAAGGCGACCACGTACATGATCCCGTACCAGTGGATGTCGACGGGGCCGATGCTGAAGGCGACCGGGTTAGGTTGCGGGTGAACGAGCATAATTAAATTGTCCTCAGTAGTTCCAGGAAGCCCTTGAGCACCGGCGAAGGGTTATCGCGGCGCCATGCGATGCCGGTCTCGACCAATGGGGTCGCGTCGGCGAGGGCACGGTATTCTACGCCCGGCCGCATGAGGTTCGACACGGATTGTGGCACAAGTGCCAACCCCATGCCGGCCGAGACGAGACTGACGATCGTTTGCATCTGGATCGCCTGCTGGCCGATGGCCGGCGTGATGCCCGCCGCGCGGAAGCAGGACAGGATCGCGTCGTGCAGCGCGGGCGAGATCTCGCGCGGGAAGATGATCAACGGTAGCGGCGGCAGGTTGCGCAGCGCGACCGGCCCCTTTTTGCGCAAGAGGCCCGCGGGCGCGCACAGGATCAGCGGCTCGTCCAGCACCTTCATGTAATCGAGCTCGGCGCGGGTGCGCTCGGGCAGCGGGGGAATCAGCAGACCGGCGTCGATGCGGCCGCGCAGCAGTTCGTCCACCTGGACGTCCGACGTCGCTTCCTGCAGCACGAGTTGCACGCCGGGATAGCGTTCGCTGTAGCGGCGCAGGAAGGGCGGCAGCACGCTGTAGTCGGCCGACGTGATGAAGGCGAGCGCCAGCCGTCCCGCTTCGCCGCTCGCGGCGCGCCGCGCCAGGTCGGGCAGCAGGGCCGCCTCGGACAGGATGCGGCGGGCTTCGGGCAGCAGGGCGCTGCCGGCCGGCGTCAGCGCGACCGTGCGGCGGTTGCGCAGGAACAGCGCGGTGCCGAGGCCATCTTCCAGCGCGGCGATCGCCTGCGACAGCGGCGGCTGCGTCATGTGCAGGCGCCCGGCGGCACGGCCGAAGTGCAATTCCTCGGCCACGGTGACGAAGTAGCGCAGCTGGCGCAATTCCAGGTTCATCGTATGAATGGCATGTCTGTGATTCTCAAAGCATATCAGAAGCACGCGTGACCACGCATTTGACGCGGACCGGTGCGCGCGGCATGCTGGAAAAATCGTCCCATCAGGAGCCGACCATGTCCGACCAGCCCCGCTACAACCGCCGTTCCCGCCATGTGACCGAAGGCGTCGCCCGCAGCCCGAACCGCTCGATGTATTACGCGATGGGCTATCGCAAGGAGGATTTCGACAAGCCGATGATCGGCGTCGCCAACGGCCATTCCACGATCACGCCCTGCAACTCCGGCCTGCAGAAGCTGGCGGACATCGCCATCGCCACCATCCGCGATGCGGGCGCGAATCCGCAGGTGTTCGGCACGCCGACCATTTCCGACGGCATGTCGATGGGGACCGAGGGCATGAAGTTCTCGCTGATCTCGCGCGAGGTGATCGCCGACTGCATCGAGACGTGCGTGAACGGGCAGTGGATGGACGGCATCGTCGTGATCGGCGGCTGCGACAAGAACATGCCGGGCGGGATGATCGCGCTGGCGCGCACGAACGTCCCCGGCATTTATGTATATGGCGGCACGATCCGCCCGGGGCACTGGAAGGGCAAGGACCTGACGATCGTCTCCGCCTTCGAAGCCGTGGGCGAATTCACGGCCGGGCGCATGAGCCAGGAAGACTTCGACGGCATCGAGCGCAACGCCTGTCCGTCGTCCGGGTCGTGCGGCGGCATGTACACGGCGAACACGATGTCGTCGTCATTCGAGGCGCTCGGCATGTCGCTGCTGTATTCGTCGACGATGGCCAATCCGGACGACGAGAAGGTGGGCTCCGCGGCGGAATCGGCGCGCGTGCTCGTGGAAGCCGTCAAGCGCGACCTGAAGCCGCGCGACATCATCACGCGAGAGTCCATCGAGAACGCGGTCGCACTGATCATGGCGACCGGAGGCTCGACGAACGCCGTGCTGCACTACCTCGCCATCGCGCACGCGGCGGAAGTCGAATGGACGATCGACGATTTCGAGCGCGTGCGGCGCAAGGTGCCCGTGATCTGCAACCTGAAACCGTCGGGCGAATACGTCGCGACGGACCTGCACCAGGCGGGCGGCATCCCGCAGGTGATGAAGCTGTTGCTGGACGCGGGGCTGCTGCACGGCGACTGCATGACGATCACGGGCCGCACGCTGGCCGAGGAACTGGCGAACGTGCCGTCCGTGCCGCCGGAAGGCCAGGACGTCATCCGGCCGCTGGACCGGGCGCTGTACAGCGAAGGCCACCTGGCAATCCTGAAGGGGAACCTGTCGCCGGAAGGGTGCGTGGCCAAGATCTCGGGCCTGAAAAATCCCGTGATCACGGGGCCGGCGCGCGTGTTCGACGACGAGTACAGCGCGATGGACACGATCCTCGCGAACAAGATCAATCCGGGCGACGTGCTCGTGCTGCGCTACCTCGGTCCGCGAGGCGGTCCGGGCATGCCGGAGATGCTGGCGCCGACGGCGGCGTTGATCGGCAAGGGCCTCGGCGAATCCGTCGGGCTGATCACGGACGGCCGCTTTTCCGGCGGGACGTGGGGCATGGTCGTCGGCCACGTGGCGCCGGAAGCGTTCGAGGGCGGCACGATCGCGCTCGTGCAGGAAGGGGATTCGATCACGATCGACGCGCACCGGCAGCTGATCCAGCTGAACGTGCCGGACGACGAGATCGCCCGCCGGCGCGCGGCCTGGGTGCGGCCGGCACCGCGCTATACGCGTGGCGTGCTGGCCAGGTTTGCGGCGATTGCGCAGCCGGCGAGCAAGGGGGCGGTGACTTGCTGAGCACCCTGGATTAGCGCACTATGAACCGTCGCCCCCGCGCAGGCGGGGGCCTAATTTCTCGAGCGCCGTCGAACCGCGTGCAAATTGGGTCCCCGCCTTCGCGGGGACGACGTTCATATGTGTGTATGCGTTGCGACGTTCGCGCGTTCATACGTCCCAGGAACATGCCATATACGCTACATGGCCTGTTCGCCAACAAAGTACGCGTGCTAATCTGTCGGGCGCCGTGTGCGCTTCATTTGCGTTTATCGAAGCTGTGCTTCACACGTTCCTTGCGCCGCTTGCCGTCCAGGTCGTGGGCCTTGCGCTTGTCGAGGCCCAGCATCTTTTCGATGAACTCGAACCAGATGAAGCCGACCACCATCAGGCCGACGATCCACCACCAGGACAGTTCGGCGAAGCGCCAGACCTCGAAATAGCGCAGGACGACGAGGACGAGGATCAGGAGGATCAGGGGCATGGCGGTATTCCTTTCGAACGGCAATGTTACAACAGGAGTGCCGTAAAGCAACGGATTCCTGCCATTCGGTCAACGACAATCTGTATCATCCGTTACTAAGTATGTCCCCGCCGCTGCGGGCAGGGAAACACGATAGAATTCGAATTAAAGAAATGCCCCCAACTGGAGATTAGCTGATGAAACGTACCGTGATGTTGTTTGCTGCAGTGTCCGCCCTGGTGTCGACCGGCGCTTTCGCGCAAGACGCGGCCGCCCTGGCGAAGGCCAAGAATTGCATGGCTTGCCACTCCGTGCAAACCAAGCTGGTCGGCCCGGCCTACAAGGACGTCGCCGCCAAATACGCAGGCCAGAAAGATGCCGAAGGCAAGCTGGTTGCCAAGGTCATGAAGGGTGGTTCGGGTGTCTGGGGTCCGGTCCCGATGCCGGCCAATCCGCAAGTCAGCGAAGCGGAAGCGCACACGCTGGTCAAGTGGGTCCTGGCGCAGAAATAATCCTGCGATCCCAAACGAAAAAAGCGCGCCATGCATGTGCAGGCGCGCTTTTTTTAATTGTGCTTAACGGATCACGTCCAGCTTGGTCCGCTTGCCGCCCTTGTAGGTGAACAGGGTCAGCGCGCCATCCTTGATGTCGCCGTTCGCATCGAACTGGATCGTGCCGGTCACGCCCTCGTACTTGATGTTCTTGAGGACCGGCAGGTATTTGGCGGGATCGGCCGATTTCGCGTTCTGCATCGCCGTCGCCATCACCATCACGGAATCGTAGACATACGGCGCGTACAGCTGCACGTCCATGTTGAATTTCTTCTTGTAGCGCGCGCGGAAGTCGTCCATGACTTTCTCCTGCGGGCCCTTCACGCCGCCCGCTTCCGCACAATACACCTTGCCTTCGCCGAGGCCGTCGCCGGCCAGGCGGCCCAGCGCGTCCGTGCACATGCCGTCGCCGCCCATGAACACGGCCTGGATGCCCAGCGCCTTCATCTGCTTGAGCATCGGGCCCGCGACGGAATCCATGCCGCCGAAGAAGATCAGGTCGGGCTTCTTGGCCTTGATCGACGTGAGGATGGCCGTGTAATCGGTGGCCGTGGCGCTCGTGAATTCGCGGCCGACGACCTTGATGCCCGGCTTTTTCAGGCCCTTCGCGAATTCGTCGGCGACGCCCTGGCCGTACGTCGTGCGGTCGTCGATGATGGCGATGTTTTTCGCGTGCAGCGTGTCGATCGCGTATTTGCTCAGCGTGCTGCCCAGCTTGGCGTCGCTGGCGACGACGCGGAATGCGCCCGGGAAGTGCTGGCGCGTGTAGACGGGCGCCGTCGTGGCGGGCGAGATCTGCACGATGCCGGCGTCGTTGTAGATCTTCGACGCTGGCACGGTGGTGCCGGAATTCAGGTGGCCCACCACGCCGTTGACCTTCGCATCGACGAGCTTCTGCGCCACCGCCGTGCCCTGCTTGGGATCGGCGCCGTCGTCTTCCGAGATCAGCTGCAGGGTGGCTTTCTGGCCGTTCAGCGTGAAGCCCTTGGCGTTGAGCTCGTCGATCGCCATGCGCGCGGCGTTCTCGTTGTCCTTGCCGAGGTGGGCGCTGGGGCCGGAGATCGGCGCCACGTGGCCGATCTTGACGACTTGCTGCGCGCTTGCCGTGCCCGCGAAGGCGAGGGCGATGGCGAAGGGGATGAGTTTCGTAGTGACCTGCATATTCTCTCCAGGAAGGATGTTGTGTGCGCCAGGCAAAGTTACCCTAATTTACGCTGCGCGCAAAGCGTTCCGATGGAGAGAATGACAGCGCTCAGTCGCGCGTGCGCAGGTGCGTGAGTTCCTGCGCGACGGCGCGCGCGACAACCTGCTCGACCGTCACCTGCAACCCGTCGCGCAATTCCGTCGCGAGCCGCGTCACCACGTGGTCCAGCACGGGCGCCATGCTGCTGCGGACCTGGTCTTCCAGCACCAGCTCGACGCGGTCCTGCAGCCGGTCGAGCACGCGCGCGACGAGGCGTTCCTCGAGCGCGCGCCAGGCGTCGTCGTCGAGCTCGCGCGGCGCGGGTTGCTCGGGTTCCGGCTGCGCCTCGGTCACGGGTTCCGGTGCGCTTTCGGGCACGACCTCCGTCAGGACAGGGATGCTTTCGTCGTTGAAGGGAATATCGCTCATGATTGCCCCGCCACGAAGTGGGTCAACGGATAGGACTGCTTCTTGTAGGCGACGTAGCGCGCGCGGCCGGCGGCGGCGTCTTCCTCGTCCGTCGAGATGATCTCGAACACGCGCGCAAACTGCTCGAAGCCGGCCGGCGTGCGGCGCGTCAGGTTCACGAGCATGTCGCGGTGCGGCAGCTCGACGCTTTCGTCGGCCGTGACGATCACGGGCGTCTCCGGCGCGAGGGGATCGCCCGCCATCACGTGCGGGATGAAGTCGGTGCCGGACAGCGTCCACAGCGCCTCGTTCAGGGCCTCCGCCTGCGCCGGGCTGTCGGCCAGCAGGACGAGCTTCGCGCGCGCCGCGTACGCCTTGCGCGCGAGGCGGCAGACGTAGGTGAGCTTGTCGGGGATGTTGGTGTGGAAATCGATCCGGGTCATATCAAGGCGGAGTGAAATAGATCCGTCGTTCCCGCGCAGGCGGGAACCCAAGTTTGCACGCGCAGTCGGCGACGCAAAATTGGGCCCCCGCCTGCGCGGGGGCGACGTGCATGTGCCGGCGGCAGGATAAGCATAGCGTAACCGTCTCGCATCGCGCTCAGAACTGAAAATCCGGTGGCGTTTTCTTCGACGGCGCCCGTCCGGTAACCCGGCGGCCGCATCGTCCTGCGTGGGTAAGACGCGGTATCGAGCGCTTCGTTCCACGCACCGGCCGTAAAGCCGGTCACGGGGCGGTTGCCGACGACGAGCAGCGGCAGCTCGTCCTTGCCGCCGGCACGCTGCAACTGCTCGCGGTCTTCCGCCGTGGTCACGGTCTTTTCCGCGAACGGGATGCCGCGCGACCGCAGCAGGGCGCGGCCCTGGTCGCAGGCGTCGCAGCGGCCCGTCGTGTACAACGTCACCGGGTGGAGCTTCGCGGCGCGCGCCAGTTCGTACGGCAGCGACGGCGCCGCATCCTTCCACTTGTACGTCTGGCCCTGCGCGGCGGCAGCGGCGGCGACGAGTGCGAATGCGGCGGCGGCACGCATCGACTCAGGCCTGCATCCCGTTGTGGCGCAGCAGGGCGTCGATCTTCGGTTCGCGGCCGCGGAAGGCCTTGAACGATTCGAGCGCCGGGCGCGAGCCACCCACGGCCAGGATCTCGCGGTGGAAGCGCTTGCCCGTCTCGTCGAGCAGCGAACCGCCGCCCGCTTCGACGGCTTCCTCGAACGCGGCATACGCGTCCGCCGACAGCACCTCGGCCCATTTGTAGCTGTAATAGCCGGCCGCGTAACCGCCCGCGAAGATGTGGCCGAACGAATGCTGGAAGCGGTTGAACGACGGCGGGATCAGCACGGAGAATTTCGTGCGCACCTCGTCGACGAGGTCCTGCACGGTCGTCAAGCTGTTCGGGTCGAAGTCGTAGTGCAGGTGCATGTCGATCAGCGAGAACTCGACCTGGCGCAGCGTCTGCATGCCGGACTGGAAGTTCTTCGCCGCGAGCATCTTGTCGTACAGCGCGCGCGGCAGCGGCTCGCCCGTTTTCACATGCGCCGTCATGCCCTGCAGGACGTCCCACTCCCAGCAGAAGTTTTCCATGAACTGCGACGGCAGCTCGACGGCATCCCATTCCACGCCCGAGATGCCGGACACGGACAGCTCATCGACTTCCGTCAGCATGTGATGCAGGCCGTGGCCGAATTCGTGGAACAGCGTCGTCACTTCGTCGTGCGTGAACAGCGACGGCTGCAGCTTGCCGTCGACTTCCGCCGGCGGCGTGAAGTTGCAGGTCAGGTAGGCGATCGGCGTCTGCACGATGCCGCCCGTCGTCAGGCGGCGGCCGCGCGCGTCGTCCATCCATGCGCCCTGGCCCTTGCCTTGGCGCGCGTACAGGTCGAGGTAGAACTGGCCGATCAGCTGGCCATTTTTTTCGATGCGGAAGAAGCGCACGTCCGGATGCCACACCGGCGCGTCGTCCGGAGAAATCGTCACGTCGAACAGTTTGGAGATCAGGTCGAACAGGCCCGCGACGACCTTAGTCTCCGGGAAGTATTCCTTCACTTCCTGTGCGGAGAACGCGTAACGCTTCTCGCGCAGTTTTTCCGACGCATAGGTCACGTCCCAGGCCTGCATGTCGGCGATGCCCAGTTCGTCCTTGGCGAACGCGCGCAGCTCGGCCAGGTCCTTCTCGGCGTACGGACGGGCGCGACGCGCGAGGTCTTCCAGGAACTCGATCACGTGTTCCGGCGTCTCGGCCATCTTCGGTTCGAGCGAGACATGCGCGAAACTCTGGAAGTCGAGCAGCTTCGCTTCCTCGTCGCGCAGTTTCAGGAGCTGGGCGATATTGCCCGTGTTGTCCCACTTCTCCAGCTCGGAGAACACGGCACCCATCTCGGAGGCCTTGGTGGCATTGGCGCGGTAGATCTGTTCGCGCAGCTCGCGCTTGTCGGCGAATTGCAGGATCGGGAAGTAGGACGGGAAGTGCAGGCTGAATTGCCAGCCCGTCTTGCTTTGGCCGGCAGTGCCGGCCCGCTCCGCCGCCGCGCGCGCGGCGGCCTTGACGTCGTCCGGCAGGCCGGACAGGTCGGCTTCGTCGGCGACGAGCAGCTTGTAGTCGTTGGTCGCGTCCAGCACGTTTTCCGAGAAGCGCGTGGACAGCTTCGCCTGCTCTTCCTGGATCTCGGCAAAGCGTTCCTTCTGCTTTTCCGGCAGCTCGGCGCCGCCCAGGCGGAAGTCGCGCAGGGCGTTCTCGACGATGCGCTTGCGGGCCGTGGCCAGGTTCGCAAAGTCGGCGCTGGTGCGCAGCTGCTTGTATTTGTCGAACAGCGCCTCGTTCTGGCCCAGCTCCGTCCAGAACTCGGTGATCTTCGGCTGGTTCTCGTTGTAGGTGGCACGCAGCTCGGGCGTGTCCATCACGTGGTTCAGGTGGTTGACCACGCCCCAGGCACGGCCGAGGCGTTCCGTCGCTTCCTCGAGCGGGACGACGAAGTTGTCCCAGGTGACGCTGTCCGACGGGGCTTCGGCCTGCTGTACGGCGGTGCGCGCCTCAGCGATCAGTTGCTCGATCGCCGGCGTCACGTGCTCGGGACGGATCAGGTCGAACCGGGGCAGGCCCGAGAAGTCGAGGAGGGGATTGGTCGTTTCGGTCGTCATAGGTAGAGTCCTTTATTCAATCTCACCGCCATCTTACTACCTGGGCCTACCATGCGTTACGCCGACCCATGCGTTGCGTGGGCACAGGGTGCCCACCCTACGATGGTTGCCGGTAGGGTGGGCTCCCCGAGCCCACGCATACGCATTCAGCCGCGTTTTGCGACGCGCTCGGCCGACTCCAGCGTATTCATCAGCAGCATGGTGATGGTCATCGGACCCACGCCACCCGGCACCGGCGTGATGTGGCCGGCGACTTCCTTGACGCTGTCGAAGTCGACGTCGCCGCACAGTTTGCCTTCGTCGTTGCGGTTGATGCCCACGTCGATGACGATGGCGCCCGGCTTGACCATGTCGCCCGTCAGCGTGTTGCGGCGGCCGACGGCGGCCACGACGACGTCCGCCTGGCGGGTGTGGTAGCCCAGGTCCGGCGTACCGCTATGGCAGATGGTGACGGTGGCATTCTGTTGCAAGAGCAGCAGCGCCATCGGCTTGCCGACCGTGTTGCTGCGGCCGATGACGACGGCGTGTTTGCCGCGCAGGTTCACGCCGGTCGTCTCGATCAGCTTCATGCAGCCGTACGGCGTGCACGGGCGGAAGCCTTCCAGGCCGGCCATCAGTTCGCCGGCGGACAGCACCGAGTAGCCGTCCACGTCCTTGCTCGTGGCGATGGCTTCGATGACTTTCGTTGCGTCGATGTGCTTCGGCAGCGGCATCTGCACGAGGATGCCGTGGATGGCCGGATCGGCGTTCAGCGCGGCGATACGGTCGAGCAGCGCCTGCTCCGGCAAATCGGCCTCGTATTTTTCCAGCACGGAGTGGAAGCCCACGTCGCCGCAGGCCTTGACCTTGTTGCGCACGTAGACGTGGCTGGCCGGATCGTCGCCGACGATGATCACGGCCAGGCCGGGCTGGTGGCCGGCAGCGGTGAGGGCGGCGGTGCGGGCGGCGATGTCGGCGCGCAGTTGTTGGGAAAGTTTGACTCCATCGATCAGTTGGGCGGGCATGGCGGGGGCTCGTGTGCTGGACAAAAACGAAATTATACGTGCCGCAAGGGTATCGCGCGCCGCTCCCTGGCGTTCGTTGTCATATTTATAGACGTGCTTGTGCCGGCTTGAGCACCGCAGTTTCATGACGCGCACATGACTTCATCTCACATTATGAAATTGAATATCATATTTTGAAAATTAGGTGTTCCACTGGTAGAATCGACAGGCTTTATTCAAGGGATAGTCTTTTCGCCACCAAACGTCCGGGATAAACGGGATCGGGTGGGGCACCACACTCAAGGAGACGTAGCAAATGTCAGCTCAACTCGACCAGTTGACGGCACAAGCCGCCAACGACCCGGATACGCTCGAGACCAAGGAATGGCTCGACGCGCTTGAAGCGGTCATCGAATTCGAAGGTACCGATCGCGCGCACTACCTGCTGGAGCGCCTGGTCGATCTGGCGCGCCGCCGCGGCGCCCACGTTCCGTTCTCGAGCAACACCGCCTACGTGAACACGATTCCGGCCCACCTGGAAGTCCACTGCCCCGGCAACCTGGAATACGAAGAGCGCCTGCGCTCGTGGATGCGCTGGAACGCGATGGCGATGGTCGTCAAGGCCAACCGCCTGGATGGCGACCTCGGTGGCCACATCTCGTCGTTCGCCTCGCTGGCGAACATGCTGGGCATCGGCTTCAACCACTTCTGGCACGCCGAAACCGAAGACCACGGTGGCGACCTGCTGTACATCCAGGGCCACTCGTCGCCGGGCATCTACGCCCGCGCCTTCCTGGAAGGCCGCCTCTCCGAAGAGCAACTGCTGAACTTCCGCCAGGAAGTCGACGGCAAGGGCCTGTCGTCGTACCCGCACCCGAAACTCATGCCGGACTTCTGGCAGTTCCCGACCGTGTCGATGGGCCTGGGCCCGATCATGGCGATCTACCAGGCGCGCTTCCTGAAGTACCTGGAAGCCCGCGGCATCGCCAAGACCGACAACCGCAAGGTCTGGGTCTTCTGCGGCGACGGCGAGATGGACGAGCCGGAATCGATGGGCGCGATCGGCATGGCCGCACGCGAAAAGCTGGACAACCTCGTCATGGTCGTCAACTGCAACCTGCAGCGCCTGGACGGCCCGGTGCGCGGCAACGGCAAGATCATCCAGGAACTGGAAGCGGACTTCCGCGGCGCCGGCTGGAACGTCGTCAAGGTCATCTGGGGCCCGGGCTGGGACGCCCTGCTGGCCAAGGACAAGGACGGCATCCTGCAGCGCGTGATGATGGAAACCGTCGACGGCGAATACCAGAACTACAAGGCGAAGGACGGCGCGTACGTGCGCAAGCACTTCTTCGGCAAGCACCCCGAGCTGCTGAAGATGGTCGCGAACATGACCGACGACGACATCTGGCGCCTGACCCGCGGCGGCCACGATCCGCACAAGATCTACGCGGCCTTCAAGAACGCCCAGGAAAACAAGGGCACCCCGACCGTGCTGCTCGTGAAGACCGTCAAGGGCTTCGGCATGGGCAAGTCGGGCGAGGCACGCAACACCGCGCACCAGACCAAGAAACTGGACGACGAGGCCATCCGCGAAATGCGCGACCGCTTCGCCATCCCGATCCCGGACGACAAGCTGGCCGACATCCCGTTCTTCAAGCCGTCCGACGACGCGCCTGAAATGAAATACCTGCACGAGCGCCGCAAGGCCCTCGGCGGCTACCTGCCGCAGCGCCGCCAGCAGGCCGACGAGAAGCTGCCGGTCCCGCCGCTGTCGAGCTTCAAGGCCATCACCGACCCGACCGCCGCCGGCCGCGAGATCTCGACGACGCAAGCCTACGTGCGTACGCTGACCGCGCTGCTGAAGGACCCGGCCATCGGCCAGCGCATCGTCCCGATCCTCGTCGACGAATCGCGTACGTTCGGTATGGAAGGCCTGTTCCGCCAGATCGGTATCTTCAACCAGCAGGGCCAGTTGTACGAGCCGGTCGACAAGGACCAGGTGATGTACTACCGCGAAGACAAGGCGGGCCAGATCCTGCAAGAGGGTATCAACGAAGCGGGCGGCATGTGCTCGTGGATCGCCGCGGCGACGTCGTACTCGACGAACAACCGCGTGATGATCCCGTTCTACACGTACTACTCGATGTTCGGCCTGCAGCGCGTGGGCGACCTGGCCTGGCTGGCCGGCGACATCCGCGCCCGCGGCTTCCTGATGGCCGGTACGGCCGGCCGCACGACGCTGAACGGCGAAGGCCTGCAGCACGAAGATGGCCACAGCCACATCTTCGCGGCGACCATCCCGACCTGCGTGCCGTACGACCCGACGTATGCGCACGAAGTGGCGGTGATCATCCAGGACGGCCTGCACCGCATGGTGGAGAAGCAGGAAGATGTGTTCTATTACATCACCATCATGAACGAGAACTACGAGCAGCCGGGCCTGAAGCCGGGTACGGAAGAGGGCATCATCAAGGGCATGTACCTGCTGCAAGAGGGCGACAAGTCGGCCAAGCAGCGCGTGCAGCTGATGGGCTCCGGCACGATCCTGCGCGAGTCCGTGTTCGCCGCCGAACTGCTGAAGAACGACTGGGGCGTCGCCGCCGACGTGTGGTCGTGCCCGTCGCTGACGCTGCTGGCCCGCGACGGCCAGGATGCCGACCGCTGGAACCTGGTGCATCCGACCGAAGCGCCGCGCGTGCCGTACGTGACCCAGCTGCTGCAGGGTTCCGAAGGCCCGATCGTCGCGACGACCGACTACATGCGCCTGTTCGCCGAACAGATCCGCGCGTACATCCCGAGCGGCCGCACGTACAAGGTGCTGGGCACCGACGGCTTCGGCCGTTCGGATTCCCGCGCCAAGCTGCGTGAGTTCTTCGAGGTGAACCGTTACTACATCACGGTCGCCGCGCTGAAGTCGCTGGCCGAAGAAGGCAAGATCGACGCGAAGGTGGTGTCGGACGCGATCGCCAAGTACGGCATCAATCCGGACAAGCCGAATCCTGTGACCCAGTAATGCTCGCGCGCTGAACGTCGTCCCCGCGAAGGCGGGGATCCAATTTCCCGTGGTCCGCCACAAACTTGGGCCCCTGCCTGCGCAGGGGCGACGTATGATTGAGCTAACGATAAGAATACGGAGCTAACACACTATGAGCATTGTGGAAGTCAAAGTCCCCGACATCGGTGACTTCAAGGAAGTCGAAATCATCGAGCTGATGGTCAAGCCGGGCGACGCGATCAAGGTCGACCAGTCGCTGATCACGGTTGAATCGGACAAGGCCAGCATGGAGATCCCGTCGAGCCATGCGGGCGTCGTGAAGGAACTCAAGGTCAAGGTCGGCGACAAGGTTGGCGAAGGCTCGCTCGTGCTGCTGCTCGAGGAAGCTGCAGGCGGTGCCGAAGCTGCTCCGGCACCGGCGCCCGCCGCCGCACCGGCACCTGCTGCTGCGCCGGCTCCGGCCGCAGCGCCTGCTCCGGCACCTGCACCTGCCGCCGCTCCGGCTCCGGCACCCGCCGCAGCACCGGCCGCCGCCGCCGCCGCGCCTGCCGCGAGCTTCGCATCGGCCCACGCCTCGCCGTCCGTGCGCAAGTTCGCGCGCGAACTGGGCGTCGACCTGAACAAGGTGAAGGGTTCCGGTCCGAAAGGCCGCATCACCCAGGAAGACGTGCAGGGCTTCGTCAAGTCGGCGCTGGCCGCCGGCCCGACGGCCGCGCCGGCCGCAGCCGGCGGTGGCGCAGGCCTGAACCTGCTGCCGTGGCCGTCGCTGGACTTCTCCAAGTTCGGCGAGACCGAAGCGCTGCCGCTGTCGCGCATCAAGAAGATCTCCGGCCCGAACCTGCACCGCAACTGGGTCATGATCCCGCACGTGACGCAGTTCGAAGAAGCCGACGTCACCGACCTGGAAGACCTGCGCGTCGAATCGAATGCCGCGTACGCGAAAGCCAAGTCGCCGGTCAAGCTGACCATGCTGGCGTTCGTGATCAAGGCCTCCGTCGCCGCGCTGAAGAAGTTCCCGAACTTTAACGCGTCGCTGGACGAAGCCAACGGCCAGCTGATCCTCAAGAAGTACTACAACATCGGCTTCGCGGCTGACACGCCGAACGGCCTCGTGGTCCCGGTCATCAAGGACGCCGACAAGAAGTCCGTGTCGCAGATCGCCACCGAAATGGGCGAGCTGTCCGCACAGGCACGCGAAGGCAAGCTGAGCCCAAACAACATGCAGGGCGCGACCTTCACCATCTCGTCGCTGGGTGGCCTGGGCGGTACCGCGTTCACCCCGATCATCAACGCGCCGGAAGTCGCGATCCTGGGCCTGTCCAAGTCCTCGATGAAGCCGGTGTGGGATGGCAAGGCCTTCCAGCCGCGCCTGATGCTGCCGCTGTCGCTGTCGTTCGATCACCGCGTGATCGACGGTGCCGCCGGCGCCCGCTTCACGACCTACCTGGCCGATGTCCTGGCCGACCTGCGCAAGACGCTGCTGTAAGGAGAGCCCATGAGCACCGTTGAAGTCAAAGTCCCGAATATCGGCGATTTCAAGGAAGTCGAAATCATCGAGCTGATGGTCAAGCCCGGCGACACCATCAAGGTCGACCAGTCGCTGGTCACTGTCGAATCGGACAAGGCCAGCATGGAGATCCCGTCGACCCACGCCGGCGTCGTGCAGGAACTGAAGGTCAAGGTCGGCGACAAGGTGAGCGAAGGCTCGCTGCTGCTGACCGTCGACGACGCCGGTGCCGGCGCTGCTGCTGCTCCCGCAGCCGCACCGGCACCGGCCGCAGCCGAGCAGGCACCGGCCAACAAGCCGGCCGATTCGTATGCGCCGGCCCACCCGACCCCGTCGGCACCGGCCGCCGGATCGCCGGCCGCACCGATCCCGAACGCGGCCAGCTACAGCGGCCCGATCGACATCGAATGCGAAATGATGGTGCTGGGCGCCGGCCCCGGCGGCTACTCGGCCGCGTTCCGTTCGGCCGACCTGGGCATGAACACCGTCCTCGTCGAGAAGTACGCGACCCTGGGCGGCGTGTGCCTGAACGTGGGCTGCATCCCGTCGAAAGCGCTGCTGCACGTGGCGCACATCATCGACGAGACGGCGCACTTCGGCGACCTGGGCGTGTCGTTCGCGAAGCCGGACGTCGACATCGACAAGCTGCGCGCGTACAAGGACAAGGTCATCAAGACGATGACGGGCGGCCTGGCCGGCATGGCCAAGTCGCGCAAGGTCAACGTGGTCCAGGGTGTCGGCACGTTCCTGAGCCCGAACCACATCGAAGTCACCGGTCCTGACGGCGCGAAGAAGGTCGTCGCGTTCCAGAAGGCGATCATCGCGGCCGGTTCGTCCGTCGTGAAGCTGCCGTTCGTGCCGGAAGATCCGCGCATCGTCGACTCGACCGGCGCGCTGGAACTGCGCCAGGTGCCGAAGCGCATGCTCGTCATCGGCGGCGGCATCATCGGCCTGGAAATGGCGACCGTGTACTCGACCCTGGGTGCGCGCATCGACGTCGTCGAGATGATGGATGGCCTGATGCAGGGCGCGGACCGCGAGGCCGTCAAGGTCTGGCAGAAGTTCAACGCGTCCCGCTTCGACAACATCATGTTGAAGACCAAGACCGTCGGCGTGGAAGCGCTGCCGGAAGGGATCAAGGTCACGTTCGAAGCCGCCGAGGCAGGCCAGCCGGCACCGGAAGCGCAGGTCTACGACCTCGTGCTGGTGGCCGTGGGCCGCAGCCCGAACGGCAAGAAGATCGGCGCGGAAAGCGCGGGCGTGGCAGTCTCCGACCGCGGCTTCATCCCGGTCGACGGCCAGATGCGCACCAACGTGCCGCACATCTTCGCCATCGGCGACCTGGTGGGCCAGCCGATGCTGGCACACAAGGCCGTGCATGAAGCCCACGTCGCCGCGGAAGCCGCGCACGGCGAGAAGGCCTTCTTCGATGCGAAGGTGATCCCGTCGGTCGCGTACACCGATCCGGAAGTGGCATGGGTCGGCCTGACGGAAGACGAAGCGAAAGCCAAGGGCATCAAGGTCGAGAAGGGCCACTTCCCGTGGGCCGCATCGGGCCGCGCCGTCGCCAACGGCCGCTCGGAAGGCTTCACGAAGCTGCTGTTCGACGCCGAGACCCACCGCATCATCGGCGGCACGATCGTCGGCACGAGCGCCGGCGACATGATCGGCGAAGTCGCGCTGGCCATCGAGATGGGCGCGGACGGCGTGGACATCGGCAAGACGATCCACCCGCACCCGACCCTCGGCGAGTCGATCGGCATGGCGGCGGAAGCCTACGAAGGCGTCTGCACCGACCTGCCGCCGCCGCGCAAGCGTTGATGTAAGCGCTGTACGGCGTAAAAAACCGGGACCACGTGTCCCGGTTTTTTTATGCCGGATCCGCGGTCAGTTCGCTCCCTGAAGCCGGCGTTGCAGCATCTCCTTCGCCACCGCAAGCGCGTTGTCCGGCGTCGCCGCGACATCCGGTACGACGCCCACGCCTTCCCAGTTGGTGTGGGTGATGGGACTGATGGTGCGCGCACCGGGTATCGCGGCGAAAAAATGATCGCCGAGACGGAAGGGACGCGTGGGGTGGGCGCCGCCCCAGGTCCGCTCGCCGATCAGCGTGGCGCGTTTCAGAGCCTGCATCGTGTAGGCGAAGTCTTCTCCGGCCGACATCGTGCCGGGGCCCGTCAGGATCAGGACCGGCTTCTTGCCGCCATAGCGCTTGCCGTCCAGCTGGTCGACCGTCCAGTGCGGCGTGGAGACGCCGGTATCGCGATCCCAGATGTCGTTGACGCGCGTACGCTCGTCGACGAAATAGCTGACCAGTAGCGCCACCCCGTCCGGCGTGCCGCCGTGGTTGTTGCGCAGGTCGACGATCAGGCCGTCGGTATCGGCGAGCTTGTCCATCGCTGCCGCATATTTTCCGGTCACGAGGAAAGGCGGCGGGAAACCGGAAATGTCGAGGTAGCCGATCCTGGAGCCCAGGTGATCGACCTTTTCCACGCCGAGGCTGGACGCGAGGATACGCTGGCGAATTTCAGGGGGCGCGAGGCGTTCCCACTCGGCCCGCGTGGTGGGGCGCGGCCCGACTTCACGATCGGGCGGCACCAGCCCGGGGTCGAATCCCACCATCAGGTGCTGGTCATGAAGGACGCCGGCCAGGTCGGCCGTGAGCTGCTGTGCGAACTGTTCGCCGTCCGTGATCCCATCGTACTTGCCCTCGCGCTGGCGCTGGCGCAGGAGCGCTTCGGCCTGCCTGGCCTTGTCGGGAAAGACATAGTGATCGTTCAGCCTTGCCACGAGCGTATCGATCGCTTGCACGCGCATCGCGCTGTCGACGGCAACCTTCGGCGGCGGCTCGGGCGTGGCGGCGCAGGCGCCGAACGTGGTGGCCAGCAGGAGACACGATACGGCGATCCAGTTCTTTTTCATTTTTTTCCTTTAGCAGCGTATAGGAGGCGACGACTTCATTTGATTGGCAATGAATCGATATCAGAGTAGCACATAAATTGCTGGTTGATAGCAATGAATTTTGCTAAATGATTGAATGGCCCGCGGAGTCACGGGGCGCACCGTCGTCAACGCCATAAAGGAAACCGGGACCGTGCGTCCCGGTTTTTTATCGATGCGGCGAAATCAGTGGCAGGAACCCATGCACGAAGTCATCGTCTGCTGATACGCCTGGTCGTACGCTGCCTGAATCTGCGGAACCTTGCCATTCATGCAGTCGCCAATCGCCTGGCCCTGATAATTGGCATAGCAGTATGCCAGCGCATCGTTCTGCGCTTTCATTGCCGCGTTATAGCCTGCCTGGCCCGCAGCATTCTGGCAAACGGTGGTGCAGTCAGTGGCTTGGGCCGGGATCGCAATTGCCGCGAATGCAGCGGCCGCAGCGGCGATATATTTTTTATAGTTCGTCGACATAAATTTCATTTAGAAAAACCTCCAAGAATTTTCGAAATGGGAGTAAACCGCTGCCGGATATGCATCATGCATTCGACCGCGATCCGACAAGTCGGAAACAAATTGTATTTCGTGGATTTTTAAAAGAGCATCATACAATTTAACAATTCCCCGTTATTTTTGAGTATTTTTGCTTGGGGATTTTGTGAAACGACTTGAAAGATGGGAATTCGCTTGGGGCGTTAATCCACAAGGGTGAGCAGCGCAATTTTTACAAGTTTTTTGCATGTGCTCGATTAGACTGGTCCTGTCGCCAAGCCTTGAAGAGGATATGCCATGCTCGTCACATTCAAATCGAAAGCCGCCGCCGATGTCTTGATGCTCGACCGCCACGCGCAAAAGGTGCTCGCGCCGTTCGGCAAGAGCACGGCCATCGGCTATTTTTCTGTCGGCGAGTTGGACAACGCGATCGGGATACTGGAAGCGACGACGGCGGAGAGCAAGCACCATGCGGCGACACAAGCCCTGGCGCAGGACGTCGAATTGCACCATGCCGCTGAAGGCGTGAATCATTTTCCCCAGGTGCGGGAAGCGGTCGATTTCGCGGAGCATTTGTTTCCGCTGCTGGAAATGATGCGGCAGGCGCGACGCACGGACAGCGTCGTTACGTGGCACATTTGAGATATCGGTCGCTGCGTTCGACCCGGCGACGTCACGTGCTTCCGACGTCGACCGGGCACAGTGGGTTACGTCTTACGGCCTTGCCGCGTACAGCCCGAATTCGCCGAGGTCCGTAAACCCGGTATCGCCGTTATTGGACGTGATGTTGAGCCGATACCAGCGGTAGGTGCCCGGGCTCGCGACCGCGCAGCTCTTCAACTGGGCGCGGTCCGTGAACGCCTGGCCGGCTTGCGTGTCGAGCGTCGTCCAGGTGACGCCGTCGTTCGAGCCCTGGAACTGCCAGTCCTTCGGATCGCGCTCGACCCTGTCGAAGGAGGAGCTGATGATCGTGTAGCGCTGGACCGTCTCCGTGTGGCCGAGGTCATACTGCAGCCAGCCCATCACGCCCGAATAAAACCATTCCGTCTGCGAGTTCCGGTCAAAGGCGTTGGCGGCATTGGCCGCGTTGTTTCTGCTGTCGTTGGGCGTGCCGCCGGTGGCGACGTTCACCAGCGGGTGGACAGGCGTGGCGCTGTCCTCGGGCGAATGCGCGCTCGTGCCGGCGGCGTTCGTCGCCGTGACGGTGTAGTAGTAGGTGGTGCCGTTGGCGACCGACCTGTCCACGTAGCTGCCGCCCGCGACGCCGGTCGCGATGGTCGTGTAGGGGCCGCCGCTGGTGGTGGAGCGCAGGACCGCGTAGCCGGTGGCGCCGAACGACTGTTGCCAGCGCAGCGGGACGGCACCATCGCCCGGCGCGACCAGCAGCGTGGCAGGAGCAGCAGGGATGGCGACCGGTGCGCCACCGTCGCCGCCCGTGACCTGGACGTTGCTGAAGGTGGACGTGTTCAGCGTGCCGTTGGCGTGCGAAACGACGGTCAGGCCGGCATAGATCGTGTCGGGCAGCGGGCCGTCGATGCGGCCGACGTCGGTGGCGGCCCAGTTGGTGCCGTCGGGAGACACGTAGCCGGTGATCATGTTGCCGATGCGTTCCAGCTTCACCCAGTACGAGGGCACGGTGTTCGCGATGGGCAGGGCCTTGTTGCCGTAGTTCGTGCCGCCGTACACCGAGAGGTTCGGCATGTTCTGTTCGACCTTGACCTGGTTCGTCACGAGCATCGTGGCGCGCGGCGCGCCCTGGGCCAAGCTCGTGCGCATCATCACGCCCGCCTTGGCATACGGGCTCGTATTCTGGATCGCCTCGACTTTCGCGATGATGGCGCCGTCGCCCGTGAGGGCCCGGTAGGCGAAGTGGCCGCTGTCGGCCGTGCCCCAACTGTCGGCGCCGGCGCCCGCCACGGTCCACGTGCCGTTGGCGTACGAGGACGATCCGGCCGGGACAGCGCCCCCGATGTCGGTATCGGAAAAGCCCGCCGTGATCGAGGCGGTTGCGGGAATGGCGAGCGGCGGCGGGGGCGTGGCCGTCGATGTATCGGTGTCCTTCACGAACATGAAGCTGCTGCCGTCCACCGGCAGCGAGACGCGTCGTTGCGCGATGAAGGGCGCCTGCAGGCCCTTGCGCACGGCGTAGGCGCCGTGCAGGGCGTGGAGCGCGATGCGCCCGCCGCCCCACCCGTGGTTCGTGTTGTCGGCGATGTAGTAGGCATCGGTCGTGCCGAACGGGAGGAAAGGCGTGGGGGCGGGTACGTTCACGCGCGCGAAGTATTCACCTGCCGCCAGCAGGCGGTTGTCCAGGTCGGAATAGATGTCGATACCCTGCTTCCACAGCGCTTCCGAGAGCATCGTCAACGACAGCAGCTGTCCGTGGGCGTGTCCCTGGTCGCGCAGTGAGTCGCCAAGCATGCCGATGTCGTTGGAACTGCGCAGGCCGATGTGGGCGAGAGTGCGGGTCTGGGCAACGACCGTATTCAGCAGTTCGGTGTCGTCGTTGAAGATGGCCATCAGTCCGAGCGCGTTCAGGGCCAGCGCGCCCTTGTTGGCGGCGCCGAACATGTTCTCGCCATACGGGTTCGATGCCGGAATCAGGACGTTGGCGAAATAGGCCTTCACCGCGGCCGTGTCGGTGTCCGTCCAATCCTTCCATGTGCCGCGCAGGATATCCGCGCCGCCCACGAACATGTAGGCGTAGTCGCCCAGGTCGAGCATCGATTCGCGGCCCGAGAACTCGGTCTGGACGGCGGCCCACTGCAGCAGGATGTCGTGCGCCTTCTTCGCGTAGTCCGGGTTCCCCGTGAAATACCACATCCGCGACAGATTCCAGATCGCGATCATGTCGCTGCGCCAGGCCCCGAGATTCACGTCGGGCGCGCGGCTCACGGTCGCGTACGGGCCGGCCATGACGTAGGTGAGCTTGGCCCTGCCGTCGTTCGCCAGTTGGTCATAGCCGGACTTCCATGGCTGCCTGCCCTGGGCGACGTAGGACTTGAGCGTCGCGAGATCGTATGCGGTCAGTGGTGTGCCCGGGTGTGTGAATCCGGCGCAGTGACCGCAGAGTGCGACAGAGCTCAACAAGGTTGCGGCGGCGAGGCGGTGCAAAGTTTGTAACGTCATGGCGGGTTCCTTTGGCGGGACGGGGGGTGTCACGTTAACGTCATATTTCTGTTAAATTAATTTAATATTAAAAGAGTCTATGGCACATTGTTGCCATGCGTCAATAATGCAATTGCCCAGATGGCGTTATGAAAATGCAGTGCGATGGCGGCGCACCGCGTCGTCGTTCATGCCGCTGGATTCGTGTTTTGTCCCCACACGCTGGGCGTCGCAGCCCGGCTGCTCTAGACTGTCATTGTTGCAATCAATTAACGGTAGGGAGGCAGGATGTTGCGCAGACTCGTGCAGTGGCATCGGGAATGGGAAGACGAGGTGCATGGCGTGCTCGTCGATCCGGGCCATGCGGCCGTGGCGCAATCGGGGATGCGGCGCCGGTTGGCCGCCAAGCTGGCCGCACTGACGCCGATCGAGCGCCGCCAGTTGCGCGAATTCAGCGACGCCCACCGCGGCCCGCGCGGCTACTGGTTATTGGCGAAGCTGCTCATGCTGTTCAGCGCCGGCGGCGTCGTGTGGCATCTTTTCGTGCCGGCCATGGGCTGGGCCTTCGCCATCGGCGTCGCCAATGCCGTCGGGATCACGCTGCTCGTCGGCACGCTCGATGCCTGGTTCAACTACCGGAAGATCGTCAGGGACTGGCGTAAATTCCTGCGCCAGATGGTCGGGTTCTGGGGCGTCATGGTGCTCGTCGATGCCGCGTTCAAGGTGGCGGTCAAGGGTGTCCCGGCGCGCGTCGTGTTTGCCGCCTTGCCGAGCCACCTGGGATGGGTGCTGGCCGTCGCGCTGCTGATCTGGGTGCCGCAGCTGGCCGTCAGCCTGCTGCGCTACCGCCAGTACCAGGTGCTCGCCGAGCAGCTGCAGCGCGAGGCCGAGAACGAGCGCCTGGCGCGCGAGCTGGCCGAATCGCAGCTGCGCCTGCTGCGCGCCCAGATCGAGCCGCACTTCCTGTTCAACACGCTGGGCGCGGTGCAGCAGCTGGCGCAGCACGGCGACCCGCGCGCCGCCACGCTGACCGGCGACCTGATCGACTTCCTGCGCTCCAGCATGCGCGACATCCGCAGCGAACAGGTCGGCCTGGCCGCCGAATTCGGCCTCGTCGAATCGTATCTGAAGGTGATGCAGGTGCGCCTGGGCACGCGCCTGCGTTTCGAGTTGCGCCTGCCGCCCGCGCTCGAACAGGTGCGGATACCCAGCATGATCGTGCTGACCCTGGTCGAGAACGCGATCAAGCACGGCATCGAGCCGGCGCTGCGCGGCGGCGGGATCGACGTCTCGGCCGAGGCGCTCGGCAGCGTGGTGCGCATCCGCGTCCAGGATGGCGGCGTGGGCATGAGCATCCTGTCCGGGGCCGGCGAGGGTGGGACGGGCCTGGACAACGTGCGCCACCGCCTGCGCCTGACCTACGGCGACGGGGCCGGGCTGGCGCTGCGCGATGGCGACCCGGGCCTGATCGCCGACGTCACGATTCCCCGCCAGCAGCCATGAGCGCAGCCATGAATACACACCCCACTGTCCTCGTCGCCGAAGACGAACCCCTGATGCGCGAACGCCTGCTGGAACTGCTGGCGCAATCGTGGCCCGAGGCGCGCGTGGCGCTGGTGGCCGAAAACGGCAACGACGCCTGGGACGGCTTCCTGGAGCACGAGCCGGACGCCGTTTTTCTCGACATCCGCATGCCCGGCCTGTCCGGCCTCGAGGTCGCCGAGCGCATCGGGACGATGGCACACGTGGTATTCGTCACCGCCTACGACCAGTACGCCGTCGATGCGTTCGACGCCGGCGCGGTCGACTATCTGCTCAAGCCGGTGCAGCCCGACCGGCTCGACAAGGCGGTCGCGCGCCTGCGCGACAAGCTGGGAGAGCGTCCCGCCGCCGCGGGTGCGGACATGGGCGACCTGCTGCGCCACCTGAAGGCCGCGCTGCCCGGCGTGCGCCAGGAGCGTACCCGCTGGATCAAGGCCAGCGTCGGCCGCCAGGTGCGCCTGATCGACGTCGATGAGGTGCTGTTCTTCCAGTCCGATACCCGCTACACGCGCATCGTGTTGCGCGACTACGAAGCGCTGATACGCACGCCGCTGAAGGATCTGATCAGCGGACTCGATCCGGACCGTTTCTGGCAGATCCACCGCGCCACCGTGGTGAACGTGAACGCGGTCGCCGCCGCGGAACGCCTTGATGCCGAACGCATGCAGGTACTGATCAAGGGCTGCAGCGAGAAACTGCCGGTCAGCCGGACGTTCGTGCACCTGTTCAGGGAGTGAGCGGGGCACCGCAGCGGCCGGTCAGAAGTGGTAAGTCAGCTGCGTGAACAGGCTGACGTTGTGCGGCGACGTCACCAGCGGGCTGTCGGCCGCGGGGCTGGCCAGGCGCGATTCGTTGAATCCCGTCGTTACCGAATATTTGGTGCTCAGCTCGACGTTCCAGTACACGCCCGCGAACAGGTTCTTCAGCCCGCCGCCGGGGCGGTAGCCTGACGGGTGAGCACGCCCCGGCATCGGCGCCACGCCGAAATAGGAATCCATGTAGCTGGCGTTCGCCGCAGTGACGCCGAGGTTGAACCACAGCGACTGGTGCGCCGAGAGGTCGATGCCGTAGTTGGCGCTCGCAGTGAATCGCACGCCGCGGTTGTCGTTGCCGCCGCCGTACAGCAGCCGCGATGACAACATGAGGTTGTGCGCCAGGCGATAGGACATGAAGCCGCCGGCCTCCACGCCCAATGCATTGTGCGCGTTCCGATTGTCCGCGCGCTCCGGCTTGACACCGTAGGTGAGCACGGGACCGAAGTTCCAGCGCGGATTGCGCGACAGGCGCATGCCCACTTCGCCCGGCGCCGCATAGATGCCGTTGCTCCACTGGGCGGACAACGTCGGCAATAGCACGAAGCGGCTGTCGCCCCGGCCCTCGGCGCGCGGCACGACGGCGGCGATCACGCTCAGGTCGACGTCCGTCGTCCCTTCGGGCATCTGGGTGGTGGCGGATTGGGCATACACGGACGTGCAGGCGCACAGCAAGGGAATCGACAGAGACTTCAACGTGACCTCTACGGTGGTGGACATTCAGATATAGGACAGCTCCAGGCCGCGCAGCACGGCGCGGACCCGGTCGCGCACACCCAGCTTCGCCAGGATGTTCGACACGTGGTTCTTGATGGTGCCTTCGGTCGGGCCGAGCGCGGCGGCGATCTCGGCGTTATTCAGGCCGGCGGCCATGAGGGCGAGGATTTCCGTCTCGCGCGCGGTCAGGCGCTCCGTCAGCGGCGCGGGCGGCTGCGCGAGTGCGAAGGCGTCGCGCGTGCGCTCGGACAGGCCCGGGCGGAACAGCGTCCCGCCCGCGGCGACGGCACGGATGCCGTCCGCGAGCCGTTCGAGCGAGATGTCCTTCAGCAGGAACCCCTTGGCGCCGGCACGCATGCCGGCCAGCAGGGCGTCGTCGTCGTCGAATGTGGTCAGCAGGATCGCCGGCGGCCACATGGAACCGTGGGCCTGCAGCAGCTGCACGCCGGAGCATTGCGGCATGCGCACGTCGAGCAGGATCAGGTCCGGACGCGCGGCCGCCACCACGCCGGGCGCCTCGGCGCCGTCGGCCGCTTCGGCCACGACGCGGATGTCGTCCGTCAGATTGAGCAGGCCGCGGATGCCGCTGCGCACGAGGGTCTGGTCGTCCACCAGCACGACGCGGATCATGATGCGGCTCCCGGCTGCGGCAGGCGCAGGCGCAGCGCGAAGCCGGCCGGCTCGCGGTCCCAGGCCAGCAGGTCGCCGCCGAATTGCGCCAGGCGCTCGGCGATCCCGCGCAGGCCGTTGCCGTGCGGGGCGCCGGCGCTGCCGCGGCCATCGTCCGCGATGTCGATCACCACGCCGCCGGCGGCATCGCGCGCCAGCCGGATCGTCATCGTGGCCGCTTGCGCATGCCGCACGGCGTTGCTGACGGCTTCCTGGATGCAGCAGAACACCGCGTGCGCGGCGGCTGGGGAGTCGATGGCGATGGCGGCATCCATGTCGAGGGAAATACGGGGCTCGGGAATGCGGGCGCACAGCAGGGCGAGTGCACCGCGCAGGTCGATCGGGCTGTCGCTGCGCTCCCGGCTCACCAGCACGCGAATGTCGGCGAGCAGGCTGGCGGCGACGTCGCCGGCCGTGCGCAGCGGCGCCGAGACGGGCGTGTCCGGCTGGCGCATGGCCAGGTCCAGGTGCAGCTTGAGTGCCGTCAGGTGATGGCCGAGGACGTCGTGCATGTCGCGCGCGATCCGCTGGCGCTCGCTGCCGCGGACGGTGTCGGCCAGCAGGGCCTGGGTGGCGAGCAGTTCCGCATTGACGACGGCGAGCGCGAGGCGGGCCTGCCGCTCGCGCACTGCGGCGCAGGCCAGCACGGTGACGCCGAACTGCAGCGCGCATTGGGCCCCGACGAGCAGCGCGCTGACGCCGAACCGGAAGTCGTTGCCGGACAGCGGCAAGGCGACCAGCAGCAGTTGTACGACCCCGGACAGCAGCGCCTGGGCGGCGGACCACGCCAGCGCGCGGCGCAACGGTAACCAGAAGCCGAGTTGGCCGGACACGACATAGCCCAGGTTCGTATCGCACGCGACGGCGATCGCAACCAGCAGTGCCAGGAGCCTGGCGCGCTGCCGGGGCGGCGGACGGCGCACGATGCGCCACGTGGAGAAACCGAAGGCGAGGACGGCGAGCAGCTCTCCCGACAGCATGAGCACGCCGACCAGCGCACGGCGTTCCGACCCTGCGACCAGCGGCGACGGTGCCGGCGTCCAGAGGCTCGCGATCGCCTGGGCAAGCCGGCCCATCGGCGCGGCGAGCGCCTCCGCATCGGGGCCGCGGGTCGCCAGCAGCAGCACGTTCGGTCCGGCGAGCATCAGGCAGGCGAGCAGCCAGAGCGTGGTGGGGCGATGTGGTATGAAACGTCGCATCGGGAGTCGTCGAGTTGGATGAACGATAATTCTATGTCACCCGTGCAACGAAGCCCCAGTGCCGGAAGTCATGCCCGCCGCGTCTATCTTCCGGCACATGCGACCCTGGAACAGCCCGGATATCGTACGGTGTCCGTTACCGATACCACCTATGCGTACTTATTTGACCACTGTCTTGTCGCTGTTCCTGCTGACCGCACACGCCGAACAACCCACGCAAGCGCCGGCCGCCGATGCCGCCGTCCCGCAGGTCAACGTGACCGCCGGGCGCGACCCGGAATGGGCCTCGTACCGGCGCGCCTACAAGGCGGCCGCGTTCTTCGCGCCGTTCGTGCGCGACCGGCCCTTCATCCAGGCCCATATGCAGATCCGCCCGTTGGCGCCGACGGCCAGTCTCGACGGCCTGCGCGTGCACCTGGCGGGCGCGCACACGCAGATGGATATTCCGGTCGATCCGCTGGGACGTGTGCAGATCCCCATGGACAAGCAGGCGTACGAGGACGATGCGGTGCTGAGCCTGAACCGGCAGAAGGGGCTGTACGCTTTCAGCGGTCGTTATTCGATTCGCGAGCGCGAGGATGGCGTGTATCCCGTGGCCGACCTGCGCACGGCGTGCGAGCAACTGATCGATGCCCAGCGCGATTCCGGCTACGGCCTGCGCCTGTTCCGCAAACGCTGCGCAGCCGCCAAACTGATTTATCCGCTCGCGGGCGCCGCGCCGGACGTCGTGCTGCGCCTGGCGGACGGTCGCGAGAGTCCGCTCCCGGCCGTGACGGACACGCCGTTCGAGGATGGGTCGATGGGCCAGTACCAGGTCGTGAAGGTCGGCTTTGCCGCTGTGCCGGCCGGGGCCACGGTGCTTGCACGCACGCGGCCGCTCGGGATCGGCACGGGGTATGAATGAGGCGCTGGAATGATGCCGAGTGGACGCCTAGCGCTGGCCGCCGCGGTCATCCCATAACCGCTCCATCGACAAATACGTGTACGACGCCGTCCACCCGATGAGCAGCATCCCGTTCAGCGCCTGCATGCCCGCCAGCAGGCGCAGGTCGCCGTGCGGGAGGACGTCGCCGTAGCCCAGCGTCGTGTAGGTCTCGGCGGAAAAGTACAGGCAGCGCGTGAACGGCAGCGGGCCGGGGGCGCCCATCTGGCCGACGCCGAAGCGGGTCGCGAGCAGGTAGTAGGCGGCGCCGTACAGCAGGATTTCGAGGAAGTGCGCGCCGAACGCGCCGACGATCACGAACACGAGCCGCATGCGCGGCGGGATACGCAGCGCGGGCAGCAGCGTCGTCATCAGGCGCAGGACCTCGTAGTGGATCACGGTCGTGGCGATCAGCAGGAATGCGCAGGCGGCGATGGCGATGCCCATGTCATGACGTGCGAAAACGATGTGGGGTATCGCTCAGCATAGCAAATCCCGGCGGCGGGCGCGGCGCGGCGAAGGTCGGCGATTGCTGGTTTAATAGTCTTTTGACCAAGGAGACTCCCCATGAGCATCGCATTCATCGGCCTGGGCAGCATGGGCCACCACATGGCCGCCAACCTGCTGAAGTCCGGCCAGCCCGTCCACGTCTGGAACCGCAGCCCCGAGCCCGTGCAGGCGCTGGCGGCGCTGGGCGCGAAGGCGGCCGCGACGCCCGCGGAATGCGGCATCGCCGACGTCGTCTTCACCATGCTGGCGGACGATGACGCGACGCGCGCCGTGCTGCTGGACGGCGGCGTGCTGGCCGCGATGGCACCCGGCAGCATCCACGTCAACATGGCCACGGTCTCCGTTGCGTTCGCGCGCGAGATGGCGGCGCTGCACGTCGAGCATGGCGTCGGCTACGTCGCCGCGCCCGTGCTGGGCCGCGTGGACGTCGCTGCCGCCGGCAAGCTGAACATCCTCGCCGGCGGCAGCGACGAATTGATCGCGCGCGTGCAGCCGCTGTTCGACCTGCTGGGGCAAAAGACGTGGCGCTTCGGCAGCGAACCGGAACAGGCGAACGCGATCAAGCTCGCATGCAACCTGATGCTCGCCTGCGCGATCGAGGCGACGGGCGAGGGCGCCGCGCTGGCCCGTGCGCACGGCGTGGCGGCTGCGGATTTCATCGACCTCATCACAAGCACGCTGTTCGCCGGCTCGCCCGTCTACAAGGGCTATGGCGGGATGATCGCGGAGGAGCGCTATTCTCCGGCCGGCTTCAAGCTGGCACTGGGCCTGAAGGACGTGCGCCTCGCAGTGGAGGCAGGCCAGGACAAGGGTTTGCCGCTGGCGTTCGGCGCGACGTTGAAGTCGACCTTGCAGGATGCGGTGGCGCAGGGCGATGCGGATCTCGACCTGGCGGCGCTGGGCAAGCACGTGTGGCGCCGTATTGACACTCGGTAAACAATTGACAACAAAGATTCCTTTTTGTAATGACAAAGTTCTTTTTGGAATGATATATTGATCATAATCAAATCCATGAAGGAATCTGCGATGAACAAACTCGGCCTCGCCCTGCTCGCCTGCTTTTCCCTGAATGCCAATGCCAGCGTCATTACCGTGCAGGTTGCGACCACGTCGCCATCGGCCCAGGCAAGCGCGGCCGCGTACAAACTGGCCGTGGATGCCGCCCTCGCCAAACCCGCCGGGTACAAGGGCAGCAAGTCCGTCGCTGCCTACGACAACCTGCGGGTCGAGAATCTCTTCGGCGGCCTGAACAGCAATTACGCCTTCGAGTCGACGGTCAGTTTCGGCGTCACGTCGGCGCAGGCCGGCACGTGGAACTTCCGCACCGGCGTCGACTTCGGCTACGGCGGCGCCCTGTTCGTCGACGGCGTCGCGCTCGGCTTCAATTCGCACGACATGTGGTGGAATGGCAGCTACGGGACGACGAACGGTAGCCTGCAGGGGGCGCTCAACCTCGCGGCCGGCAACCACGTGATGAAGGTCTATGGTTTCGAAAACTGCTGCGACGGCGCGATGCAGGCCCAGTTCAAGGCCGCGAATGCCGGTGCCTACAAGACCTTCGCCGCCAACGACACGCTGAACGCCGTGCCGGAACCGGTCAGCATCGCGACGTTCGGCCTGGGCGCCGGCGCCATCGCCTTCATCCGCCGCCGTCGCAAGCAGGCGTGATATGCCGCGGTGCGGCATGCAATGACGTTGTTAATGCGAGTCTCCGGGCGTAACATCGGCGCTTTCTACCGATGAGCTGCCCACAATGACAACACGAACCCGCATCCTCACCGCTTTCCTCTCCCTTGCGGCCGCCAACGCCTGCGCGGCCGACGCCGCACCGGCCACGCCGCACTCCGCGCATACCGTGATCCTGCGCGCCGCGCGCATGTTCGACGGTGCCAGCGGCAAGCTCGTCGACCGTCCGCAGCTGACCATCGTCGGCAACAAGATCGTCCGTATCGCCCAGGGTGACAAGACCGAGGTGCCGGCCGGCGCCGAGGTCATCGACCTGGGCGATGCGACGCTGCTGCCGGGCTTCATCGACGCCCACGTCCACCTGTCCGGCCAGATGAGCGACAACTGGTACGGCGACTTCTTCGACAACATGATGCGCTTCCCGGCGGAGCAGGCGCTGTACGGCGCGTACTACGCGCGCATCACGCTGGAGGCGGGCTTCACGTCGGTGCGCGACGTCGGTTCGGCGGACTGGGTCGCCCTTGGCCTGCGCAATGCCATCGACGCGGGCAAGGTGCCGGGGCCGCGCATGCTCGTGTCGAACTATGCGGTCGGCTCCACCGGCGGCCATGCGGACCAGGACCCGATCCCGCCGCACAGGTTGCCGCTGGCCGGGCCGCTGCAGGCGTGTGCAACGGGCCGGAAGAATGCCGCGCGGCGGTGCGCTACCAGATCAAGTACGGCGCCAACGTCATCAAGTTCATGCCGTCGGGCGGCGTGCTGTCGCTGTCGGATCCCGTCGATGCGCCGGAGCTGTCGCAGGACGAGATGAATGCCGTCATCGGCGAGGCGCACGCGTGGGGCCGCAAGGTGGCGGCGCATGCGCATGGCGACAAGGCCGCGAAGATGGCGGTGGCGGCCGGTGTCGATTCGATCGAGCACGGCAGTTTCATCGAGGACGACACGTTGCGCGCGATGAAGGCGAAGGGCGTGTACCTCGTGCCGACGATCTCCGCCATCGCGCACGTCGAGGATAAAATCGCGACGTTCCCGCCCGCGATCGCGGAAAAGGGCCGCGCCGCCGCGGCGCACTCGCGCCAGACGTTCCGCCACGCGGTGCAGATCGGCGTGCCGATCGCGCTCGGCACGGACGCCGGCGTCGGTGCGCACGGCACCAACGCGCGCGAGTTCCGCTACATGGTCGAGAACGGTCTGACGCCCGCGCAGTCGCTGCTGGCCGGCACCGCCAACGCGGCGCGCCTGCTGGGCACGTTCGAGCGCGTCGGCACGCTGGAAGCGGGCAAGCTGGCGGACGTCGTGGCGGTGCCGGGCAACCCCGTCGCCGACATCACGGTCACCGAACGGCCGGTGTTCGTGATGAAGGACGGGGTCGTGGTACGCAGGGACGCCGCGCGCTGATCAGCGGTGGGCCGGCCGCAGTCCCACGTCGGGCTGGCCTTCCACCGCAGGCTCGGGCACGTCGCGTTCCAGCACGGCGCGGTACAACATGCCGGCCAGTACGCCGCCCAGCAGCGGCGCGAGCCAGAACAGCCACAATTGCGCAAGCGCCCAGGCGCCCGCGAACAGCGCGGGGCCCGTGCTGCGGGCCGGGTTGACGGACGTGTTGGTGACGGGGATGCTGATCAGGTGGATCAAGGTCAGCGCCAGCCCGATCGCGAGACCGGCAAAGCCGACCGGTGCCCGCGTGTGCGTGGCGCCGAGGATGACCAGCACGAACATGAAGGTCATGACCACTTCCGTGATCAGCGCCGACCCCAGCGAGTAGTTGCCGGGCGAGTGCGCGCCATAGCCGTTGGCGGCAAAGCCGGCCGCCGCATCGAAGCCCGGCTTGCCGCTCGCGATGGCGTACAGGACGGCCGCCGCGGCGATGGCGCCGGCAACCTGCACGATGATATACGGCCCGATCTGGCGGGCGGGGAAGCGGCCGCCGGCCCAGAGACCGACCGTCACGGCCGGATTGAAGTGGCCGCCGGAGACCGGGCCAAGCGAGTAGGCACCCGTCAGCACGGTGAGCCCGAAGGCCAGGGCGACGCCGGTGAAGCCGATGCCGACGTCGGGGAACGTCGCGGCCAGCACGGCGCTGCCGCAGCCGCCCAGCACGAGCCAGAATGTGCCGATGAATTCGGCGAGACATTTACGATACATGGCAACCTCCCGAATGAGGGCGCCACGCCACCGCGCCCGCGGGGCGTGACGCTCATACCATTCTAGGTGCCGCGCGGCGGGCCGCCAGCAAAATCGTGCAGCAGCCCGCCTGTGCGCCGTGTCCGGCCGGCGTTCAGGTGCGGACCGGACGTCCTGCCACCGCCGGCTCGGTCTCGTCGCGCTCGAGCAGGATGCGGTACACGGCGCCGCCCAGCACGCCGCCCGCCAGCGGCGCGAGCCAGAACAGCCACAGTTGCGCGACCGCCCACCCGCCGACGAACAGCGCGGGGCCCGTGCTGCGGGCCGGGTTGACGGACGTGTTGGTGACGGGGATGCTGATCAGGTGGATCAGGGTCAGCGCCAGCCCGATCGCGAGTCCCGCGAAGCCGACCGGTGCCCGCGTGTGCGTCGCGCCGAGGATGATCAGCACGAACATGAACGTCATGACCAGCTCCGTCACGAGGGCGGCGCCGAGCGAGTAGTTGCCCGGCGAATGCTCGCCATAGCCGTTGGACGCGAAGCCGCCGGCGAGGTCGAAGCCCGGCTTGCCGCTCGCGACCGCATACAGCACGGCCGCCGCCGCGACGGCGCCGCAGACCTGCACGACGATGTAGGGGACGATGTGGCGCGCGGGGAAGCGGCCGCCGGCCCACAGGCCGACCGTGACGGCCGGGTTGAAGTGGCCGCCCGAGATCGGGCCGAACGCATAGGCGCCCGTCAGCACCGTCAGGCCGAAGGCGAGCGAGACGCCCGCGAGGCCGATGCCGACGTCGGCGAATTTGGCGGCCAGCACGGCGCTGCCGCAGCCGCCCAGCACGAGCCAGAACGTGCCGAGGAATTCGGCAAGACATTTACGAAACATGGTTTATCTCCAGGAGAGTAAGGTATGCGACTTGTCGCAAAAGAAATTGTACAACAACAACGTTGTCATAAGATGATGATTGACATCGTTACATTTCGCGGCTTTTCCGACAGCGCCATTTGCTAAGCTCGGCGGGTTCAACCCCCAAAGGAGCATCATGGAATTCAAGCAGGCATGGCCAGTCGGCCTGGCGTTCGTCGTGACGACCGCCGCGGCGACGGAAGCTCCGATCCAGAGCGTCACGCTGTACCCCGGCAGCGCCACGGTGGAGCGCGTCGCACAGGTCGCGCCGGGCACGACGCAGGTCGAGATCACGGGCCTGCCGGCCAACTTCGACAAGGACACCGTGCGGCTGCAGGCGGACCCCGGCATCCAGGTCGGGCAGGTCGTCACGCGCGACCAGGCCAGGGCCGACAGCCCGAGCGCGCGCGAGGCGGACCTCGAGGCGAAGGTGCAGGCGCTGCAGGACCAGGTCGCCGCGATCGACGCGGACATCAGGTCGGCGCAGATCGTGCAGGGCTATCTCGAAAAGCTGGGCACGGGCGGCGACAAGCCTGCGCCCGTCGATGCGAAGAACCTGGCCGGCACGCTGGACGCGATCCGCAAGGGCGCGTTCGATGCGTTCGAGCGCATCCGCAACGACGAGACGAAAAAGCGCGCGTTGACGAAGCAGCTCGACGCCGCGAAGCGCGACCTCGCGCAGGCGCGGGCCGGCGCGCGCGCGGGACGGACGATCACGGTGCAGGTGGCGGCCCGGCAGGGCGGGAAGATCGTGCTGACGTACCAGGTCGACCGCGCGGGCTGGAAGCCGGCGTACCGTGCATCGCTCGACACGAATGCGTCCGCCCTCGACCTGGAGCGGATGGCGACGATTTCGCAAAAGACGGGCGAGGACTGGAGCAACGTCAAACTGCGCCTGTCGACTGGGCAGCCGAGCCTCGTCGTGGTCGCGCCCGATCCATCGCCGTGGCTGCTGGATTACCAGCCGCCTGCCGTAACGGTCGCGGCGTATGCGCGGGCGCCCAAGTTGTTCGCGCCGGCAGCGCCGCCCCCGCCGCCGGCACCCGCCGCCGCGAGCGACGATTACATTCCGCCCATCCTGGAATCGCAGGGGAATTTCACGACCGAGTTCGAGGTGCCGGCTCGCGTCACGCTGGCATCGGACGGCCGCGAGATCGCCGTCAGCCTGTCGCACCAGACGTTGAAGGCGGAGCAGCGCGTCGTCGTCGCGCCGCGGAGCGGCAACGACGCGGCGGTCCTGACAGCGCAGGCGGCGCGGCCCGACGGCGTCTGGCTGCCCGGCCAGGTGCAGCTGCAGCGCGACGGCACCTATGTCGGCGCGCTGCGCTGGGATCCGCAGGCGGGCGAGCGGTTCAGGCTGGCGTTCGGACGCGATCCGCTTGTACGCGTCAAGATCGAGGACCGCGACCGCAAGTCCGGCCAGACGGGCTTCTTCAACGGCGCCAACCAGCGCCGCATCGCGCAGACGTACGTCGTGACGAGCACCCATCGCCAGCCCATCGACGTGCTGGTGCTCGAACCGACGCCGGTCAGCGAATCGGACAAGGTGACCGTCAAGACGGCCCTGCGTCCGGAGCCGGACGTCCGCGACTGGGAGCAGCGGCGCGGACTGGTCGGCTGGACGCGGACCCTGAAGCCGAACGACACGGTCCGCTTCGATGTCGACTACGTCATCGACTATCCGAAAGAGGGCTACGTGCAGGGCTTGCCCTGATCACGGCTGCGGATTCCACCCCGCACCGCCGCCGTAGGCCGCGAACACCTTGGCACGCGTGGCGAAACGGTTCGCCACGTCCGCATCGGACAGCACGTAGCCGCCCACGCGCGTGCGCAGGTCGAGCGGTGTGCCGGCCAGCGTCGTGCTGCCGTATTCGCGCCACCCGGCATCCGGCGTCGCCACGGCCGGATTCGGCGCCGGCTGGCCGTTCACGCCCTGGCCCGCCCAGCCGGCCGGCGCCACGTGCGCATCCATCCGACAGTTGACGAAGGCGACGTTGTCCCACGTGGTCGTGGTGCCCGGGCTGCGCGCGAGGTACGTCGCGCCGGCCGGCACGTCGCCGTGGTTCGGACCGGGGCCGGGACCGTGCGTCAGCGCGCTGTTCAGGAAAACGTAGCCGATGTCCGTCGCCGCCGGCACGCGCGCCTGCAGCACGTAGCCGCCGCTGGACGCGTTGGCGCTGTCGCCCACGCTGCGGATCTCGCTGTTCTCGAACAGGGCCGCGTGGCTGCTGCCCCAGATGAAGTCGACGTTGCCCGCCACGAGCGTGTCGTAGAACCACGCCCAGCCCTTCAGGTTCAGCGTGTCCTGCTCGCTCGTGAAGTTCGCGTGCTTCGCGATCAGGCGCGTGTCGCTGTTGAAGTACAGCGTCTCCGCCTGGCCCGAGATCGACGCCGAGCGGATCGTCGTGTTGTTGATCGTGAGCGTGTCGAGCACCAGCATGTCCGCGTTCTCGACCAACATGACGGCCCGTCCGCCCGCCGGGGAACCGGCCACCGTCGGCGACTGGCTGCTGCCGGTGCCGGCGTTCAGCGTCTCGTTGTTCGTGTAGCGGATCACGACGCCGTCGCGGCTCTCTCCCTTGAGCGTGACGTTGTCCTTGCCGTTCAGGTACAGCAGCTCGTCGTAGATGCCGTTCTTCACGGTGATCGTCACCGGTGCCGTCTTCGCGAAGTTCTGCATCGCGTAGTTCAGCGCGCCCTGCACGGTGCGGAAGTCGGCGCTGCCGTCGTCGTCCACGGTGACGGTGCTGGCGGTCGGGGCCGATGCCTTCGTCGTGAACGACCAGCCACCGAGCCTGCCGATGCCGACGAAGGGCAGGCCGCCGAGGGTCGTGTTGGTGAACACGCCATCGGCAATCGCGACATAGTATTCCGTGCCGTAGGCGAGCTTGCCCGAGTGCGGCGCGATGCGCACCGTGTTGCCGTCGATGCGGATCGGCGCCGTGTTCACGCGCCGCACGAGGGCCTGGCCGGGGTAGCCGAGGGCATCCGTCTCGCCGCTCGTGCGGATCACGTCGACGAGCGCATCGTCGGCCTTGCGGAAGATGCGGATGCTGCCGTTCGCGCCGAGTGTCGGCGGGCTGTCGAAGGTGAGCTTCAGGACCGTGTCGACATTGACCGCGCCCGCCTGCGCGGCCGGACTGCTGGCGCCCGCAAGCGGGTACGTCTGCGTCGGCTGGACGAATTGTGCCCCGATCGTCGCGGCGATCGTGCGCGTGAGACCCGGTTCGGAACCGCTCGTGAAGACGATGCCGGCCGTGCCGGCGGACAGCGGCGTCAAGGTGACGGTGTTGCCGTTCGCGCTCGCGCCGACGACGGCCGGATTGCTGGACGCGACGCTGAAACTGTCGGCCGTGCCGTCCGCCGTGACGGCCGTGACGGCGATGTTCAGGGGTGCATCACCCGCTTCGGCCGTGTAGGTCGTCGCGGCCGGATCGAGCGTCAGCTGCACGGGTTTCTGGCGCGGATCGCCCACGCGCACATCGTCGACCTGGAACGATTTGTTGGCCGTGTACAGGCCGATCAATCCACGCTGTGCGAACGACGCATCGGTCACGCTGCCGAGGTTCTTCCCGTCCAGGTAAACGGTGAGCGTGGTGCCGATCATTTCGAAACGGACCGTGTAGAACTGGGCATCCATCGCGATCGGCGCCTTGACCTGTTTCGGGCGGCTGAGCGTCCCGTTCAGCATGCGTGCGATCTCGACCTGGGTGCTCGTCGTGCTGCTCTGGACGTTCAGGCCCGCGCCATACCAGTTGTTTGCATCGGCATAGCGTGCGACGAGGTACAGCTGCTTGCTGCCCGTCGTGCCGTTGGCCATCGGGCGGATGCGCGCTTCCACGTAATAGTCGGCGGACAGTACGCCGCCGAACGCGTCAGGCTTCACGAGCGCGAGCACGCCGCCCGTCGTCGCGGCCGTGTATTGCAGCACCTTGCTGGCGCTGCCGGCCGCTTCTTCCGTCACGTTGAACGTGCCGTTCGGGCCGGATACCGGCAGCAGGTTCCATCTGGCCGTGCTGCCGGACTGGAAATCGTCGCAGAAGTACAGGCCGGTGGCGGGGCAGTTCAGGGTGGGGCCGGTATCGATGGTGGTCTTGCCCGTGCCCGTGATCGCGGTCGTGAGCTTGCCGCCGCCGGCCTGTGCCAGCGCGTTCGCTTTCACGAGGGCGGCCGGGCGCGGCGTGTAGGCGTACGGCGGCGTCCACGTCGTCGCGCTGGAGACCGTGCACGCGCCCAGCGCTGCGCCGTTCAGCAGCGAGCCGGTGTCCTTGAAGGTGCCGGCGGTGGCGTCGCCCGGATTGCGGACCACGCTGTCGCAGCCGGCCGCACCGGCGATCTCGAACACGTTCGCGTTCGACAGGATCTTCGCATTGGTACCGGTGCCCACGCTGTAGCTGTTGGCGTAGACGGCGGCCGTCTTGCTGCCCACGTAGTAGTTGTTGAAGAGATGGACCTGGCCGAAGCGCACGCGCGGCGCACGGGACTGGATCGCGCGGAACACGTTGTTGCTGAAGGTGACGCGCAGCCTGCCCTCGTCGGCCGTGGCAGAACTGCTCGAGCCGATCAGGTTGTTCTTGTCGTGTTCGCCGAACACGTTGTACGACACGGTCACGTAGTCGGACGCGTTGGTGATGTCGACGGCGCCGTCGTGGCACTGCTTCACGTGGCCGTTCTCGATGGGCAGGTAGTTATCCGTGACCGGCGCGTCGGTGAACGAGTTGTGGTCGATCCAGACGTGGTCGGAGCCGGAGATGCCGATGGCGTCATAGGCCGCGTTCCAGTTGCCGGTCGATCCATCCGTCGGGTCCCACACGGGGCCCACGTCGCACGGGTTCTGGATCCTGAGGTTGCGGATGATGACCTGGCTGACGTTCGACAGGATGATGTGGCCGTTGACGAGGCCGGAACCGGCGCCGTCGCCGATCAGGGTCGTGTTGCTCTTGAGGCGGATCGCGCCGCGCGCGGACTGGTCGGCGGTGCTCGTATACGGCCGGCCTTCCGTCATGTCGACGAGGCCGGACAGCTTGATGATCTTGGGCGTCGTGCCGCCGTTGGCGATGGCCGCGAGCAGCTGCGCGCGGTTCGTCACGGTGTAGATCTGCTCAAGGGCGGCGTTGGCGCCGGCGATGGTGCCGCCGCCCTGGCTCGCCCAGCCGTCGGGCGGCGCGGTGGCGCGGGCCGGATCGGTGGCGGCGTTGGCGCCATTGACGGTGAGGCAGAGCGCGGCGAGCGCGAGCGCCGCCCTGATACGTGTGTATCTCATGAAAGTCTCCTGAGGGCGGTGGCTTAGTTGCTGCGGGTGCGGCGGCGGCTGAACGCGAGACCGGCGGCGCCGGCCAGCAGCAGGGCGGGGACCGCGGGTTCGGGGACGTCCGCGGCACCGATCCGCGCCGTGATGGCGCCGAAGTCGCCGTGCCACGCAAGTCCGCCCAGGTCGACGGCGATGGTGTGGCCATCGACGATGCTCAAGCCAGGCAGGCCGTCGACCGCGCTGCCGTCCAGCAGCGTGAAGCTGGTGATCGCGGCGGGGAGCGTTGCCCTGAAGTCGAAAGTCAGCTTGTAGTCGCCGGCGGGGACGGGCATGTTCTCGTAGATGACGAGCGTGCCGTCCGCGGCGAAATCGAAGCCGAACAGGGCGTCGGCCGTGAGGAATTCCACGCCGCTGTTCGTCGGGTCGAGCGTGCTCGTGTTGCTGCCGGGTTCCTGGGCGAACAGGTGGTCGAGTCCGAGGACGTCGGCCGCGCTGCCGTTGTAGGTGGCGGTGATGTGGGCGTCTTGCAGGGAAAGCGGTGCTGCCTGTGCCTGGCCGATGGCAAGGGCTGCCAGGACCAGGGTCTCCAAGATTGTAGTCGTTTTCATTGTTATTCCCGATGAGCCGTGGCGGTGCCTGGCCGGGATGCCGGGCCGCCAGGTCGGGAAATGTTAGCACGAGGATATTTAAATTGGTCGGGCCGGTTTAAATATTTTTAGACCAAATATGAAATTGGCTTGACCAAAAAGGTGGGCACCCCGTGCCCACCAAATGCAAAAAAACCCGGTCCGCATGAAGCGGAACCGGGGTTTATCGAACGACTGACTCAGAGATCAGGCGCCGACGCTTTCCAGTGCCTTGTTGAAGGTGGCGCTCGGGCGCATTACGGCCTTGACCTTGGCATCGTCCGGCTTGTAGTAGCCGCCGATGTCGACCGGCTTGCCCTGGATCTCGATCAGTTCCGCGACGATCTTCTGCTCGTTATCAAGCAGTTGCTTGGCCAGCGGCGCGAAGTAGGCGGCCAGTTCGGCGTCTTCCGTCTGCTGCGCCAGTTCCTGGGCCCAGAACATCGACAGGTAGAACTGGCTGCCGCGGTTGTCGAGTTCACCGGTCTTCGGCGACGGCGACTTGCGGTTGTCCAGCAGCTTGCCGGTGGCGGCGTCCAGGGTCTTGGCCAGCAGCTTGGCTTTCGCGTTGCCGGTCTTGAGGCCCAGGTCTTCGAAGCTCACGGCCAGCGCGAGGAATTCGCCCAGCGAGTCCCAGCGCAGGTGGTTTTCTTCGGTCAGCTGCTGCACGTGCTTCGGTGCCGAACCGCCGGCGCCCGTCTCGTACATGCCGCCGCCGGCCATCAACGGGACGATCGACAGCATCTTGGCGCTCGTGCCCAGTTCCAGGATCGGGAACAGGTCGGTCAGGTAGTCGCGCAGGATATTGCCGGTCACCGAGATGGTGTCCAGGCCGCGGAACGCGCGCTCCAGCGTGAAGCGCATCGCGCGCACCTGCGACATGATCTGGATGTCCAGGCCTTCGGTGTCGTAATCCTTCAGGTACGTCTTGACCTTCTTGATCAGTTCATTCTCGTGCGGACGGTACGGGTCCAGCCAGAACACGGCCGGCATGCCGGAGTTGCGGGCACGGGTGACGGCCAGCTTGACCCAGTCGCGGATCGGCGCGTCCTTCACCTGGCACATGCGCCAGATGTCGCCCTTCTCGACGTTCTGCGACAGCAGCACTTCGCCGGTCGCCAGGTCGGTGATGTTGGCGACGCCGTCTTCCTGCACTTCGAAGGTCTTGTCGTGCGAGCCGTATTCCTCGGCCTGCTGGGCCATCAGGCCGACGTTCGGGACGGTGCCCATCGTGCGCGGGTCGAAGGCGCCATGCCATTTGCAGAAGTTGATGATCTCCTGGTAGATGCGGGCGAACGTCGATTCCGGGATCACGGCCTTGACTTCCTTCAGGCGGCCGTCGGCGCCGTACATCTTGCCGCCGGCGCGGATCATCGCGGGCATCGATGCGTCGACGATCACGTCGTTCGGCGAGTGGAAGTTGGTGATGCCCTTGGCCGAGTC